>ENA-UOJM01001868-UOJM01001868.1-human-gut-metagenome-genome-assembly--contig:-P116-NODE-1868-length-16899-cov-162.711886_pt1 | contig 16899 bp, 20 predicted proteins | sample MGYA00242349_ERZ723896 | MGnify/ENA metagenome assembly ERZ723896 | reverse complement strand
AAATTCTTAACACACTTTAGCAATTTAGAGTTCTAAAGCGATTGACAAATTCTTAACACACTTTAGCAATTTAGAGTTCTAAAGCGATTGACAAATTCTTAACACACTTTAGCAATTTAGAGTTCTAAAGCGATTGACAAATCCTTAACACACTTTACCACATTAAAGCGTTAAAGCGTCCAGCTGTTAAGAAAATGTTGAGTATAGGCATTAACCTTAGCATTAACCCTGCCGCGCCGCCCACCGGGGTATTGCAAGAAGCCTAAAAATAAACCGGGGTTCAATTTCTTAAACCCTATAATCCCCTCTCCCCTCTCCCCTCTTCATTATTAAGAAAGAAGGTGATACAATGCGTTATGATGTTCCCATCCATCCCATTCCCATAGGCTCAATCATTAAATACAATGTAAGAGAATATGGTTATTTCTATGGAGATGGACAAGAGAAAAGAGCAATTACCATTGCTAAAATTGGTAAGGTTATTGACATTATAGAGCATGATGACAGAGTAGTTTATTACTCAGTAGCACCAAGTTCTAACTGTACATTTAATCAATATTTTGTAGGCGATTGCATAGATTCTGTTTGGCCAGAAAACGTGGAGGGTGTTTATTATGACAATTAAAGACCTAGATACAGAAACCCTTAATCTACTTAATAAACTATGTGATAACTGGTATATTAAATCCTGCCCATCATGGCTTACACACTTCATGGATAAGGATTGCCAAGATTGTCAGCTTAGAGAGTTGTGTTATTTGCTTGACCGTTATGATAATGACATTATAAAAGAGTTAGCTTTACGGAAGCAGGAGTAACTTTATGGCAAAGAACAAAGAATTTAAGCGCCAAGCCGAAGCAACTAGGTTACTGGAAAAGATAGGTGCAACAAGACGTAAATCCAGAAAAGCAGGTATCACTGTAACAGGTAACTTAAAAGAAAGTCTTAGAGGTAGACAGTCTACTGATGTTGCTAACGCACTGAAATTTACTGCTAATACTGCTCTTGATGAAGCCGAAGAACTGTATAACGACCTTATTGATGCAGTTGATAATGTTGAAGATAAAACATCGCAAAAGCTTATGCAAGAGTATTTATCTAAATATTCAGAGCATATTCATTCCTTGCATAAAGCTGTTAAAAGCAGTTACAGGTCATTGAGAGTGGCCAATCGTCTTGAGGATGTTTTTAATTATAGCGATGCCGCATATGAGATTCTTAGAAATCCAGATACCTACTTTGACAAAAAGAAATGGGGTGCAATTTCTGGTATACTTAATAATCTTATGGGCACCTATAGCAGGAATATTCCACCAGACGATTTGAAAAAATTATGTGCATTGGGTCAAAAGCTAGGACTTGATACTTTGGCAGATATGGATAGAGCTTATTCAGAGTATGACAATCTGCTAAGAAATTCTGACCAAATTGGTAAACTGCTTGTTGATGCAAGTGACAAACTTAGGTCTATTACACAGGGTAATGAAAACTTTATAAAGCGGCATAAAAAAGCTTATGAAGAATTTACAGAGCTTGCATCCAAGTATAATTTGTGGTAATATTCACGAATGAAAGAAGGTGGTGCTGTATGTGAGAAAGCGCAATGAACACAAGTATTCAACTATCATACATTGCTATGATATTGAAACATCATCCTTAATGTATGGTGAGGATGAACTTAAAGAGCATCTACAAAGCACTTATCTTCACGGCCTAGCTTCATTTGCTTATCGTCCTATACCTCATGCACCATTTAGTGACTTTGAGAATGAAATGGATTATAATTTCTTTAGAACTTATGATTCTATTTCCTCTGAATTTGAGAGAATCAATGAGGAAGCTAAGAATAATGATGAATATGTCAAAATCTTTGTGCATAACTTGAGCTATGAATTTGAAGCAATGATGCGTAACATAAATTTCTGCATTAAGAACTTTAATCCTAAACGTTTCATTGCAGTTGCTCCACACCAACCATTAGTAGCAGCTTTTGACCATCTTGAATTTTATGACAGCTTCAAGATTCTTTCCTGCAAAAGTCTTGAACTTATAGGTACAGAGCTTGGAGTTCCAAAACTTAAAGAAGTCAAAGGCGGTTATGACCAAAAATATTATTGGTGGTCAGATTTACCTGATTCTGAATACATTTATAATGAACGTGACTGTAAGCTAGTTTTATATGCACTATGTCGCTATATGGCAAACTTCACTAAAGTTGATAATGTATCAGATATTGGAGTATCTAACACATCAATGATTAAGCGTGAAACAAGGCTTAACAGAAATATTGCTACTGATAAAGAAGTTCATACTGCACAATTCACAGCGGCTATAGAACTTAAGAATAATGAACCATTTATGGAGTTCTTTCAAAACTGTCTTGCAGGTGGTTACACTCATGCTAATCCTTACGCAGTTGGTAAAATATTTAAGGATGTATGGTGCTTTGATGCAAGTTCTATGCACCCATCAGCAATGTATGGTAGGAAATTCCCTTATAAATGGAGAAAAGAGGTTAATCCTAATGAATGTTATCAAAATTTCCAGTCTGCAAACTATGAGTTCTTATCTGGCTGCGAAAGCGGCGCTAACTCAGGGTTCTTCGATTATCCCGACCAGCGGATTGAGTTATATGGACGTAAAGATGTTAAATTCTATTCAGTCCTCCAAGCAGCATACCGTGAATCAATCTTGTTTGAAAGGCCAATAAAATATAACTTCATGGCAAATGTTACCTTTTATAATATTAACGCTAAGGATTTTGGTAACTGCATTTATAGCTATATCAGTACATCAAAATGCAGCAATATTAAAAATGGTAACTTCGACAATGGTAAAGTAGTCAAAGCAGATGAACTTACATTTCATGGCTGCGATATTGACTTTATGTTAATTCAAATGCTTTATGATTATAGTAGTTCAGAATGTAATGAACTTTATTATGCAACAGCCCACAAGTTTATTAACAAGCCTTTACGCAATACAGTTAAATATTATGCACGCCAGAAAACAGGATTCAAAAAACTTGAGCATAAAGTTGCTGACCATGTAGAAACGTTAAATGATTTTACATTTGAGGGATTGAAGCTTTATGATGATTCTGTAGCACAAGAAATTATGAATACCCATAATAAAGATTTAGTCCACTTCGCCTTAATGGCAAGTAAAGGTGGATTAAATGGTCAGTATGGGTGCTCAGCTATGAAGCCGTTAAGACAGGAAGTTGGCGTGCAGGGGGACGGTGATAAATTTGAATGGATTCCAACTGGGGTTAAGTTTCTTAAATCCAGAAATTCCCTAAATATTTTCACAGATGGTTTATATACGGTTGCTTATAGTAGACTGCACCTTATTTGCTTTATGCTCTATCTAGTATTGAGCCAAGGTATTGAACCTCTCTATCACGATACAGACAGCGGTTATTTTGTTGGCTACAATGAGAATGTTCAAAAAGCAATTGATAGATTCAATGAGAATATTCTTAACAACAGTGAGAATAAAGATTGTTACAATTTTGGCATTATGGACTTTGATGGTCACTATGAGGATTTTGTAACATGGGGAAGTAAATGCTATTGTGCAACATACTTAGATGCAGATAAGCACTTAAAAGTTAAGGCTACTGTAGCAGGTGCAAGCAAGAAACAGCTTTCTGAATTGTTTACACAAATAGTAAATGATGAAGATTTTGAGTATCTAGTACAAGAATATTTTCGGCCTAATATCAGTTATGATGAATCCATAAATAAGAAGCTCATTCGGAAAACTCCGGGAACACATATCATAGGAGATTTTACGGATGACAATGGAGAAACAGACCACTTAGATGAATATTCTGTAACTGTACTAGAGCCTTGTGGTTATACATTGCGCTCAACAAATAGTCCTGTCAATAGAATGTATTATTCATTCTGTTATTCATTACGTGGAGAATCGTATATAGATTATTTGCCCGAAGTCGTTAGCATAAACCACGATGAAAATGGTAAGGAACTTTATGGAACTTATCATAAAGTACAATCCGACAAAGAATATGCTATGTTAATTGATGGCAATCCTGCAAGTATATTCCAGTGGGAATGGAGTGATAGGAGATGATTTAATGAAAGAAAAAGATTCTTACAGAATCAGTAGAAGAGCTACATGTCCTTATTATATTTCTCATACAACAAATTACATTCGCTGTGAGGGTATGAGAGTATCACGCCAAGAGTACAACCTTAAAACCGATTGTTGCGGTCAGTATAAAAACTGTCCTCAATATAAATTTCTTACTTATCATTATTTTACAAAGGAGAACTAACTATGTACACTAACAAGAAAGCATCCGCTAAGTCCACCAATTCTGCTAAGTCTGCTTCTTCCGTCATTACTGATATTCGCATCTTCCCTATTAACAACAAGAAGTCTAATTGCTGTGCTATGGTTTCTGTTACGCTTGCAAACGTATTTTGCATTACTGGTATCAAGATTATGGACGGCAGCAAGGGTTTGTTTGTTGCAATGCCAAGCGCAAAGAATAAGAAAGATGAATGGCATGATATTTGCTACCCCATCACTAAGGAGTTTCGTAAAGTTTTGAGTGATTCTATTCTTAACGCTTTTGATGCCTTGCAGGAAGATGAAGATGAAGAAAGTGAGGATGACTGACAAGCTATCTAATGAATTGCCGCCAGACATTGACGATGACTTGCCATTCTAAATAGAAAAGCACCCCTAAGTGGATAACCACCTAGGGGTGTTTTATTATTTAGCTAATATTAGGACGAAGAACCTTAATAGCAATCATACCATTATTATTGCTCCATCTAGGGAAGTCCATTGGGGTTCCATCCAAGTTACGGATTCTGTCCAAAATTACAGGAGAATTCCCCAATGTGAAGCCGGACAACTGAACAGTATATTCATAGGATGTAGGACGTTTACAATATAGGATAATAGCATTACCATCATTGACATAATACAGTCTATCCATGTCATTGGCAACATCCCAAGTAACAGTCTTGCCTGCACCTGTGGGCGCTCCATAAATGGCTTTATTAAGCTGACGATTATCAACAGCACTAATTTCAAACAATCCGCCAGATTCAACGTTGTTAGAAAGATAAATGCTACAGTCAATATCATTTCGGTCATAGATACGAATACAGCCTTGTGAGCTATTATTTGCATCAGGAATAGGGATGAAGGCAAATGCTTTATACTGTTCAGGGTCGCCAATAACTGACTGCCCTGCTATTGTGTATTGCATCTGATTAGTGATAGCTAAATCAATGCAACGATGTTCACCAGCTTTACAGATATACTGCCCGCGTTTATCATCATTATCAAAGATATATTCGCGCTTAGTATAAATGTAAACATCATCAAGCTTACATACAGCATTGGTAACAGGATAAGTACCAATTGACTGAATAGTTGTGCTAACTTTAGCGGAGCGGTTAATAATACCACCATTAACAATGAACTGAGGATTAGGACTACTACCAATCAAAGCAATACCAGCATAGCCAGTTTCAGTGGTAGCAGTTTCATCATTGCAGGTATAAATCATATTGTTAATATAAGCTGCTGCCTTACCGGGGCCGTCAAATACAAAACCATATCGGCAAGTATCTGCATAAAAGTTAGTAACATGAATATCATTGTTAGTAACCTTGCAAGCGATTGAGTTATTCCACCAAGTATTAGCGTCAGCACCACCTGTACCGCCAGAGGGGATACCACTATAGCTAGTCCAGTTGCAACCGTATACATCAGTACGGCAGTCAAATCCAACTTGACATACCATATTAACAAGGTTGTTACATTCACAGTCGGGAGCTTTATTGCCCCAGAAAAACGCAACAGAATCAGTCCAGCGTTCTACCGGAGTATTATCGCTAAATCCCCATACCATTACATTGTCCATATAGCAGTAACGGTTCAAAGTGCTGCTACTGGGCTGCAAGTAAACACCATAGGACTTAACCTTATTGATACTTACATTGTAAATGCTGTTATCAGTGTACTTATTGGTAGTAAATACAATGCCGCCAATCATACCATTACAAGTAATATCCAAATTAGCAATAACAATATTACCAGTTACGTCATCACCCGATACGGTAATAACGCCCTGACTACCAAAAGCAGTAGGATTAGCAGTATACTGCAAGATAGTATCACTTGTGCCACGCGCAGGGTCACGAGAAGAACCAGCACCATACAGGCTATGTTTCAGCTGCAAAGGCGCACTTACTTTATAAGTACCAGCAGGAATAAACAGAGGTTCATCCTTAGTGTGAGTGTTAATGGTAGCAGTAATATCATCAGTACCATCCATTTTAAGGTCTTGATAGGTACGAATATCAACAGGAGAGCTAGGGATAGTGGTAAAGTTGGCATCATCACGGATAATTGCAACTTTATGCTTGTTACCATGATTATCAAAAAGTGGCCACCAGTCAAAATCATCATTATACTGGTTAATTACCATATTACTTTGAACTTTGCCATCCAAGAACACGCCGCCATCACTGCCAATCATAATAGGGTCGGCAGAGAGAGTAGGAATGGTAAGAACATCACGATAACCATTCGTAGACCTATATGCAAAAGAATGTGCTGTGATTTTATAATCGCCGTCTACCGTCTGATTGAGGTTGCCAGTAGTGCTTTTATCAATCTTCTTAGCAACATCAGTACGAGCCTGAGTGTCTTTTACATCATAAACGGAATTATCAATCTTAAATTTGTCAACAACAGGATTTGCCAATTTAAGTCACCCCTTTATATCAAGTAGTTGCATGCGTATTAGTGGTAACAACTTTAATAGTGGTATCGGCAGAGCTATAGGTAACAGTAACGCGAGGGAGTTCCTCAAGTGCAGTGACTTTATTAAGTGCATTAGTTGCATTAGTAGATGCAGTATTAGCAGTATTTTTAGCAGCAGTTGCATCTTTTGCAGCAGCATCAGCAGTAGACTTAGCAGTGTTGGCAGTAGTGGTAGCACTATTAGCTTTATTAACTGCATTAGTTGCATTAGTGGATGCAGTGTCAGCAGTAGACTTAGCAGTGTCAGCAGTAGACTTAGCAGCATCAGCAGTAGACTTAGCAGTGTTAGCTGTAGACTTAGCACTAGCTGCATCAGTACGTGCTACAGAGTCTTTAATTTCACAGATAGTACCATCAACGTTGATTTGCGTTACAAAATTAGTAGTTTCAGGCATATATTATTACCTCCATTATTTAACATTATGGGTGCCAGCAGTAATACTAATAGTTTCAGTATCTTGCGTATAGGTAACTTCAACACGAGAGAGCTTTTCCAGTTCAGTAACTTTGTTAAGAGCGTTAGTAGCATTAGTGCTTGCTGTATTAGCAGTAGTACGAGCTTCACTGTCTTTAACAATTACTTCTTGTTCGTTAAGGTTGAACTTAGATACATAATTACTTGGCATAATATCACCTATCCTTATTTGCCAACAATTTTGATAGTTTCAACGGGAGCATCATAGATATGAATATCTCCACCAGTAACAATTGTGCCATTATTAGGATTAAAGAAACCAAAAGAAATAGAAGTATCATCTTCATTATACTTGGCAACTTTTAATGATAGGATATAGTGTAAACGTTCAGCAATTGTGGTCTTAGCGCAGTTGGTGCCCTCAATATACCGTGTACCTGCATCCATAGGCTTAAGAATTACATACAAATCATTATTAAGCCAAACAAGGTCGTTAATATTACGATTAGCACTTGCAGTAGTTTTCAGCCCTTCATCAATGGGAGTGATAGCAAGCTTAACACTTCCCCAGAGTTCAGAGAAGTTACCAATCTTAGTCCAGTAATCTTCATTATCAATATTAATGCCAATAGGTACAGGCTGGGTGCTTAAATATCCATCACCATTGACAGTGACAACAACCGTGTTACGAGGATACTGTTTGGTAATATCCCACTGAATAGGGTCTGCATAACTAATGGAGTTGGTTTCAATGTACTGTTGCATTACCTCAATAACCTTAGATACCATTTCATAGTAACTAATGCTATCATCATAGGCAACAGGAATTACAGAACGGAAAAGTTTATCCAAAGGATTGTACTTCAAACCTAATCACCTCTTTACCATAAACGCATAAACAGAACTTCCATATCTCTATATAAACAATTATAGATATTTGTTTCTTCTTTAATATAATCGTTCATAATAGATACGAGAGAGCGACCACGATAACCTTTTTCTACATGGTCAAGAATCCGGTGCTCATTGCCATCACGATTTTCTTTTGTGTTGTTTTTATCATCCTGAGTGGTATTGCTATTACTGTTAGAGCTGGCATTAGAGCTAAAATTATTGACAGAATTCGCCTTACTATGGTCAGCATCCGACATATACTTACCAGCAAGAAAATTATCAAGACTACCCTGTGGAGTATCCGTATGAGTATTGGTATTCTCTCCATTGCTATTAGAATTGGAAGTATAATTGGAATTGTTTGTGCCACCAATATTGACCTTACTATTCTTGGTTCTATCCTCTGTATTCACATCATGATGTTCACTATTTTCATCACTGGTAATTGAAAAGTCATCAGTTAAGAACATTTCATACTGCTTATCAAGTGCTTCAAAGAGAGGATTGTAATAAGGCATATGGCTATTCATCCAGTCATCCAGACGCAGCTGCCAAAGGCCGAAGGTTTCAGAGCCAATTTCATTTGTATAGAAATGCTTAAGAATATTGGTTTCAAGCTCTTTGCGCTTGTTTTCATTCCAGATAGGATAACTAAAATTAAAGATTTTAGGACGAGCACGCTCAATAATTTCTGTATAAGAAATATTGGTGTAAGGTTCAACAATACCTGCTTTTGATTCACAAATAAAGCGTACTTGAGTTGTATACTTACTCATTATCCTCACCACCATCCTCAATATTAGTATCGCTTAAATTCTCTTCATCTTCGCGTCCTTCCATAATCTTGGTTAATTCAAGCTGGGAACGCATAGCTACAGAGATATTAGTGCCAAAGAGCCTATTATAATCCTTACAGAATTTTTGGCGAGAATACAATGGTGAAAGGCGGTCTGCTTCTACCTGACCTAAGGTCATCTGAACTTCAGTAGTAAACTGCCGCTCTGCTTTCATATTGTAGTTACTCTCAATACCTAAATAGGTAAGAGCTTCAGCAAGAGTTTCTTTTTTCTGTTGCTCTAACTGCAAGCCAATGTACTGAACACCTAAATCAAGAACACCAATCATGTTCTTAATATCATCAGTAGAGGGATTGCCTTTAAGATACAGCCAAGGGTCGTATTTATCTTGCTGATAAACCAAGTTCTGTACAGAAAGTTTTGTATTCTCATTTGCATAAGCAATTCTAGGAGTTTTCTGTGCGGCAAGGTTTAAGTCAATCGTTCTGTCTATATTGGTAAGACGTTGTGCAAACTGTTTAATGACAATTGCATCAGGGGAGCGGCGCATATTGCACCAAAGGTAAGCACAGTTTTGTTTATTAAGGCCGGTTTTCTGATAATTAGAATTGTAGCCATAAGCACGAAGATATTTAGGGTCGCCAATAATGTCAAAGTTATCACTGGGCATAGCAGGAAGAATCAAGTTGCCCATAACAGGGTCATGATAACCAGCCATTAAGGGTTGCCAGAACAAGAACTGTTCAATGAATCGTTCATCCAAAAAAGGAGAATCTTCAAGCCCTTCCCATTTGAATCTTGCAAGTGCTACATCATACAGACGATTAAACCAGTTAGCATAAGTTGCAACCGTTAAGTCATATGAATCAATCCAAGGTGGCTGTGGTTTTTGTGAACGTTTACTCATTTACTCACCTACTTCTGGAATACGTTTATAGATAGAATTGTCTGCTTCATAATTTCCAACAAGACTGGGATTATGCCAGAATGTAACACCACGATTAAAGATGCCGTTAATCATTGTAGAAACATCCGCAGGAACATCACCTAAGCAACAACAGTTTTGCGTTTTAACATAATTCCAATTTCTTCGAGAGTCAATGTTAGGAACATGAACTTGGTGAATGGGATAACCAAACATAGTCCAGTAGTCATCAATAACTTTTGCAAATTCTTTAGTAACATGATGATAACTAGCCATAGCATATGGAGCACTTGCATCCTTTGTCGGTAAAATGCCAGAATCAGTAAAACGGAAATAAGGACTTATAGAACCGTGGCTCTGTGGCGGCAATCTGTCCATGTCATCACGTTTTGCAAGCGTGCCAGCAATGTTAAGCATTTGATTTGCTAAGCCTTCAATAGCTCCATAAGTATTATCAGGGAAAAGAGAAGGATGTTTACCGCTCATAGCCTGAGCATCCTTTGCTGGGGCAGTCAGCAGGTTAATACCAGCAAACATTGTACCAGATACCAAACCTGCATTTTCAACGGCCATGGAACTAGAGTTCTGTGCTACATATACCTTATAAATATCAGTGTTATAAGCACAAGTAGGCCAATTGCTAATTGCAAACACATCTTCCTGATTATAACCAGTAGAGCCTTTATAATCCTTTGCTGCAAATATTGCTGTAGTCTGCCCAGCATTTGACATTACATTATATCCAATATGCAGACTTTTCTTTCTATCTCCAAGTTCAAAACGAAAAACGTGGTTATCGCCTTGTGTAGAATAATAACGGAGATAAAAATAAGGATATGTGAAAAGCTTATTATTCTTAGGAACATAACCAGCTACATTATTAGGAACTACAAAAGTCTTATCATATTTACCAGTACCAAAGGTAAGAGGAACCATATAAATTCCCAAAATACCGTCGGGAGCTTGCCCTGCTTCTACAGCCTTAGCAATAAAGTCATTAGCAGATTCAGCTGTGGTAAAAAAGTTTTCTTTGCAGCCAGAATAAATTCCAAATCGTAAAGAACCTGATGCAGGGGGAGAGTCTTTTTCAGGCTTATCAAAGGTTGTAACAATGCAGATACGCTTATCAAAGTCAATATACTGTTGAATATCGTCAATATATGGGCCTGTATCTAGTTCATCATTGATGATATTATCTCCAATTTTATCTGTGTTTGTATGAGAACGCTCAATAAAACAAGGCTGTAATGTTACTTGATTAAACCAAGTCTGCATAACGTCAACAGTAAAATAAATTCTGCTGGTTTCGTTTGCTACATATTCTACTTTGTCAATAAAGGCATAATACCATTTATTTGAAAAGTCTGCGTTCTGAAATACGATATAATTACATGGTTCAATCGTTTCTGCATTAACACCAACAGAGAGATAATGATCTAACCGCTGATAAGTGTAATTGGTAAGATGAAGAATGGATTTAGAAGTGAAATAAGCAAAACGGGAAGAATCAGACTGAAACCTAAGCACATGATTATAGGTTTTATCTGTAGGGATACCCTTACAGATATAAAGTTGCATATTTGGCATGTTCTTGCTCCTTTCAAAATCTGTAGGGTGGTTTACACATCATCCAAATTGGAAGTTTACGTTTAGTTGTGGGAGTAGGACTTGGGCCGGGTGGTGTAGGTGGTTCAGGTGGTGTTGGTGGATTTGTAGCATCCCATTCAACATCCCATGTACCTACTTCATTAGGAATACCAAGAATAGCAGATGGGTCAGTTCTGTAAGCTGTACCATAACCACCTATCCAGTATTCCCAATGCGTATGAATACCAGTAACATTACCTGTTAGTCCTTGCTCGCCAATATATTGACCGCGAGTAATTGTTTCACCAACGCTATGAATCTGACTAACAAAATGAGCTGCAAGCCAATAGCTATTATCGCTCATTTTAACTACAATGTAGTTGCCCCAAGAATCGTTACCAGTCGTTCCACCTTGCCAAGTATGGGCTGTTTCAACCGTACCTGCCATTGGTGCATAAGATTGATGATTTGTATGTACTGTGTCAATACCGCCATGAACTGAACCATCAGAATAATGTGGATAACCTGCTGAAACTCTGATTGTGCTTTGGTCAGTGATACATTGTTTATAGGTAGCCATAATCAAAGCAACGCGTGATATCGTATGCGCGCCCCACGTTTTAGGAGGATAAGCCTACATGCTTAAGAAAATGTCAATTATCAAGCCTTAGTAGTAAACTGCACAGCGTTTGCAAACGGAGATGCAGAATAGATACGCCAGATATGATGGAAGTAGTTCCAATCCAGAGTGGAGCCAAGGTCAGTTTCACGCATGGTGTTCAGCTTAGTGTAAATCTGGAAGAAGTCGCGGTCAACCATAAGCGCCTGAATAGCGGTCATATCTTCATCGTTAGGGGTAACGTGAGTATAAGTCTTATCGCCACCAGTTGCAACAGTTACAGAACCAGAGCCAGAGGGGTCATTACCAGTAAGCAGATGCTCCAAGCGTTCCACTTCATACTCATTAAGAGCAAAACTATCAACTTCCAGACGATGCCCCATGAAATCGGCTTTATCCATGTTAAATGCGCTTGCAAGAACATCAACGTCAATAGAAGCAGAAATATCAACAGGAACAATAGTATACAGACGTTCAGCCGGAGTATTCATAGGAATACCAGCAGCGTTATATTCCTTAGAAATGAACTTCATCTTGCCGTAAATCTGGCGGAACTTCTTAACCAGGGTCTTGCCAGAAGCTTCATCAGTAACGGCAGAAACAGTTACTTTCTTAAGCTTTTTGTTCTTTACCAGCTGATACAGCAGATACTTCTTCATAATAAAAGCATCCAGCTCAGCAGGCTTATAAATCTGGTCAATGATGTTCTGTACAAAGGCGGACAGATTAGCTTCACTCATGAAAGCGGTTTCCAGAGCTTCACGGTTTACAGTTACCTTGTACTTAATACGAGAGTTCACAGCATGATAAGCGGTGTAAACCACAGCAGGGTCGCTACCAAATTCAGCTTTCATAACTTCGTCATTAGTAGCACGGTCAGCAGAGAAGTAAGGGGTTGCTTTCTGCATCATTACATAAATTTCCTGAACAGTAGCGCCAGTGCTCAGAGCACCCTTATCAAAAACCTGCCAAGGGTCCTCAAAAGAAATGTAACGCATAACGGTCAGGCCAATACGGTCAACCAGGGCATTACAGAAATAGTTCAGACGCGGTTCATAAGAATTGATAAACGACCATGCGGATTTAATAGATTCAGTGGTATTCTCAATCTTAGGAGCACCACCAAAAGTAGCATCACTACCAAATACAGCGTTAATAATACCAACAGCAGCAGAAGCCATAGTTTAATTACCTACCTTTCTTAATAGTTACACTCAATATCCAGAGTGCCGTCAATAATGAGTTTGCCTGTAGCGGGAGCTGTCAAAGTTACAACACCAGCGGAATTGACTTTAGCGCTAGAAATGGTGCCATTTGCAAGTACTACACGCAGACAGGGAATAGAATTGGTAACTACAAATTTACCGTAACTAGTTTTCATAACACGAGCCATTACTTCACTGGGAATAGTAAATGCGGTAGTGCTAGAAGCTGTGCCTTTATCGAGGGCGGTATGGATAACCAGAACGTTAGAGAGGGTACTCATATTCTGGTTGTGGAAGGAATATGCCATAAATAACCATCTCCTTAAATGTTTTTAAGAATATAAAAACCAACTAAGTAATTACCGGTTTCATAGATATCTTGGTTAGCAAATAAAAAGTATTTTTTTGTCCACTGTTTCATCTACACCGACATTAACAGCAGTAGGGCTATCGACACCAATATATTTAATGACCTTATTAAACGTTTGAGAAGTAAATAACATGCGTTCATAAATCGCTGGTGGGATTTCTACAATAGGTTTTTTCTTTAATACAGCTTTTTAATCTTAATATGGCAAAAAGTACATTTCCAATAACAGTAAAATTTTCATCACTGTAGCTAAATGGTCTACTCATAATCTATCACCTTACTTTCTACCAAACATTTTCTTGACAAATGCCTGTGCAGCTTCATCAATGGTAATTGTATTACCATTAGGCTTCTGGTAATCATCATTAGGCTTATTGTCATCATTCAGAAATGCTTTAACATAATCTTTGCGAAGATTGTCATAAGCTTCATGCCAGTTAGATGCACCATCTGGACAACCACTTGTAAACTGTTCTGCTTCATTACGACATTCATCAAATTCATCAAGAACGCCAGCAATCAGAGTTCCCTGTTCATCGGGTTTGGCATCGACAAAGCCACCAAGCATTGCAGAAATTTCATCGCGTGTTTTCATTATTTATTACTCCGTTCATAAGTAAGTTTAAGATTCTCACAGAGAGCGATAATAGCTTGCATATCAGCGCCAGTTGCGTGAATCTTAATAAAATCGCCTTTAGTAGATTCTCTAGGAACCGAAGTATAACTACCAAGATGTTTCATTACTGTCTGCGTTGCACAACAAAAATTGCTATCCAACCAGTTCAAAGGATTAACGCGACAATCATGATAAATTACTTCAAAATGAAGGTGTGCGCCATAGCAATTACCAGTTGCGCCAGAATACCCAATAAGCTGGCCCTCGTAAACGTGTTGACCGTTTTTGACGAGATACTCTTTAAGGTGTGCATAGCGTGTTTCCAGCTTAGAACCATTATAATTGTTATGCCTAATTCTAACCATGTTGCCATAAGACTGCATCCCAGATTTGGTTCTACCATCCCAGCTCTGTACCTGATTTACTACACCATCCTCAGCTGCATAAACAGGTGTACAGGGAGCAGCACGAAGGTCAATAGCATGGTGGGAAGAACCGTCATTGTAAGTCCAGCCAGCTGTGATAATGTGCTTCTCTAAAGGCCAACAGAAAAGGACATCACCGTTTGCTTTCCTCATTTTCTTCATCTCCTTTAAGTTTTTCAAGATAAGGCTTAAACAGAGCAGAAAGTTCAGGATTTACAGCACACATATTCTCCATAATGCTGATAAATTCCATAATGCAAATATAAGTAACCACGGAACCTACAAGTGGAATTGGGATACCAAGCTCAATATATTGCATTGCGTATTCGATACCATAAGAGCCTACCACTGCAAGAATCTCCATGGACTTGTGATAACCACCCTCACACATGATACTGGAATTATAAGAACCATCGTGCTTTGCTTTAATCAGCCCTGTTAGAATGTCAAATGCAATAAACCCAAGAACAATGACAAAAGGCATAAACTCAACTCCTAACATTATACACCTACAATCTTTAAAATGTCCATCAGGTATCTCCTAATTATTTCATCTTCACAATACAACCCCCCCAACCGATATTGTTTAATTATATATAATAACCAGTTAGGGCGTGGAGTGCGTGCAATCAAAATGGTGTTATAATCATGGTCATCATTTGTCAACGCATAAATAACGCCACTACCCGGACTGTATTTCCTAGAAAGATAACATTTACCAGAAGAGAAGTCTACCCATAAGCCTAAATAATCATCATGAATCTTAAAGCCAAACTGATATTTAGCTTCAGGAGTTTTCTTAGCAATGCCAACTACACTATCAAGATAAAATTCATTGTGAACGGCGTATTTACCAAACTTGCTGCCTTTCATCAAACGGCCAAAGTCAGTTTTCTCTTTTGCTTCAATGTACTCTTCATTGTTAGCAATTTGAATCAAGACTAAGCCATCTCTAGTTGTAGCAATTTGCTTTTTGTTAATTGGCTTTTTAATATCGAATTCTGTGAAATATGGGTTTGCCCATGTAACAGCGTTGCCAAAGAAGAATACTACTACTCTGCGCATACGAGCAATAGTTTCATAGAGTTCACAGAAAAATGTTACTTCATCTTTAAGATAACCATGATGGGTTTCGTCCATGGAAATAAACTCATCAAAGCAGATTTTATTAACTAGTGGGAGTTCTTCAGATTTAGCAGATGAAATATATCTGGTTTGGCCAGCTAGTTTACCGTCTATATAGTAAGCACCTTCAGGAGTTCCTTTTAACTCATGGTCAGGGAATTCATGAGCAACTGCCGCCCAGAAATTTTCTTTGGCTTTCTTATTCATTTCGGTTTTATAGCGGCGAATATAAATAAATTGATTCCCGTTTTTGATAAAATCTTCAGCAGCCCATTTCTTAAAACCATAAGTTTTACCGCAACCACGAGAACCAACTACAAAATTAAAGAGCGCATTATAAGATAATGTGTTCTTTAAGTCCCACCACATTGACATTGTAATACACCCTTTCATATTTTAATGTTAGCCGAGGGTTCGCATTCGTTTTATGCTTACTTTCGTAAGTCTTATCGCCCTTTTGGATGGTGGGAGTAGGAGAAATGACAAACCTATATAACCATCAAGCTAACAAGCGTGTTAGCGCGGCTCTATCTCCGACTAATGTGTTTAAGAATAGTGCTGGCTGTTAGGTAGCAGCCTAACGGTTTTAAGAGTTCTGCTACACAATGTCGGATATGGTGGTAGAAATGGGCACAACCCCATTAACGTCCAATGACCAGTTTTCCGTTACTCTTAAAGAGTTCTACCATATTAAGGGTGGCGAAAGGAATTGAGCTAGCAGTCACGCAAACCTATCCGTAACGCTTCACGCGCCTGACCACGGCCTAGGAGCATCAATCGTGCCTTTCGCTCCCTATGATTATATTATAGCTTACAATGTGTATAAAGTCAATAATACAGATTGTACTTTTTGTAAAATTAGGAATGATTATTACATAGTGTAGAATGCTAATTATGGGTTGGGTGAGAGGTACGATAAAGCGGACTGCTAAATGGGCAAGGTGAGTGGCGGTTTGAAGGTACGATAAATTGGACTGCAAGGTTAAAGTACGATAAATGGGACTTTAAAAAAATGGAAAAAATTGGTAAAAAGTTTTGACACTACTTTCATAATTGATTTCAAAGGGGGAGGAATGGTAAATCAGTTCAAGGATTTACCACATC
>ENA-UOJM01001863-UOJM01001863.1-human-gut-metagenome-genome-assembly--contig:-P116-NODE-1863-length-16959-cov-8.350154_pt1 | contig 16959 bp, 13 predicted proteins | sample MGYA00242349_ERZ723896 | MGnify/ENA metagenome assembly ERZ723896 | reverse complement strand
GATGGAGAAATACGGTTCGGACAAACCCGACCTGCGCTTCGGCATGGAGTTCGCGGAGATCACCGACCTCGCCAAGGGGCACGGCTTCAGCGTATTCGACGAGGCCGAATACATCACCGGATTCGCCGCCACGGGCTGTGCCGCGTACACCCGCAAGCAGATCGACTCGCTGACGGAGTTCGTCAAGCGGCAGCAGATCGGCGCCAAGGGCCTCGTCTGGATTCGCGTCGCGGAGGACGGCGTGAAGTCGTCGATCGACAAGTTCTACTCCCCCGAGGAGGTGCGCGCCATGGCCGAGCGCTGCGGCGCTGTGGCCGGGGACATGGTCTTCATCCTCTGCGGCAAGAAGTTCAAGACGCTGACGCAGCTGTGCGCCCTGCGCCTCGAAGTGGCCCAGCAGCTGGGGCTGCGCGACCCGCAGAAGTTCGCCCCGCTGTGGGTGGTGGACTTCCCGCTGTTCGAGTGGGACGACGAGACGCAGCGTTACTACGCCGTGCACCACCCCTTCACCTCGCCCAAGCTCGAGGATGTGCAATACCTCGACAGCGACCCGGGCCGCGTGCGCGCCAACGCCTACGACTTCGTCTGCAACGGCACGGAGATCGGCGGCGGTTCGATCCGTATCCACGACTCGAAGTTGCAGGAGAAGATGTTCGAACTGCTGGGCTTCACGCCCGAGGAGGCGCAGAAGCGCTTCGGCTTCCTGATGAACGCCTTCAAGTACGGAGCGCCCCCTCACGGCGGCCTTGCGTTCGGTTTCGACCGTCTGTGCTCTTTGTTCGGCGGCTCGGAGTCGATCCGCGACTACATCGCCTTCCCGAAGAACAACGCCGGCCGCGACGTGATGCTCGACGCCCCGGGCTACATCGACCAGACGCAGCTCGACGAGTTGTATCTGTCGCTCGTAAAACCCGAATAGGCCCCGTTTTTGCCGGGTAATCCAGAAAACGAAAGACCGATGCCAGCACCTTTAGCCGAACGACTGCGCCCCCGCACGATAGACGAATATATCGGGCAGGAGCACCTCGTGGGCAAAAACGGGGTGTTCCGCAAGTTCTTCGAGACGGGCAACGTCCCGTCGTTCATCCTCTGGGGACCTCCGGGCGTGGGCAAGACCACGCTGGCGAAGATCGTCGCCACACAGTTGGAACGCCCGTTCTTCACCCTCTCGGCCGTCACGTCGGGCGTGAAGGACGTGCGCGAGGTGATCGAGTCGGCGCGCAAGCAGCGGTTCTTCGACCAGAAGGCCCCGCTGCTGTTCATCGACGAAATCCACCGCTTCAACAAGTCGCAGCAGGATTCGCTCTTAGGGGCCGTCGAACAGGGCGTCTTCACGCTCATCGGCGCGACGACCGAAAACCCCTCGTTCGAGGTGATCTCGCCGCTCTTGAGCCGCTGTCAGGTCTACATCCTCAAGTCGCTCGAAGACAAGGACCTGCAAACGTTGCTCGACCGCGCCCTGACGACTGACACCGAGCTGAAAGAGCGCGACATCGAGGTCACGGAAACCGGCGCGCTGTTCCGCTTTTCGGGCGGCGACGCGCGCAAGCTGCTCAACATCCTCGAAATCGTCGTCGGGGCCACCGACGGCAAGGTGACGATCACCGACCGGTACGTCACCGACTGCCTCCAGCAGAACATCGCCCTCTACGACAAGAACGGCGAACAGCACTACGATGTCATTTCGGCCTTCATCAAATCGGTCCGCGGCAGCGACCCCAACGCCGCGATCTACTACCTGGCGCGGATGCTGGCCGGGGGCGAGGAGCCGCGGTTCCTGGCCCGGCGTCTGGTGATCCTGGCCTCGGAGGACATCGGGCTGGCGAATCCCAACGCCCTGCTGCTGGCCAACGCCTGCTTCGACACGGTGCACAAGATCGGCATGCCCGAGGCGCGCATCACGCTGGCCGAGACGACGATCTACCTGGCCACCAGCCCCAAGAGCAATTCGGCCTACATGGCCATCAACAAGGCGATGTCGCTGGTCGAGCGCGACACCACGAACCGTCCCGTGCCGCTGCACCTGCGCAACGCCCCGACCCGCCTGATGGACAAGGCGGGCTACGGCAAGGGCTATAAATACGCCCACGACTACGCGGGGCATTTCGCCGAGCAGGAGTTCCTGCCCGAGAGCCTTTCGGGCACGAAGTTCTACGAACCCGACACGCAGAACGCTGCCGAGGCCAAAATCGCCGAACGGATGGCGCAGCTGTGGAAAGAGAAGTACCAATGAAACGCATCGGCATTATATCCGACACCCACGGAACCTTCGACGGCACGCTCCGCGAATTTCTGAAAGACGTGGACGAAATCTGGCATGCGGGCGACATCGGCTCGATCGAGCTGGCCGACCGGATCGCCGCATTCAAGCCGCTCCGCGCCGTGAGCGGCAACATCGACGGCGGCATGACCCGCCGCGTCTACCCCGCGTTCCAGGCCTTCGAGTGCGAGCGGGTGCAGGTGCTGATGACCCACATCGGAGGTTATCCCCGCCATTACGACCCGCGCGCCGTGCAGAAAATCCAGTCCGTGCACCCGAAACTCTTCATCGCCGGGCATTCCCACATCCTCAAAGTCATCTACGATCCCGTCTACGACCTGCTCCATGTCAACCCCGGAGCCGCCGGGGAGTTCGGCTTCCACAAGGTCCGCACGGCCGTACGCCTTACGATCGACGGCGCGGAGATGCGCGACATGGAGGTCGGCGAGTGGCCCCGCAGCTGAAAACCCGGCGGGCGGAGAGCTAAAACCGACTGTCCGGGAGAGCCTTTTCCGTCACGAAATCACCCGAAATAAAATTTTATACCCCAAAAGGCCGAAAATGCATTCCGGTCGGATTTCGGTGATCGTCAGCGAAATATCCGGAACATTCCGGCAAGTCGCGCCATAAAAAAGCCGATTCTATACAATTCCGTTCGGAAACACTCCGATAAAGCCCGCAAGACACTGGAAGTCAGCCGGTAAACCCGATGCCTTGGGGCTGCTCCGAAAATGCCCGTCCGACGGAAACGCCTCTGCGTCAGTCACCAAAGTTCATCCACTAAACAAAAACGGCCGCATAATAATCACATACGCGCTCTCGTTAGTATGGCGAATTCATAACGACGACGCAACATGCAACCAAAAATTTCGAAAACGTTGGAGGGCATCATCGCCCGTTCGGCATTCAACACGACGAAGGCGGGAATGACGCATTCGCTCAAGGACTTCCTCACGCTGGAACTGCTCCGCGAAGAGGGGTCGCTCGCCTACCAGCTTTTATCCTCCCGGCTCAAGGACTGGGAGCTTTATCAGGTGCGCCTGCGCATCGAACGCGAGGTAATCAGCGCCAAACAGCAGGAGACCCGGTCGCCCGAGGAGTATTACCGCGACTTCACCGAGGAACTGCTCGCAATGCCGGGCGTCGCCCGGAGCGTGTCGACGGCCCACGCGCTGCTGGCCATCATCAGCGACCGTTCGACGGCGACCGCGCGCGTGCTGGAGATGTACGGCGTGACGGCCGACAGCGTGTCGGGAGACCTGCAAAAATTCGCCGTGGGCGACGACTTCCGCACCGAAGTGCAGGTTCACATGCTCGACTTCGGCGAGGAGAACAGGAACGAGGAGAAAGGCCCGGCCCACCTGCTGGACAAGTTCGGCGTGAACCTCACGCGGCTGGCCCGCGAGGGGAAGATCGACCCGGTCATAGGCCGCGAGCAGGAGATCGAACGCGTGGTGCAGATCCTCTCGCGCCGCAAGAAGAACAACCCGATCCTGATCGGCGAGGCCGGCGTGGGCAAGAGCGCCATCGTCGAAGGGCTTGCGCTGCGCATCGCGCGCGGCGAAGTGCCCTACACCATCGCCGACAAGACGCTCTTCTCGCTCGACGTCTCGTCGCTCGTGGCGGGCACGAAGTTCCGCGGCGAGTTCGAGGAGCGCATGCAGCAGCTGCTGGACGAACTGCGCAAAGCCAAGGACACGATCATCTTCATCGACGAGATACACACCATCGTGGGCGCCGGCTCCACGCAGGGCAGCCTCGACACGGCCAACATCCTCAAACCGGCCCTCGCGCGCGGCGAACTGCAAACCATCGGCGCCACGACGCTCGACGAGTACCGCGAGAACATCGAGACCGACTCGGCCCTCGAACGCCGCTTCCAGAAGGTGGTGATCGAGCCGACGACACCCGAGCAGACGCTCCAGATCCTGCGCAACATCGCGCCCCACTACGAGCGCCACCACAAGGTGCACTACACCGAGGAGGCGTTGCAGGCCTGCGTGACGCTCACCGGGCGTTACGTCACCGACCGCTATTTCCCCGACAAGGCCATCGACGCGCTGGACGAGGCCGGCTCGCGGGCGCACCTGCAATCGGCACGCGAACCGGAGGAGCTGCGGGCCATGAAGACGGCGCTCAGCGACGCCAAACGCGAACGCCGCGAAGCGGTCGAGGCGCTGGTCTACGAGAAGGCCGCCTCGGCGCGCATGCGGGAAATCGCGCTGCGCTCGAAGCTGGGCGAGAGCCGCGCCGAATGGAAGCGCTCGCTCGAAAGCAATCCCGTGGAGATCACCGCAAGGCATATCCAGGAGGTGATTACCGCCATGACGGGCATCCCTGCGGAGCGCGTCTCGGACGGCGAGATGATCCGTCTGCAAACCCTGCGCGAACACCTCGCCAAGCGCGTCGTGGGACAGCAGGAGGCCGTGGAGAAGATTTCGCGCACCATCCGCCGTTCGCGCGCCGGACTGAAGGACGAAAACCGCCCCATCGGCGTCTTCCTCTTCGTCGGGCCCACGGGCGTCGGCAAGACGCTGCTGGCCAAGGAGGTGTCGAAATGGCTGTTCGACGAGCGCCGCGGGCTGATCCGGATCGACATGAGCGAATACGGCGAAAAGCACAACGTGGCGCGCCTGATCGGCTCGCCCCCGGGATACGTCGGTTACGGCGAAGGAGGCCAGTTAACGGAGGCCGTGCGTCGTCAGCCCTACGCCGTGGTGCTCTTCGACGAGATCGAGAAGGCCCATCCCGAGGTCTTCAACGCCATGTTGCAGATCTTCGACGAAGGGCACCTCACCGACGGCTCGGGACGCAAGGTCGACTTCCGGAACACGATCATCATTATGACCTCGAACGTGGGTTCGCGGGCCGTGGTCCGGAAATCGGTGCAGGTGGGTTACAGCACCACCTCGAAGAGCGCCGTGGCCGACCGGACACCCCAGAGCGAGTACTGCAAGGCTCTGGAGCACACCTTCGCCCCGGAGTTCCTCAACCGCATCGACGACATCGTGCTGTTCCGCACGCTGGAGATCGCCGACGTGGAACGGATCGTCGACCTGGAATTGCAGGGGCTGATGGCCCGCACGGGCAGGCTGGGCTACAAGGTGAAGATCACCGAAGGGGCCAAACGCCGGCTGGCGGCCATGGGCTACGAGTCGCGCTACGGCGTGCGTTCGCTCAAGCGGACGCTGATGGACAACGTCGAGGAACCGCTCTCGACGCTGATCATCGACGGCAAGCTCCACGAGGGCGACACCGTGATCGTGGAGTCGGACAAGGGCCGCGGCGTGAAACTGCGCGTGGCATAACCGACCGCTCGCAGAGAGGGACCGGGATCGTTTCCCGGCCCCTTTTCGCATTTTTCCGGCAGGAAAGGATGCGATATTTTCCATTTTTCCTAAATTTGTGCGAATATTTCATACCTCTTCACTGAAACCGAATGCGTCCGATTTCTCTGAAAACCCTCTCCGGGGCCTTGTTTATAACCCTCTGCGCCGCGACGACGGCGTTAGCCGCAACCGCTGAAGCCGACAGCCTGTCCGCAGCGCTGTCCCGGGCGCGCACGCCCGCCGAACGGGAGCAGACCTATGTCCGGCTGGCCGACCTCTGCGCCGACAGCACGGCGCTCGCCGCCCTCTACTGGGAAGCCGCACTCACCGAAGCCGCCGGAGCCGGAGACGACTACGGATGCCGGGAGGCGCTGGACCGGCTCGTGCAGGGATTCTCGGCGAAGCAGCCCGAACGGGCTTTGGAGTACGTCCGCCTTGCGGACAGCCTCCTGCCCGACCGCCGCTTCGCGCTGTTCCGTGCATCGCTCAACGCCTTCTGGCTCTGGAAGCAGATGTCGGTGGCCAACTCGTTCGAGGCGATCGACCGCGCGCTGGCGGAGTTCCGCGAGCGGCAACCGGGCAGCCTCACCCCCGAGGAGGAGATCGAATGGGAATTCCTCACGGGACTCTCCATCGACTATTCGTCGATCGCCACCGAAGCCTACGGCAACATTCCCCAGGCCATCCCCTATGTGGAGCAGGCTCTCGCCAAGCTCGAAAAATACCCGCTGGAGGAACGCGTCCACTTCGAAAAACTCTGCCGCGAGGAACTTGCAGACATCTATCTCTACGCCGACGATCCGCGCGCCGCCGGTCAGATCGGCCGATGCATCGACCTGCACCGCGCGTGGATGGCGGCCGACAAACGTTTCGAACGCCCCCGCCGCGACTCGGCGGAATACCTGATGCGGTCCTACGGCAAGATGGTCTTCCTGGGCGGCCTCCTCACCCGGGAGGAGATGGACGGCTACTACGACAAATGCATGGAGCTGGCGCGCGGGCGCGGCGACCGCGAGGAGATATACAACACCAGCGCCCGTTATTACCGGGACAGGGGCGACTACGAGCGGAGCACGGCCTACATGGATTCGCTGCTGACCCACTAGCCGAGACCGGCAAAAAGGCGGATCTCGGCTCCATCTACATAGCGCAGTCGCACCTGTATGAAAAGGCGGGCGATTATGCAAAAGCCCTCGAAGCCATGCGGAAAGGCAACGACTTCCGCTACCACAGCCGCATGGACCAGGCGCAGAGCAAGCTGGCCGAGATGCAGGCGCTCTACGACGTCAACCGCCTCGAACTCGAAAAGTCCCGGCTGGCCGACCGCAACAAACTCTTCCTGCTTGTCGCCGGCGGCATCGTGCTGCTGCTCGCCGGCTGGGCCGCCTACCAGCAGGCGATGGTCCGGCGGCTGAAGCTGGCGCGCACGCAGTTCATGGCGGCCAGCGAAGAGGCGCAGCGCCAAAGCCGCCGCGCCCAGGAGAGCGAAAAAATGAAGACCGCCTTCATCAACTCGATGTGCCACGAGATACGCACGCCGCTGAACGCCATCAACGGCTTCTCCGAACTGCTGCTCACGGAACAGGAGCCTGCGGCCCGGCAGGCTTTTCAGGCCGAGATCTGGAAGAGCACCACGGCCCTGACCGCCCTGCTGGAGAACATGCTCGAACTCTCGCAGCTCGTCAGTTCCGAAAGCCCGCTCCCGGTCGCCCAGACCGACATCCGCCTGCTCTGCGCCGAACGGCTGGAGCTGCAAGAGCAGCTCGGCGACAATCCGGCGGTCGAATACGTCAACGAAGCAGGAACGGAGATCGAGATACCCACCAATGCCTTCTACCTGACGCGCGTCGTCGACAACCTGCTGCATAACGCCGCCAAGTTCACCGCCGCAGGACGCATCACGCTCCGTTGCCGCAACGACGAGTCCCGGCGCACGTTGCAAATCAGCGTCAGCGACACGGGCATCGGCATCCCGCCCGAAAAGCAGGAGTGGGTGTTCGAACGCTTCACCAAAGTCGACCCCTTCAAACCCGGTTCGGGCATCGGGCTTTACCTCTGCCGCCTGATCGTCACCCGCCTCGGGGGCGACATCCGCGTCTGCCCCGAATACAGCGGGGGCTGCTGCATCCGCATCGAACTGCCCTACTGATCCGCACCGCGGGCACTTTCGCAGCCCCTTCCGGCGCTTTTTCCGCCCCGGGAGGGGTTTGTGAATTGCAATCCCGGCGGAAATGGCTATCTTTGCACCTCAATACCCGAATCGAATGTACAGTTTCGCAACATACAAAGAGCAATACAAAGCCAACCTGCGGCTGGCGCTGCCCGTGGTGCTGACACAGCTGGGGCAGATCCTCACGCAGGTCGCCGACAACCTGATGGTCGGCCGCTACGGAGGCAGCGACCCCACGCCGCTGGCCGCCGTGTCGTTCGGCGGCGCCGTCTTCTTCATCCTCTTCATCGCCGCCATCGGCATCGCGCTGGGCATGACGCCCCTCGTGGGCGAACTCTACGCGCAGGGCGACCGCGAGAAATCGTCGGGACTGCTCCAGAACGGCATTCTCTTCTACGGACTGCTGGGCGTGGCGATGGCCGCCGTGCAGTACGCCGTCATTCCGCTGATGTACCACCTCGGCCAGCCCGCCGAAGTGGTCGACATGGCCATCCCCTATTACAGGATGCTGGTGTGGAGCATGCCGTTCATCATGCTGTTCTTCACCTTCAAGCAGTTCCTCGAAGGCGTGGGCAACACGAAGGTCGAGATGTTCGTCACGATCGCGGCCAACCTCGCGAACATCGGCTTCAACTGGGTGTTCATCTACGGCCGCTACGGATTTCCCGAGATGGGCGCCGAGGGCGCGGGCCTGGGCACGCTGATGTCGCGCATCATCGCCCCGATGCTGATGATCGGCTACTTTTACAGCCGCAGCAAATACCGCGTCTATCTCGAAGGCTTTTCGCCGCGCAACTACTCGTGGGCGTCGGTCAGACAACTGCTGCACATGGGCCTGCCGATCTCGATGCAGATGTTCCTCGAAGCCTCGGCCTTCGTCGGCACGGGAATTATGATGGGGTGGTTCAACAAGGAGACGATGAGCGCCAACCAGATCGCCACGACCATCGGCAACTGCGCCTTTATGATCGTCATGTCGATCGGCGCGGCCACCACCATCCGCGTGTCGCACTGCTACGGCGCGCGCGACATCGGCCAGCTGTCGCTCGCGGCCAAGGCGTCGTACCACCTCGTGCTGGCGTGGAACGCCCTCGCAGCGCTGGTTTTCATCACGATGCGCAACGTGATCCCGACCTTCTTCACCACCAACGCCGAGGTGATCGCCATCGCCTCGAACCTGATGGTCTTCGCTGCGCTCTACCAACTGTCGGACGGCATCCAGAACGTCTCGGTGGGTATCCTGCGGGGCATTCAGGACGTGAAGATCATCATGCCGATCGCCTTCGTCTCCTACTGGCTGCTGAACCTCCCGGCGGGCTACCTGTTCGGTTTCACGATGGGCATGGGTCCTTCGGGGCTTTTCCTGGGCTTCTCGTTCGGACTGTCGGCCGCAGCCGTGATGATGATCCTGCGCATCCGCCGCAGCATCAGCCGTTTGCATGCAAACGGGAATTCACAATCCACAATTTGCAATTCATAAATTCAGTTTGCAGGCATAGTTCCCGAATAAGCCAAAATTGTGAATTCTGAATTCTGAATTGTGAATTATTTTGTATCTTTACGCAAATTATACCCAATCATGGATACCGAAAAACGACATACGGGCGCCTGCAAACCCGAAGTGGGCCGCGGGTGCGCCTTTTGCAACTGCGGCTCGGAGCCGGAAGCCAAACTCTGCGACGGGTGCTTCAAGCTCCACGAAACGGCCTGGCTCGACGAGTACCCGGTCAACATGCCGAGCGACATCGTCGAGGTGCGTTTCAAGAACACCCGCCGTTCGTTCTACCAGAACGTCAACAACCTCGACCTCAAACGGGGCGACATCGTGGCCGTCGAAGCGTCGCCGGGCCACGACATCGGCGTCGTGTCGCTCACGGGCGACCTGGTGGCGCGCCAGATGCGCCGCACGGGATTCAACCCCTACAACGGCGAATACAAGAAGATCTACCGCAAGGCCAAACCCTACGACATCGAAAAGTGGCAGGAGGCCATCGCGCTGGAGCACGAGACGATGATCGCCTCGCGGCAGATCGCCGCCGACATGGGCCTGAACATGAAAATCGGCGACGTGGAGTATCAGGGCGACAAGATCAAGGCCATCTTCTACTACATCGCCGACGAGCGCGTGGACTTCCGCGAACTGATCAAGGTCTTCGCCGAACGGTTCCACATCCGCATCGAGATGAAGCAGATCGGCGCCCGCCAGGAGGCCGGACGCATCGGCGGACTGGGCGCCTGCGGCCGCGAACTGTGCTGCGCGTCGTGGATGTCGAGCTTTTCGAGCGTCACGACTGGAGCCGCGCGCGTGCAGGACATTTCGCTCAATCCCCAGAAGCTGGCCGGACAGTGCTCGAAACTCAAGTGCTGCATGATGTACGAATACGACACCTATGTCGACGCCCGCAAGGAGTTCCCGCGCCTGCGCGAACCGCTCCAGGCCGCCGAAGGCGAATGGTTCTGCGTCAAGAGCGACGTGCTGGCCGGAACGATGACCTTCTCTTCGTCGAAGGACGCGATGGCCAACGTCACCACGCTGCCCGTTTCGCGCGTGCGGGAGATCATGGCGCTGAACCGCCAGGGCAAGAAGGTCGAACGGTTGCAGGACGCCGACGACATCCGCCCGGAGATCGAGGAGCCGACCTACCGTTCGGAGGAGGACAGCATCACCCGCTTCGACCAGGCCAAACGCCGCAAGCGCGGCGGCCGCAACAACAAGGGCCGCGGCGAGCAGGGACGCCCCGCAGGGCAGAACGGACAGACGCCGCAGGAGTCCGGCGGGGAGACCCGCCAGCCGCGTGAAGGACAGCCCGGCCGTCCCGACAGGCAGCCGCGCCGCAACGACCGTCCGCGCAACGGAGGCAACGCAGGGGAGCGTCAGAACGGCGGCAACGGCGAGCGTCCGCACAACGGCCGCGGCGACAATAACCGAGGCGAAAACAACGGCCGCGAGAACAACGGCCGCGAACCCCGTGAAAACAACGGAGGCGGCCGCGAGGGCGGAAACCGCAGCCGCAACAACCGCAACCGCCGCCGCGGAAACGGAAACGGAAACAACGGCGGAAACGCCCCGGCCGGCAATAACGGCAGCGGAGGCGGCAGCGAAGGCGGCAATAACGGCGGAACGCATCAAAACCAATAGCGCGGTGAAACGCTCGGCAGGGCATATCGCGGCCGTGGCGGCCGCGCTTCTGGCCGGAAGCTGCGTCTCGCCCCACCAGTCGGCGGTCACCGACGTCAACCCCGCCCGATGGGACTCGCGGGCCGAAATCCGCCTGCCGAACGCAGACACCGTGTCGCTGCGCGACGCCGTGATCTTCCTGCGCTGCAACGACCGCTTCGCGGAGGACACGCTGACGGTCCGCATCGCCACCGTAACCCCCGATTCGCTCCGCTTCGGGGAGTGGTTCCTGCTCGTCATCCCGCACCCGAAGGGTCCCGCGGCCCTGATGCGCGAGGCAGCGATCCCCTACCGCCGCCGAATCCGCCTCACGCAGCACGGCGACTACCGCTGCTCGGTCACGCCGGTCCGCCCCGTCCGCGGGGTCGAAGCCGTCGGCGTCGACCTGCAGCAAAGCAGATAACCGAAAACACATTACCGTCCTGCCGGCCCCGCAGTCCGGCGGAACAACAGACCACTATGGGCAAAGACAAGCTCCGCAGGTTCCGCGAGAACCTGACTTTCGAATGTTTCGTGCAACCCGAATTCGACGAGGTGTTCCACCGCGACCACCCGCTGAAAGGGAACTGGAACCGTGATTTCTTCCGCAACGACAATCCCATCGTACTGGAACTGGGCTGCGGCAAGGGCGAATACACCGTCGCGCTGGCTCAGCGCGACCCGCAGCGCAACTACATCGGCATCGACATCAAGGGCGCACGCATGTGGCGCGGCGCGAAGACCGCCACGGACCGCAGGATGCACAACGTAGGCTTCCTGCGCACACGCATCGAGTTCATCGACGCGCTGTTCGCCGAAAACGAAGTGTCCGAAATCTGGATCACCTTCCCCGATCCGCAGCTCAAGACCCGGCGGGCCAAGAAACGCCTCACCTCGCCGCTCTACCTGGCTTGTTACGCCCGCCTGCTCCGGCCCGACGGGTGGATCAACCTCAAGACCGACTCCAAGCACCTCTACGCCTACACGGGCGAGGTCATCCGCCATTACGGGCTGACTTGCGAGGTCTCCGAACCCGACATCTACGGTTCGGGGTTCGCCGACGAGGTGCTTTCGGTCAAGACGGCTTATGAAACCCGCTTTCTCGAAATGGGACTTCCGATCACCTACACGCGCTTCGCGCTGGGCGGCCGGCACGAATTCCCGTGGTTCGACTGGGAGGAGGACGACAAGGAGGAGAAAGACAACGAGGCCGAACGGCAGCTACGATAGCCTCGCACCCAGCTCCGCCCACTCCGACCAGGCCTCTCCACCTCTCTTATAAATATAGGTATTAATTATTTCGGGCTTATCTACTAAATTTTTAGATCGAAAATTTGTTTTACTAAAAATTTAGTAGTAATATTGTGTCGTAAACCCGAAACAACACGACCTATGAATACCAAGATTACGGAACTGACTCGCGGCGAGGAGGAGATCATGCAGATTCTCTGGCGTCTGGGCGACGCGGTGGTCAACGACATCATCGCCCGGACCGACGAACCCCACCCCAAGTACACCACCGTCGCCACGTTTCTCAAGATTTTGGAGAACAAGGGCTTCGTCAGCCATACGGCCGAGGGCAAGAGCCACCGCTATTTTCCGCTGATCGGCCGCGAGGAGTATGCCCGCGGCGTCATGTCGTCGATGCTTTCCAGCTATTTCGACGGCTCGCTGGCCCAACTGGTGTCGTTCTTCTCACGCCATGAAAACATCTCCGCCCGGGAGATGGATGAAATTCTCGAAATCATGCGCAACGCCAAAAAATAACCGCCGTGAAAACCCTCGCCATCTACGCCCTCGAAGTGCTGGCTTGCAGCGGCGTGCTGCTGGCGGCCTACGCCATACTGCTCGAACGGCACGTGCGGTTCGGCTGGTGCAGGGCCTACCTGCTCGCATCGACCCTCCTGGCGGCGGTCATTCCGCTGCTGCGCATCCCCGTCTGGCCGGGCAAGGTGATCGAGGTCGCCCCGACGGTCGCACTGCCCGCGGCCGAATGGACCGCCGAGGTGGTCGAAGAGGCGGCTCCGGCCGTCACGCCCGAAGCGATATGCCTGGCGGTATACCTGATCGGGGTCGGGCTGGTCGCGGGCGTCATGCTGTGGCAGGTCGTGCGCATCCGCCGGCTGCGGCGCGGTGCGGCGATCACCCGCACGGAGCGTTTCACGCTCGTGCGCACCCCGCAGCGGATCGCGTCGTTCTCGTTCTTCCGCTCGATCTACCTCTGGGACCAGATCCCGGCCGGAGAGTTGCAGGCCATCGTAGCCCATGAGGCGAGCCACGTCGCCCACCGCCACTCCGCCGAGCGCGTGGCGATGGAATGCATGAAGGCCGCGCTGTGGTGGAACCCTTTCGTATGGCTCGCCGCACGGCGGCTCACCGAAGCCGAGGAGTTCGAAGCCGACAGCGACGTGCTGGCCGAAGGGTACGACATCGAACATTACATGAAAACCATATTCAGGCAGCTATTCGGTTATAGTCCGGAAATAGCCAACGGGCTGCGGGATTCCTTAACCAAAAAACGCTTTAAAATGATGACAACGAAAACTTCCGGCAGGCACTCCCTGCTGCGGCTGGCGGGAACGCTTCCCGCCGTGATAGGACTCCTGTGCGCTTTCTCGCTGACCACGCGCGCCGCCGAGGTCCGGATTGCAGAGACCGAAAAGGCCCCGGCCGACGAAACGGCGTCCCAGGACGCAACGAAGAAAAAAGTCTCCGTAACCGTCTTCCAGAACGGTCAGCCGCTTCCGGGCGCAATCGTACTGATCAGCGGATCGAACGTCGGAACCGTGACCGGCAAGGAGGGCACGGCGCAGATTTCAGCGGCTCCCGGCAATGAACTTGTCATCTCCTACGTCGGCTGCCAGACCCGGAAAGTCCGCGTCTCCGACAAATCCGGCGCAGAGAGTTTTGAAATCACCTTGGAGACCGAGAGCAACAAACTCGACCCCGTCAGCGTAACCCCCGGCGACCAAAAAACGCCCGCGCCCCAAAGCGCCGCAGGAGCCGAAAAGGAGCGGAAAGCCAAACCGCTCTATATCGTCGACGGCGTCGAGCGGACGAGCATCGACGAGATCGACCCCAATACGATCGAACGGATCAGCGTCCTCAAAAATCAGTCCTCCACCGCAGTGTACGGTTCGCGGGGTAAAAACGGCGTGATCGTGGTCACCACCAAAGGCGCAGCCAAACCGGCGACCGACGAAGCCGCTTTCAACGAGAAAACCGGATCGGTCGAAATCGCCTCCGCGTCCACGGAAGACATGCCGTTTCTGATCGTCGAAAAGATGCCTTCGTTCCGCGGCGGCGACCTCAACGACTTCCGCGCGTGGGTGCAGGAGCACCTCCAATACCCCGCCGAAGCCGTGGAACGGAACATCCAGGGTCGCGTGGTCGTGACGTTCACCATCGAAAAGGAGGGTTCGGCAAGCAACATTCTGGTATTGCAATCGCCCGACAAACTGCTTGCCGACGAGGCCCGCCGCGTGATCGCCTCCTCGCCCGCCGAAGCATGGACGCCCGGCGAACAGCGCGGAGAGAAGGTGCGCGTGAAATATACGCTGCCCGTCGATTTCCGCCTGCCCCAGACCGAAAGCGCAACCGTGCAGGGCGCTCCCGACGGTAACGAACCATTCCTGGTCACCGAGAAGATGCCTTCGTTCCGGAGCGGCGAGATCAAAGACTTCCGCAACTGGATACAGATGCACATCCAATACCCGGCCGAAGCGATGAAAAACAATATCCAGGGACGTGTCATCGTCTCGTTCATCGTCGAAAAGAACGGTTCGGTAAGCAACATCCTGATATTGCAATCGCCCGACAAACTGCTTGCCGACGAGGCTCTCCGCGTGATCGCCTCCTCGCCCGCCGGAGCATGGACGCCCGGCGAACAGCGCGGTGAGAAGGTGCGCGTGAAATATACGCTGCCCGTCGATTTTTACCTCCAAGGCAGCGGGGACAAGCTCTCCGAACGGCCTGAAAAACCCCAAGGCAGTCTCGACGGAATCCTCGTCGTGGGCTATGGCGCAACCCAAAAATAACCCCCTTCTTACCATCAGCGACGGGCGGCGTCCACCCCAAGTTCAGCGGATGCCGCCCGTTTTTTGCCCTGCCCGCCGAAATCCGCCGCAAAAACACGGCATTCCGGGAACTTTTTACTACATTTACACGACTTTAACCGCTCGTAACATGGATGTAAAGATAGCCCCCGACTGGAAGGAACTCCTCGCCCCGGAGTTCGAAAAACCCTATTTCGCGCAGCTCACGGAGTTCGTACGGCAGGAATACGCCTCGCGGCGCATTTTCCCGCGCGGCAGCAACATCTTCCGCGCCTTCGACAAATGCCCGTTCGACCGCCTGAAAGTGGTCGTCATCGGCCAGGACCCCTATCACGGTCCCGGACAGGCCAACGGGCTTTGTTTCTCGGTCGCGGACGGAGTTCCCTTCCCGCCCTCGCTGCAAAACATCTTCAAGGAGGTCTCCGACGACACCGGCACGCCCATACCGTCTACGGGCAACCTCGACCGCTGGGCCGAACAGGGAGTGCTGCTGCTCAACGCCGTGCTCACGGTCCGCGCCCACGAAGCCGCGTCGCACGCCGGCCGCGGCTGGGAGACCTTCACCGACGCCGTGGTGCGCGCCATCGCCCAGCGCAAAGAGGGCATCGTCTACATGCTCTGGGGCAGCTACGCCCAGAAGAAAGGCGCCATCGCCGACCCGCAGCGCAACCTGATCCTCAAAGCCGTGCACCCTTCGCCGCTGTCGGTCTACCGGGGATTCTTCGGCTGCCGCCACTTCTCGCGCGCCAACGAATACCTCCGCTCCGTGGGCAAGGAGCCGATCGTGTGGTAATCCGCCCCGCCCGAAAGACGAAAAATCCCGGCCCTGCAAGAAGCAAGGCCGGGATTTTTACGAACTGCACGGGATTCCCTATCCCAGATAGGATTTCAGGAGTTTCGACCGCGACGAATGCCGGAGGCGGCGAATCGCCTTCTCCTTGATCTGACGCACGCGCTCGCGCGTCAGGTCGAACTTCTCGCCGATCTCCTCGAGAGTCATCTCCGAGGTTCCGATGCCGAAGAAGTACTTGATGATGTCGCGCTCACGCTCCGTGAGGGTCTCCAGCGCACGGTCCACCTCGGTCGACAGCGACTCGTTGATCAGCCCGCGGTCGGCGTTGGGCGAATCGGGATTCACCAGCACATCCAGCAGCGAGTTGTCCTCGCCGTCGGCGAACGGAGCGTCGACCGATACGTGGCGGCCGGCGACACGCAGCGTGTCGGTGACCTTCTCCTTCGGGAGTTCCAGTTCCGTAGCCAGCTCTTCGGGCGACGGCGTGCGCTCGTGCTCCTGCTCGAAGCGTGCGAACGCCTTGTTGATCTTGTTCAGCGAACCCACCTGGTTGAGCGGCAGACGCACGATGCGCGACTGCTCGGCCAAAGCCTGGAGAATCGACTGACGAATCCACCACACGGCATAGGAGATGAACTTGAAACCGCGGGTCTCGTCGAACTTCTCGGCGGCCTTGATCAGCCCGAGGTTGCCCTCGTTGATCAGGTCCGGGAGGCTCAATCCCTGATTCTGGTATTGTTTGGCGACGGACACCACGAAACGCAGGTTGGCTTTGGTGAGCTTCTCAAGCGCTTCCTGGTCTCCTTTTTTAATTCGCTGGGCGAGTTCCACCTCCTCCTCGACCGTGATAAGCTCCTCCTTGCCGATTTCCTGCAAGTACTTGTCCAGCGAGGCGCTTTCGCGGTTGGTGATGGACTTTGTAATCTTTAATTGACGCATATTTTTTTCTAACTATCCTAATAATACTGCAATCCATAAACCCGCCCGGGCTGCGATTTACTCCACCAGCGTGTAGCTTGCCGAACGGCCGTTGGGATAAACGCCGTCGATCGAACGGACCTTCTCCGTCATCCGCTGCATGTCGCCGAGCGAATAGACCGGGCGGTCGTTGATGTGAGTGATCACAAATCCCTGTTTAACACGGGCGCGGGCCAGAATTCCGTCGGCCTTGATGCCGACCACCTGCACGCCGCCC
>ENA-UOJM01001860-UOJM01001860.1-human-gut-metagenome-genome-assembly--contig:-P116-NODE-1860-length-16984-cov-16.880855_pt1 | contig 16984 bp, 16 predicted proteins | sample MGYA00242349_ERZ723896 | MGnify/ENA metagenome assembly ERZ723896 | reverse complement strand
GTAGCTGCCGGGGGCAGAGACCTCGCGCAGGTTGATCTCGGGGTTGAAGTTGGTGGCAAAGGCATAGCCGTGGTCGCCGCCGTTGCAGTCCAGAATGTCGATCGTGTCGATGGAATCGAATTCATGCTTGGCAGCGTAGGCGCAGTAGGCCTGGGTCACGCCCGGGTCAAAGCCGCAGCCCAGCAGGGCGGTCAGGCCGGCGTCCTCAAACTTTTTCTTGTAGGCCCACTGCCAGCTGTAGTCAAAGTAGGCGGAGAAGCCGGCCTCCTTGCAGCGCTTCTCATAGATGGCGCGCCATTCCGGGTCATCGGTGTTTTCCGGCTCGTAGTTGGCGGTGTCCATGTAGTTGACGCCGCAGGCAAGGCAGGCGTCCATGATGGTGAGGTCCTGATACGGCAGGGCGATATTCATGACAAGGTCGGGTTTATAGCTGTTGATGAGGTCACACAGCTGCTGCACATCGTCGGCATCGACCTGGGCGGTGGTGATTTTGGTTTTGGTGTTGGGGGCCAGCTTGGCGGCCAGCGCGTCGCACTTGGACTTCGTGCGGCTGGCAATGCACAGTTCGGTGAAAACATCGCTGACTTGGCAGCACTTGGAGATGGCGACGCTTGCCACGCCGCCGCAGCCGATAACAAGAACTTTGCTCATGATGGAACTCCTTTATGTTTGAATTTATAATAGATTTTTACTTTTCCAACGCCAGCAGCAACTCTCTTAACACCTTGCAGGCTGTGGCGGTGGAAACACCGCTCTGGTCAAGCATGGGGGCCAGTTCGTTGACGTCCGCGCCAACGATGTTCGCCTTTGTCACGGTGCGGATGGCCTGCAAAAGCTGCAAAAAGCTGACACCGCCCGCTTCGGGTGTGCCTGTGCCGGGGAAGGCCGACGGATCCAGGCAATCCAGGTCGATCGTCAGATACACTGGCACATCGGCCTGGCGCAGCCAGTCGGTCAACTCAGCCAGCCCGGTGAAGTCGAACTTGTGCATATCGGTGTGCCGTGCGGCAAACTGAAACTCTTCCCTATCGCCGCTGCGGATGCAGAACTGGTGGATGCGCCCGTCGCCAATCAAATCGTGGCAGCGGCGCAGCACGCAGGCGTGGCTGAGCTGTGCGCCGAGGTAATCGTCCCGCAGATCGGCGTGGGCGTCAAAATGCACAATGTGCAGATCCGGGTACTTGCGCACTGCCGCACGCACCGCGCCCAAGGTGACAAGATGCTCCCCGCCCAGCAGCAGCGGCAGCTTGCCATCGCGCAAAATCTCCGCCGCGCGGGATTCAATATCCACGAGTGCGCTCTCCGACGAGCCGAAGCACAGCTCCAAGTCTCCGCTGTCAAACACATTGCCGTCGGTCAGATCCTTGTCCTGATAGGGGCTGTACGTTTCTAGGCCATAGCTTTCGTGCCGCATGGCCGCGGGGCCAAAGCGTGCGCCGGGGCGGTAACTGGTGGTAGAGTCAAACGGCGCGCCGTATAAAACAATGCTGGCCGTGCGGTAGCTGCTGTCGCAGCCGATGAAATTTTCTACATTGCGATGCAGCATTAACGCACCTCCACTTCCCGCAGCATTTCTTCCAGAAAGGCGGGTAGATAAAATGCCCCGACGTGTAGCCGAGAGGTGTAATAGCGGGTACGCATGTTCAGCGCGTTCCACGCGGCGGCGTCCATATCATTGATGGGATGATATTTTTTGCTGGCAAAACCGAACAGCCAGTACCCCGCCGCAAAGGTCGGGATGTGCGCCTGGTACACCTTGCTGATGGGAAAGGTGCTGGCAATGCGCTGGTGGCTGCGCTGCATGGCGGTGGCATCCTCGGCATAGAATGGGCTGCCCTGCTGGTTGACCATGATGCCGTCCGCCCGCAGAGCGTTATAGCAGCTGCCGTAAAATTCGCGGGTGAACAGCCCCTCCGATGGGCCGAACGGGTCGGAGGAATCCACGATAATCAAGTCGTACTCGTCCTCGCACTTGCGGATGAATTTCAGCGCGTTCTCGTAGTAGATGTGTACGCGGCGGTCGTCCATGCGGCAGGCGTTGCCGGGTAGATAGGCACGGCAGGCCTCGATGACCTGGGGGTCCATCTCGACAAGGTCGATGCTCTCGACGCGGTCATAGCGGGTCAGCTCCCGCACCACGCCGCCGTCACCCGCGCCGATGACAAGAATGTCCTTGGCGTTTTTGTGCACCGACATCGGCACATGGGTGATCATCTCGTCGTAGATGAACTCGTCGCGCTCTGTCAGCATGACGTTACCGTCCAGCGTCAGCACGCGGCCAAACTCCGGCGTCTCAAAAATATCGATGCGTTGATAATCGCTCTGCTTGGAGTAAAGCTGGCGGTTGACCCGGATGCTGTGCTTGACATCGGGGGTGTGAAATTCCGAAAACCACATTTCCATTGTAAAACCTCCCTGTCAGGCCAGCACGTTCAGGCGCAGAATGTCGGGGTCTTCCGGCCCGGTCATGCTGCAGCCCTTGGCTTTGGCGTACTCGATATAATCCAAAATTTCGGCGGTGATGCGCTCCCCCGGTGCCAGAATCGGAATGCCGGGCGGGTAGCACATAACGAACTCGCTGCAGACCATACCCTCGGTCTCGCGCAGGGGCAGGCTCTTTTTGGGGGCGTAAAATGCTTCCTGCGGGCTGGCGGCGACCTCGGGGTCGATGTATTCTTGGCTCAAAAGGCCCGCGCCGTCAGTGTGGTAGCGGCGCTTGATTTCAGCCAGCGCACTGACAAGACGCTCGACCTCCTGCGGGCGGTCACCGATGGAAAGATAGGCAAGGATGTTGCCGATATCGCCGAACTCGATCTGAATGTCGTACTCGTCGCGCAGGATGTCGTAGACCTCGATGCCCGCCAAGCCGATATCCAGCGTATGTACGCTGAGTTTTGTCGTATCAAAATCAAAAACGGAGTTGCCGTTGCAAAGCTCCTTGCCAAAGGCGTAGTACCCGCCCACAGCGTTGATCTCCTCACGGGCGTACTCGGCCATATCGGCGACTTGGTGGAACACCTGCCGTCCGCGCAGCGCCAGGTTGCGGCGGGAAATATCAAGGCTCGACATCAGCAGGTAGCTGCCAGAGGTCGTCTGGGTCAGGTTGATGATCTGCCGCACATAGCCCGCGTGGACGTTGGGGCCAATCAGCAGCAGGCTTGACTGGGTCAAGCTGCCGCCGCTCTTGTGCATCGAGACCGACGCCATATCCGCGCCCGCCGCCATAGCGGAAACCGGCAGCCCGCCGCCAAAGTAAAAGTGCGTGCCGTGGGCTTCGTCCGCCAGGCAGAGCATCCCTGCATCGTGGGCCATCCGCACAATGGCGCGTAAATCGCTGCAAATGCCGTAGTAGGTGGGGTTGTTCACCAGCACGGCCACAGCGTTGGGGTGCTCAGCAATGGCCTTGGCCACCTGCTCTCGCTTCATGCCCAAGCTGATGCCCAGGCGGTTGTCGACCTCCGGGTTGACGTAGACCGGCACCGCGCCGCAGAGCACCAGTGCGTTCAGCACACTGCGGTGGACGTTGCGCGGCAGGATGATTTCATCCCCGCGCTTGCAGGCCGTCAACACCATGCTCTGTACCGAACTCGTCGTGCCGCCCACCATCAGAAACGCGTGGGCCGCGCCGAACGCATCGGCGGCCAACTCCTCGGCTTCGCGGATGACCGAAACCGGGTGGCAAAGATTGTCCAGCGGCTTCATGCTGTTGACATCAACGCCGACGCACTGCTGGCCCAAAAAGGCGGTCAGCTCCGGGTTGCCGCGGCCGCGCTTGTGGCCCGGCACATCAAAGGGCACAACGCGCATCCGGCGGAAGTTTTCAAGTGCTTCATGGATAGGGGCACGGCGCTGGTCCAGACGGATGCGTTTTGCTTCTCCGTTCATTTTTACCTCCGTTCGCGGTCCCTTTGCAAAACAAAAAACGCAAGCCATGCACAGATGTGCAGACTTGCGTTTAAATTCAGCATATTTGGGCGCAGACCGAATCTCCCGGCGCTGCACCGTGAGACTTTCCTGCGTGATTCAAAAAGGCTGAGCGTGTCAGAGTCTATATAGCAATCTTACTTTTACTACTCTTTATTGACCGTTTCACAAGTCTGCGCAGCTGACTGCGCAATTTCATGGTTGTAAAGGAACCAACTTATAAAATTTGAGCTTTTAACTCAATCAATAAGGCAATCCAAATTGCCGATCGGCAGTGGACCTGGCTGTCCGTATGGCCATAGGCCGGAAGACCGACATATCAAATGTCTGTATCCCGGCCCGCCCCTGTCGGGCGGTCCGTAGGTAAATTGCTTTGAAAAACTCTTACAAACTCGATTCGTCTTTCAAAATCGAGACACAGTATAACATGATATAATTGCTGTGTCAATATTTTGACGCAAAAATATTTTTTGCGAGAATACCGGGGCGGGGTTTTGCTTTACCCGGATTTTCCGTGTTGCGATGACCTCCATTTCTGCGGGGTCATGCCATAGTCAAACAGACATACCCCCGTGCGACGGCCAATGGAGTTCAAATCACTGCCGTTGTAATGCAGTAATTTTGCCAGCTTACTGTGGTGGAACCGCCTGTCCGTGTTCCTGTTCACTGTCATGCATAGATACACGCCCTTCTCTGTCAGGGGCTTCATCTGCCTCTTTTGCCTTGATGCTGAACCGCCGCGATTCCGACATCGTGACGTACTCCCCCATTGCCATGCAGCTGATGTTGAGTTTGGCAACGATTCGTCCTTTCAACCGCTGCATTTCTGCATCCAGCGTTTTGACCCGCGTTTCTACCAGCTGCTTTTGCTCCTGTAAGCGGAGGTATCGCAGCACAGTGGTTGATAAGTCGTTGCCGAGCTGAATAGTGGGAATAGTTTTGCCGACGGCACCTATATAAAATGTATTTCTCAAAGCCGATTGGCTCTGAAACAAAATAAGAAGCGAGAATAATCGCAGGCCATGCCTGATGTTCACGGCAAACCCTGAACTGCGATCATTCTTGCTATGGTTGGCTGTTTTCACCCGGTATAAAAAGAAAAGCGCCGGCAGCGTCCACCCAGAACGGGCAGAACAAGACTATTGGCACGAATTACAAACTTAAACAACGTGTGCACAAGACACAAAAATCATTTACGGGTGGAATATAGCATATTTTTGTTTGCACTGCCAATCATGGGCACTTTTTAGCTCAATCAATTTTCTATTCTTGATTTTAATTCTAAAGTTTATGTTGCCATACCATACTTTTTCATTTTGTGTAAGGATTTCATTTCAGCATACTCAATCATGCCAACAATCTCTATTCGTCCATGCACCCAAACAATCATTTCAGACTTCTCGTAGTTTGTTGTTTTGTATATAACCTTCATTTTATACTATCTGTATATATTCTCGTATAGCTCAATTTGCTTTTTCTCTTTTTTGCGCGAAACAATCTTCTTTATAATTTGCTTTTTTTACTTGTTTCTTCCTTATTTTATACCTATCAACGTTTATTTTATTTTTTTACTCTCGTGTGAAGAAAACTACTGTTGCCGGTATGGCGCTTTTATTCCATCAAAGGCCATCTCTACAATAACAAACGCCGCAATGTTCCTTACAATCATACAATAGATTCTTTCGTACAAAAATCAGTTTCTTTTTCCCAACGTTTTCCTACCACAGTGCCCCCACTCTCGGTTTTTCTTTTGTAAAAGAAGTTTTTTTCGCGCAAAAAATCTCCGTCGATCCTATTCATCATTTACAAAGGCTTCTGCTTTTCGAACAAAAAGGAGCTTCTTTTGTACAAAATCGCGGCTTTCTTTTTGTTCTTCTCTGTCTTTTGAAATACGCAGTATATACAGCCATTTTCTACAAACGAAGTTTCTTTCACACAAAAAAATCATTGAAATCGCTTGGCGTTCTCTTCATCCCCTTCTCCCCTTCTCCCCTTCTTCACCGCAAAAGAAGATTTCTTCGCGCAAAATTTTCTGCCCATTCCTCAGCCCTCCCCTTCTCTAACGTATGATCCTAAACATAGCAAAAATAGATTCTTTCGCGCAAAAAAAGCAACAAGCCTCACAAAAAGAAGTTTTTTTCTGCAGTAAGTGAAGATTCTTTCAGGCAAAAATAGCGAAAGAATCTATTTCCCCGCATGAAAAAAACTGCTTTCTCGGGTGAAAGAATCTTCTTTATCCGACGAAAGGAACTGCTTTGTCCCATGAAAAAAACTGTTTTTCTACATATATAAATAAAAGTAAAAAATAAAAGATAAGTCTGTAACTAGAAAAAAAACGATTTGATTTTAAAACCCAAATTATTGACACCTAAATGAAAGAAGCGTATTATTATAACTATATTTGTGGAAGTATACCTATAAACCGTTGTTTTCAAGCAGTACTCGTAATACAGTACGATACAACGGCAATAAACTATTTCGCGGAAAGGAATAGGGCTGTACATTCTGAAATTCCGCTGCTGCCCTTTTAGTAACATGAAGAAAAACAGCGACAATATCAAAGATAACGATACTATCGAGGCTATCGTTGGGGAAGTTCTCACGGAACAAGAGGCGGAAGAGAAAAAAGCTGCCATCGCCAAGAGAAACGACAGAAACCTGATCTTTGGTTCCTATATTACGAAGAGCAATGACTTGATACAAAAGACAAAGTACTCCCTCCCCCGCAATGAGCAAAAGATTCTTTTTATGCTTTTGTCCAAAATCGATCAAAAAAGGGATACGGATGCCTCTAAGTACTATACAATTACCTTCAGTGAGTTCTCGAAGCTGACGGGCGTGAACGCGATGGACTCCAGCTATATAAAGTATCTGCAGGAAACTGTAAACAGTCTGGCCAGCAGATTCTTTTGGGTACCGAATCCAAATGGGACGGGATACAACCAAATGGCGTGGATACTACCAACGGTTGAGGTGAACACCAAAGACAAGACCATAAAAATGCAGTTTCACCCCAAGATCTGGAAAGATATTGCACAACTTACCAGTAACTACACATCGTATTCAATCGAGTATTTGCTCATGATGCAATCCACGTATTCGATGCGTGTGTACGAAATCATACTGTCGTATGACAATGGGGATCGGGATTACGGCTACAACAACGGGCTGGTGTTTGAGTCTGTTACAGAAAAAATACTGAGCAAATTTCCTGAAAAGCGCGAAGAATTAGAGGGATTCAAATACAAGAGATTCGAGACTGATGAATTTAAAAGCATCCTCTCTGTTCCTCCACTGGATGAACAGAACCGAAGCAAAAGCAAGAAAAAGGACGATCCTGAACCCAAATATAGCCGCGAGAGAACGCTGGCTGACAAGTATCCCACATTTACAGCATTTGAAAATAATGTCTTAAAAATAGTCAAAAAAGAAATCAATGAACTAACGGATTTGTGGTTTGACTATGTTCCGGTAAGAATAAAGGGAGAACGGAAGTACAAGTATCTCTATATTTTTATTAAGTATAAGACGAAAGAAGAAATGCGCAAAGTTCGGGCTTTCCACGACAGCAAAGACCCGGATTTGGAGGTGCCTAGAAGACCGAGACGGCGCAATAAGATGGCGGAAAGTCAGGCAACGCCGGAGATGCTTTCTGCGCCGATTCCTGATTCTATTCTTGATATGACCTTCCGTAATGCGCGAAATATTATCAGGGCAAAAGCAGAATATAGCGAGTTGGAAAAACTGCTATCAGCAGAAGAAAGAAATATCCTTGAAGATATCTTCACTTACACATCAAAGATTTTGACAAACCAGAAAAAGCGGGAACAGGCAGAGGAAACGCTTGAGGCGCTGAACCGAATCATAAAAGATAATAACGGATTGAAAACATGGGCTCTTGGAATGTGCAGTAAGTTCAAGACTATGTTTGCATCGTCTACAGAACGGAAATCGGCACAATATTATAGAACAGTGGTTTATAATGAAATTGCTGAAAACACGGCAGTGACGATTGAAAATGGAAAGCAATGGTTGAATTGGAATGGAACGAAAAAGACGTTCAAGTTGGATATGTTTGATGAAGGCGATTAAATAAGAGTAATTGTCAAAAACCAATATCAGAATGAGCAGATAGGGCAGGCCTTATTTTCCAGATGAGGGCTGCCCTATCTGTTTGCCAAGAGCAACATGGATTTTAGAATTATGAAAAAAATAGGGATACGTTTTGCATGGTGAATACAAATAATGCAGCAAAGCGCACGGACAAGTATAGCAACATGAACTTTAGAAATGCGATATACAGAGGGAGTACGGGAAGAAGAGAATACAGGCTTGATTATCTGACAAAAACGGTTGACAAAAAGATTGAACATGATATAATAAAACTACAAACAGCAACATGAACTTTAGAATCTAATGACACATACCATTATATCTTACGGGGGATATTTTAGATGGCAACGACGATTACAGTAGCAATTGAGAAGGGCGGCTGCGGAAAGACGACCACAGTACTAAATTTGGCTGATTTGGCTGGTAATGAGGCAAGAGTACTGTGCATTGATACAGACCCGCAGGGTAATTTGACCTATAGTCTGGAAGGCACACGCATAACAGATGAAGAATTTACAGGACACGCCCTGTACGATCTTTATAATGACTTTGAGAAAGTTCATGCCGGTGAAAAATCTGTGCGGGACTATGTCGTTGAAACAAACTTAGATAATGTGGATTTGATTCCGGCAAGTCTGGAAACACCAAAAATCAATACAAAAGCAAAAGAACTGATTGATGCAATGAAACAAGGTAAAATGGATAGCGTGGAGAACCTGGAATACGAAACGCAAATCCTTAAATATTTCGTAAGCCTTGTGCAGGATGATTACGATTACATATTTATCGATACGCAGCCTAGCAGGGATAGTTTGCTGGTTACCAGCTCGCTGCTGGCCGCGGATTACATTTTGATACCTGCCAAAAGTGGCAGCTACGCGGTAGATTCGGCGTTCCGCACCTATACATACTGTAACCAGCTGCGGGAGCAAGGGATTGCGGCACAAAAAGGTGTTGGCCTGATTCAGACAATGGTTCAACAGAGTCAGGCATTCAATATTACGAGGGAAAATTATCTTCGCGTTTTAGGCAATGCGGTTTTCCGTGCGCAGATTCGTTTTGGTAAAGCGGTCGAAGCAAGCGAAATGGCCGGTATGCCGGTTGTCGAATATGCAAAGACGCAGCCCACCGCAAAGTCTTATGTTGCTGCGTGGAAGGAATTAAAGCAAATCTTGGCGGAAAGCGAGGAAAAGTAAAATGGCTATGAAAACGGCTCCCAAAAGAAAACTCGTGTCTATGGATGCCCCCTCGCGAGAAGCTGTGCGAAAAGGAAACGACAATGATGCTGCAGGAAAGACCGGCTTGCTGGAAAATGGTGTTGATTCCAAAATTATGGACATCTGCATTGATGATATCCGCTTGAACCCCGATAATGCAATCTTTGTTGAAAATGACACGGAAGAGGATATTAACAACCTGGCCTATGATATTGAAAAGAATGGCTTGCTGCACAATCTCGTGGTCTTTGAAGTAATGGAAAAAAATGCCGAGGGTAGGGGAGAAAAGCGAGCCTACATGCTCCTTTCCGGCGAACGCAGATATAAGGCCATCAAGAAGCTGTATGAAAGAGGAAAGTTTACCTATAAAACAATTAAGGGCTGCCGTGTTATCACAACGCGGATGAATGAAACTCAGAAAAAAGCTCTTCTTTACAGTGCCAATCTGCAAGTGCGTGGAGGTTTTTCCGACGAAAGCATCCGCCGAAAAGTAGTAGGGGAGTTTGTTAAATGTTTACAGCAAGCACCCTATAATATGACGGAGGCAGAAGCTAAGCGTTTTACGAAAGAAATTGCGCCCGATAAAACCAAGACCTTGAATAAAGATTTGCGCATCGAAAACGATTTAAATAGAGATTTACTCCAAATGCTTGACCAGAGGCTGCTGGGGCGCAGTGAATGCGAAATTTATGTTCGCTTTACACCAGAGCAACAGCAGAAAATTGCGGAACAGTATAAAAAGTTGTTGACAATCGACTGCCATGGCGAGGAAAGAGCCAATACGCCGAAATCGCACTTGGAAGAAAAACGCGATGACATCCATAATGCCTTCCTAGAAGATTTGAAAGATTCGCTTCTGGAAAAGTATATGCGTGATACGGATGCAAAAATTGATGCGGCCTGCGCAAAGTTTGAAAAAGGCTACGCAGAGCTGTTGGCTATGAGCGAAGCCTATGAGGCGGCCTTAATCTCCGGCAATGAGGCTGTTGCCGAGATAAAAAAAGAGGAAACTCTGAAACGGAAAGAAACCAACGCAAGTGCAGAAGGAAAGACTTTTGTACAGAAGAATGTGAAAGCAGTAGCGGAAAAAATCGGCCGAAAAATCGAAAGCCGCAGCTACCAAAAGGGGCTGAAAGATATGACGCGAGAGGCCCGTCTGCAGGATATTGAAGCGCTGGATGATCTGATTGAAAAAGCAACCAGACTGCGCCAGATGATTGAAGAACAGCATTAAGAGCGGTAAAAACCAAGTATTATGAAAGATGAAAAAGTAAAAATCAATATGCGGGTGGGCCAACGCTTGCGGGAGGTCTTGGAAGGCCGCGCGGCTGTGGAAGATATTCGAGTCGGAACCCTTACCAACCGCTTGCTTCAAGAGGAACTAGGCAAAGTTCTTGCAGTAGGTGCAGAACATTGTGTGGTAGAGGGCGAGGATGAATACGAACAGCACCGTGAGGAGATAGCCAAAAGTCGAGATCAATATTATATTTTCCCTTCCGATACTGCAGTTGATGACAATATGTCCACCAAAGAGGACAACACCGTGTTCCCGCAAATTTCGCTCTACTTTACGAAGGAGCAGCACGAGGTGATGAATGAGATCGTGTTGCGGCGGGGTGCATGGAAAACCGTGCAAAATGGTCATGTAAAGTCATATCGGTATGTTATTGTAGGGATGCTGCTCAATAATCCTGCGTGCCGCAAGCTGGGTGCAGCAGGGAAGTAACCATAAAGAAGATTCTTTCGCGCAAAAAAGCCGGGTGAAATAACCCGGCTTTTTTGTAAAAGTAAACCGAAACGTAATATATACAAATAAAAATACATATTGTATATGATGCGGTGCAAATTGGGTACTTATTTACAGCAAAAACTTCCGTTTTATAAAGGCGCTGCGCTCTCGCAGTAGAGATATTTTCGCTGATGGCAGAAATCGGTATAGCGTCCATGTCGCTGGTACCTGTAAAATAGTCCTTCAGCGCTTCTACGGTGCTGTCGCCGGTAATGCTGCCGCCGGTTTGCCCACTGATAGAACTTGCCGCGCTTTGCTGCACATGGCGGCTTACCATGCCTGAAAGCCCGCTTGCAAAGATATTGCCGGGCGTGGTTTTCGTATTAGTAGTGGTAGCGGCGGCTTTTGCAACGCCCAGCCCAATAAAGGCTTGGCCGATTTCAAAACTACGAAAAGCCAGCAGTACCTCGGACAGCATCGAGCCGGGCGAGCGTGAAACACCGATGCCCAGAGAGTGCAGGATACCGTCCAACTTTGTGACGACTTTCAGAAAGGCAATCGCACACAGAAGCCACAGGAACAGATTGCCGGAGACTGCATCCTTACCTTGCGCGCCCACGGCCGCAGCAGCTTCATCCTTGATCAAGGCAAAGACAGCCACAGCTGGGCAGTACAAAAATGCAAGATTAGTAGCGGTTAATAGAGTAAACAGAGTTTTTTTCATGCAAAAAATCTCCTATAAGGATATCACGGCATATTTCGCTACCAAGGACGAGAAGAAGGAATGAGACCCGGAGGTGTACACAGCTGCTCATGGCCTTTGCATAGAACTTGGTACAAATACGGCCGAAGTTCTACGCAAAATATAATCTTTGTAAGGAAAAGTTGACCGGTTCGGTTCAGTTCAACCCCGGCAAAAAGTAGGTGCGCAGTTTCTTCATGCTGGGTACGTCAAGGGGGTATTGGTTCGCGTCCTGCATGACAAGAGAGCAGTGGTTCAGACGGTCTTTGGCGGTAAGCATCTGGCCGTGCAGTGCGGTCGGCCTCCGTCATGGAGGCAAAGGGACTACACCTGTCCGTCGCCGAGATCGCCGCGCAGGTAGGCTATGCAAACCAGAGCAAATTCGCAAAGGTGTTCCGTGAAAAATACGGCGTAGCGCCGCTAGAATACCGCCGCACCGTGCATCTGGGGGCTTTTCATTTGCCGCACGGTGCATTATAATAGGGCTGTAAAAGCAAAAATTTCAAGGAGGATTTATCATGGAATTTGCCGAGGTTGTAAAGAATCGTTATTCTTGCAAAAAGTACGATGGAAAGCAGATTTCGGAAGATCAGCTGGACGCTGTTCTGCAGGCGGGCCGCCTTGCGCCGACTGCTAAAAACCTGCAGGGCCAGCGTATTTACGTTGTGCAGTCCGCGGAAGGGCTGGCTAAGATTGACGAGTTGACTCCCTGCCGCTACGGTGCGCCCACGGTTTTGGTGGTTGCCTTTGACAAAAACAGCGTGTTTGTCTACCCGGGTGAGGAAGCCAATTCCGGTGTGGAGGATGCGTCCATCGTCGCCACCCACATGATGCTGGCCGCGACGAACACGGGTGTGGACAGCTGCTGGCTGAACTTTTTTGACCCTGCCGCTGTCGCCAAAGCCTTTGACCTGCCGGAAAATGAGCAGGTCCTGATGCTGCTGGATCTCGGCTTTGCCGCAGAAGGCTTTGCCCCACTGCCCAACCACACCTCCCGCAAACCGCTGGAAGAGACGGTCAAGTACCTGTAATTTCGCGAACCTGCATTTCCACACATTTCACACCAAATTTTCCGCGTCTTTTCAGTTTCGTGCGGTACAATAACGGCAGGAAATGAGGTGCTGATACATACGCGTACTGATTGTTGAGGATGAGCGCCTGCTGGCGGAATCTTTAAAAACGCTGCTGGAACGCAAGGGCTTTACCGTGGAGACTGCCTACGACGGCATAAGCGGGGCAGAGTATGCCGAAACCGGCATATATGACTTGCTGATACTGGATGTGATGCGCCTTTTGATACAGGCAGGGGAGAACAACACCCCGAAGGAAACCATCCTGACCTATGTGTGGGGCTTCGACTCTGATGCCGTAGAAAACAACGTAGAAATGTACATTGGATTCCTGCGCAAAAAGCTCAAGAGCCTTGGCTTTAATGTGCGCATTGAATCGGTGCGCTGTGTGGGGTACCACTTGGAGGTCGGCGCATGATACGGAAACTGCGCGTCAAGCTGGTAGCCATCATCATGGCGTTTGTCACGGTGATTCTGGCCTGTGTCATGGCGGCGGTGCTGGGGCTGACCCGCGCCACGCTGGAGCGCGAAAGTCTTGACATGATGCGGCATATCGCGCTGAACCCCATCCAAGTTCCTGCACCGGGCGAGGAATTCGATGGCGTGCGGCTGCCATATTTTGTGCTGTCGGTGGGCGAGGACGGCACGATCGAGCCCGCAGGCGGCGGCTACTATGATTTGTCCGACACCGAATTTTTGCAGCAGGCGGCGGAGGAAGCCGTGGACAGCGGCCGGCAGAACGGCGTGTTGACGGACAGCCACTTGCGTTTCCTGCGGCTGGACACAGACAGCGGCAGTACGATTGTATTTGCCGATACATCGAACGAAACGCAAACCTTAACTGGATTGTTCCGTACTTGCCTGCTGCTTTGCAGTGCGGCGTTTATTGCGTTTTGAAATCGGCGTGATTTATAAACCGCGCACCAGTTTCCGCCCATTCATGAAGTACAGCACCAAGGCCACCGCCAGTGTGGCAGCTTCGCCGAGCGCCAGCGGCCACCAGACGATGGCGACATTCTCCGGGCCTGTGATGAGTTGCGACAATGCCCAGACCGGCGGCAGTACAAACAAAACCTGACGGAATAGCGAGATAATCAGCGATTCTACGCCGCGCCCCAGCGCTTGAAAAACACCTTGGAATGCAATACAAAGCCCGGCAAACAAAAATCCTAAAGACACCGTGCGCATACAGGCCACGCACATTTCATGGGTCGTGCCGGAGAGTGAGAATAGCCCTGCCAGCGGCTGGGCGAACAGTTCCACACCAAGGCAGCCTAGTAGCATCAGCGCAGCGGTATACCCCAAGCCCCAGTGGATGCCCTGCTGTACGCGGGTGCGGCTGCGCATGCCAAAATTAAATGATACAATGGGCGTAATTGCGTCGCGCACACCGAACGCCGCGAAAATGATAAGCTGCTGGATCTTGTAATACAGGCCGTACACGGTCACGGCGTTCTGGCCCACCTGCGGGATAGCGGCCAAAATCAAATTGAGCGCGTAGGTCATAACGGTCAGCAGCGCCTGGGAAATGATGGCGGGCAGACCGATGGCGTAAATGCGCAGGATGGCAGACCGCGATGGCCGCCAGTAACGGAAGCTGTTGGAGATTTCCTTATTAAAATGCAGGTGGAAGAGAAGCCCCAGTCCCATGGAGACGAGCTGGCCCAGCACTGTGGCCCACGCGGCACCGCGCACCCCCATGGCTGGCAGGCCGAATATGCCGTAAATCAAAACGGGATCTACCACGATATTGACGACTGCGCCGGTGATTTGGGCGATGGTGGAGTACAGCGATCGCCCGGTGGCCTGCAAGACTTTTTCGTACACCGAGAACATCACAATGCCCACAGGCACGCCGCAGCATATATGCAGATAGGCGATGGCGGATTCCAGAATATCCCGCCCGATGCTGCCGCCTGCGCTCTGGGAATATACATAGGGCCGCACGCCCACCGCCGCAAACAGCATGAACACGACCGTGATGCACAGCGCGATAAACTGCGCGTTGCCAACGGTGCGGTTGGCCTGTTCGCGGTCGCCCTGCCCCAGCAGCCGGGCCAGCAGGGCGTTTGTGCCGACGCCCGTACCGATGGATACCGCCACCATGAACAGCTGCACCGGGAACGCTAAGCTCAGCGCAGTCAGTGCAGCTTCGCCGCCGTCAGCCATGCGAGCCAGATAGGCAGAGTCCACAACATTGTACGCAGCCTGTAAGATCATAGAAAGTACGATAGGTGTGCCAATGCGCGCCATCAAGCGGGGGATAGGCTCCACCGCCATCGGGTTTTGAGATTGTTTTTCCATAGGTTCCTCCTAAAAAATACAAAAAAATAAACGAGCAGCGGGAACTGGATTTACGCAGTTACGCTACTCGTTTATTTTTATAATAGCAAATTTTTGGGCAGAATGCAAACATTTTTATACAGAAAAGTGGCAGCTTATATAAATACAACACGGCAAATTTGGCCGATTCAACAAGGATTTTGGAGCGTTCTTCAAATGATAGGGGAGAAGTGGTATGATTGTCCTAACCAGATAAACAGGCCTTGCTGACCAAGGAAATGTTTGAAAAGTTCATCGGCTATGGCGAGTGTACCGAAAAGCGCAATCTGCCTCCCAAGGGCGGCGCCTTCGGCAATAAGAAAAAGCGTTGTAGGGAACTGGTGGACATCACCGCAAAGGAAATCAAGGACGGGAGGATCTGAAGCAGACACAGGGGGCAACGCCCCTGCACATAAATTTTACACAGCTTTTACCGCAGATATGTTGTATTTTGACGCAAAAGCGCGTATGGTGGTATACATTGGGCCGCTGCCCTGCACTACAAATTTTGGAGTTGAACTGCCATGACCTACAAAGAGATACGCGCCAACGAGGAAGTGAACGCCCTGCTGGACAAAGGCAACAAAAACCTGGGGCTGCTGGGGTTTACCGACCACTCGCAGGCGCACTGCATCCATGTGGCCGACACAGCCGGGCATATTTTGAAAAAGTTCGGCTACGATGCCCATGACATTGAGTTGGCAAAAATCGCAGGATATATGCACGATATCGGCAACGCCGTCAACCGAGCCCACCATGCTGAGTACGGCAGCCTGCTTGCTAATGAAATTTTGCGTGGCAGCGATCTTTCTGCGCAAGACCGCATCACGATCGTCTCGGCCATCGCCAACCACGATGAATCGACGGGCGGCGCGGTGGACGCAATCTCGGCGGCACTCATCATCGCCGACAAGACCGACGTCCGCCGCAGCCGGGTACGCCAGAAGCCCAAGGCTGCGTTTGACATTCACGACCGGGTCAACTACGCCGTCACCGACCAGACGCTGAAAATCAACACAGATAAGCGCGTTATATCGCTGAATTTGCAGCTTGACACAGGGATATGCTCGATGTACGAATACTTTGAGATATTTTTGGGGCGCATGCTGATGTGCCGCGGCGCTGCGGAACTGCTGAACGCGACCTTCAAGCTGACCGCCAATGGGGCAAAGGTGCTGTAAACTGACATAAGACTCCCCTTGCCGGAAACGGCAGGGGGTGAATTTTATGCAGGCGTCATTTTTACATAGTCGCCCGGTTTTGCAAATAACGTCGATACGGTCGTTACGGGGAAAACAAGCAGACAGTCATCACTTTTTCCGCGTGGCAATGTCCTGAAAGCAGAAATAGTCCGGTTGGTGGCGGGACTGGGTGTACTCAAACAGCAGACCGGCGGCGTTGAAAGTCTGGTTCACGACGACGGCCACGCAGCCATAGGTGCCCATGTCCAGCAGCTTTTCGTCGCGGGCGGTGGCGTGTTCCACCGTGATGCGGCGCTTGCTGGTGATGATCTGCATACCCAGTGTGTTCTCAATGTAATCGTAGATTGAGCTGGCCGCGATCTGCGGCGTCAGGCCGGGGACAAACTCCTTTAAAAAGTAGTTGACGTCGAGAATCAGCGCTTTGCCGTCGAGATACCGCACGCGTTCAATACTCCATAGCTCATCCCCAACCGAGAAACCGCTCTTGGCGGCAAAGCGCTCATCGGCGATGACAGTCTCAAACTTCGTGACCTTCGTCACGGCGCGAAGGCGGTTGCGGCGGGCGGTTTCTTGAAACGTCTCGATGCCGCCGATGGTAAACGTCGTTTTGCCCACCGGCTGGTAGATGACCCGCACGCCGCGCCCCTGCATGGTCTGCACATAGC
>ENA-UOJM01001856-UOJM01001856.1-human-gut-metagenome-genome-assembly--contig:-P116-NODE-1856-length-17030-cov-3.828454_pt1 | contig 17030 bp, 10 predicted proteins | sample MGYA00242349_ERZ723896 | MGnify/ENA metagenome assembly ERZ723896 | reverse complement strand
CGGTCTACGCATTCTGGATCATCGCCTTCCATCCATATTACAATTGTGTATTTATCTACGTTTCCGACAAGAAAATTTGTTACTTCATAGCTGCACACAATCGTGTCGGACTCAAAATTTACGCATCCTTCTTCTGGCTCTCCATTTGCAGACGGTTCTGCATAAACAGTGCGTTCTCCATTTCTCCAGACTGCTACTCGTACTGCTTCTTCTGCACCTTTTGAGCATGAGTCAAGTGTAATGGATGCAACATAGCCTAAATCTTCCTTTCCTGCATTTCTAAGATAATAGGTGTACGCCATATAGTTTTTTCCATTATGACCATCCACATCTTCAGGAATATCGTCAATTGAGATGTTTGTCGCATCTTTTACTGTGCTTGCAGTAAGTCGTGCTGTCGCACCCTTGAAGTCTCCAGTATCTGCTATACTGACACCCTTTCTGTACAGCTCCAGTCGGTTCAGGTTAATAGTGAAGTTGCCCATTTTCTCCTGCATGAATGCAGTAATAAAGAGAATACAGACAACTAGCATTAACGTTAATAGAAGTAACTGCAGCTTGTCAAGACGAAGCAGGGCAGCTCCAAGTTTTCGGCGCTTTCTATGAGGCATATACATGCTGACGATATCTTCCATATCTTCTGGCTTTAAATCGTCACCATATTTTTGCATCAAAGCTTCAAGCTCTTCGATACGTATAATTTGATCCGTCTTTTGTTTTTTATTTTTTCCTAGTTTCATGACATTTACAGCTTATACCTTTTCTTTACATAAGCCACATATTCCTGCATCTGTTTGCGCTCTTCAAGGTCTGCAAAGCGCAGCTGAATACCTGCTACAAAACGAAAAGCACCGCCTTTTGGCAGTTCTCGCATCCAGCAGACAACTCCGACCACATCATGTGATTTCTGTCCGGCTGATACCGTTCCTATTCGTGGCAGCGTGAAGATACAGCTTTCTCCAACATCAAACCAATGGTTCATGTAAACAGCAAGACCATTGTTGGAGATATCCATTGTCTGTCCCTGCTCCTTATCTATTTCACCATCTGAGTTGAGTGCCCATGTATCCTGCATGAATTGAACTGGAAGTTCAATCTTCATACGGACATCAATACGTTTGATTAACTGTCGCTGCTCCGTGACACGACGAACCTTCCAATAACGGCGTATACCTTCTTTTACCGTATCATCTACATAGCCTGCAATGATCTGTGCATCATCGCCGTCTCCATATTGGAACAGCATCTTCTGAGTATCTTCTGGAATCAGCGCCTTTCCTCCAACCAATGGAACTGATACAAGAAACGCTGACTCGTCAATCGCCTTATTAAATGTGCATACCATATTAAATTTTGGTTCCTGACCGACTGGTGCGTCATATGCCACACGCATCTTTGCCCCGTGTTTGATTTGTAATGTTCCTGCCATTTATTCTTTAGCTCCTTGTCTGATCTGAGAATTTCCTGTCTGACTTTCCAAAGCTGTTTTACCCAGAACTTAATTTTATAAAAGTGTCATTTTCCGCTGTTTTAGGCGGTTTGTGGCACTTTTCACGGCTTCATTTTAACACATAAACATTAGAAAGTCCACTATATTTTTCGTCTCAAAAAAGAACAGACAGGGGATGCCCTGCCTGCTCTTTTTATTTGTAAATATTACTGTAACTTTGACTCTCTGTGGATGATCTCTTCTCTTCCCGGTCCGTTTGATACGAGTGTGATCGGAACCTGAATCTCCTGCTCGATGGTGTCGATATAGTTGCGGCAAGCCTCTGGCAGATCCTCGTAATTGCGGATTCCGCGGATATCGCAGTTCCAGCCTGGCAGTACCTTGTATACCGGCTTTGCCTTCTCAAGCTTCTGAGTGGTTGGGAAATCCTTTGTTACAACGCCGTCGATCTCATAGCCTACGCACATCGGAATCTCCTTTAAGTAGCCTAACGGGTCAAGTACTGTAAGTGCAACGTTTGTTGCTCCCTGCATACGGCAGCCATATCTTGTTGCAACTGCATCAAACCAGCCAACACGTCTCGGACGGCCTGTTGTAGCACCAAACTCACCCTTATCACCACCGCGCTTACGAAGCTCATCAGCCTCCTCACCGAAGATCTCGCTGACAAATGCACCTGCGCCTACTGCACTAGAATATGCCTTTGCAACTGTTGTGATCTCATTGATCTCATATGGCGGGATACCTGCGCCGATTGCACCGTATGCTGCTAATGGAGAGGAAGAAGTTACCATCGGGTAAATACCGTGATCTGGATCCTTTAAGGTACCAAGCTGTCCCTCTAACAGAATCTTCTTTCCTTCCTTGATTGCCTGATGCAGGTAAAGTCCTGTATCTGCTACGTAAGGAGCGATCATCTCCTTGTATTCCATAAGTGTATTGAAAATCTCATCTGCATTTAATGGATCCTTGTGGTACAGATGAACAAGCATAACATTCTTTAAGGTGCAGATGCGCTCGCACTTTTCCTTTAACTCGTCCATATCTCCGAACAGCTCACTTACCTGGAAGCCAATCTTTGCATACTTATCAGAGTAGAACGGAGCGATACCTGAACGTGTGGAACCAAAGGACTTTCCTGCCAGACGCTCTTCCTCGTAGGTATCCAGTGCTACATGATATGGCATCAGGATCTGTGCACGATCAGAAACCATAATGTTTGGCTTCGGAACGCCCTGCTCAGTTAAGCTGTTCAACTCCTTTACAAAATACGGAATGTTCAGTGCAACACCATTTCCAATGATGTTTACAGTGTGCTGTGAGAACACACCGGATGGAAGAAGATGCATTGCAAATCTTCCATAATTGTTGATAATTGTATGTCCAGCGTTGCTTCCGCCCTGGAAACGGATTACAATGTCAGACTCCTGTGCTAACATATCAGTAATTTTACCTTTGCCCTCGTCGCCCCAATTGGCGCCTACAATTGCTCTTGCCATATCAGTTACCTTACCTTTCTTATACGTTAATCTCTGCTGTCATACCAAGGTCTTCCTTGTTCTTAGCAAGGATTGGATTTATTACTTCTGCGAGGAAATCCTCTACCTGCTCCTTAGAACGTCCTGTGTAACGCTCTGGATTCATGCACTGCTGCAGCTGCTCTTTTGTCAGGTGGAATGTATCATCTGCTGCAATCAAATCAAGCAGGTTGTTGTCAAGACCGTTTACCTTGACATTACGTCCAGCCTCCATGGACAGCTGGCGGATCTTCTCATGCAGCTCCTGACGGTCTCCGCCTTCCTTTACTGCATCCATCATGATATTCTCTGTTGCCATAAATGGAAGCTCTGCCATCAGATGCTTGTGAATTACCTTCTCATAAACAACCATTCCGTCTACGATATTCAGATAAAGATCCAGAATACCGTCAACTGCCAAAAAGCCCTCTGGAATACTGATTCTCTTGTTTGCAGAATCGTCAAGTGTACGCTCAAACCACTGAGTTGAAGCTCCAAGAATCGGATTCATAGCATCTGAGATCACATAGTCTGCCAAAGAAGCAATACGCTCACTTCTCATTGGATTTCTCTTATATGCCATTGCAGAAGAACCGATCTGATGCTTCTCAAATGGTTCCTCTACCTCCTTTAAGTGCTGCAGAAGACGCACATCGTTTGTAAACTTATGTGCACTCATTGCAATACCAGCCAGTACATTTAATACACGGCTGTCTACCTTACGGGAGTAGGTCTGTCCAGAAACAGGATATACACCAGCAAAGCCCATCTTATCTGCGATCATCTGATCCAGTTTTCTGATTTTTGCATGGTCACCGTCAAACAGCTCCATGAAGGATGCCTGTGTACCTGTTGTTCCCTTAGAGCCAAGAAGCTTTAAGGAATCGATTACATAGCAGATATCCTCATAATCCTGCACAAGCTCCATCATCCAAAGCGTTGCACGCTTTCCGACTGTGGTTGGCTGTGCCGGCTGGAAATGAGTAAATGCCAGTGTCGGCAGCGCCTTGTAGCGGTCTGCAAACTTTGCCAGCTCAGCAATGACATTGACTAACTTCTTCTTTACAAGCTGCAGTCCCTCACGCATTATGATCATATCAGTGTTGTCACCTACATAGCAACTGGTTGCACCCAGATGGATGATACCCTTTGCCTTTGGACATTGTACACCATATGCATAAACGTGAGACATAACATCGTGACGAACTTCCTTCTCTCTCGCCTTTGCAACATCATAATTGATATCATTCTGATGCTCTTTAAGCTCAGCTATCTGCTCGTCTGTAATATTTAATCCCAGCTCCTTCTCGCTCTCTGCAAGTGCGATCCACAGCTTTCTCCATGTGGTAAACTTCTTATCCTGTGAAAAAATATATTGCATTTCCTTGCTGGCATAGCGCTCGGAAAGTGGGCTTGTATAACGATCTGTTGCCATAGTAAACCAACCTTTCTTCTATATCTTTTTACTTTTGATAGTCACCGCGGATGTCCTCTGTTGGCGGATCCAGCGGATATTTGCCATTGAAACATCCAGTACAAATGCCAAGTCCCTTTGACATTTCATACAGACATTCCTCGTCTAAGTATGCGAGGGAATCAGCTCCGATAATCTTACAGATTTCATCTACACTTCTGTTGTGAGCAATCAGCTGATCCTCAGATGGAATATCAGTTCCAAAGTAACACGGATGCAAGAACGGCGGTGAGGAGATTCTTACATGAACTTCCTTTGCACCTGCCTCACGAAGCATACCTACAATACGGTCACTTGTGGTTCCACGCACGATTGAGTCATCAATCATGATGACACGCTTTCCCTTTACAGCCTCTGTAAGTACGTTCAGCTTAATGCGAACACTTGACTCGCGGCTGCTTTGCTTTGGCTTGATAAAGGTTCTGCCGACATAGCTGTTCTTTACAAATGCCATGCCATACGGAATGCCGCTCTCCATCGCATAACCCATAGCTGCGACATTACCAGACTCCGGAACACCGACAACAAGATCAGCATCAACTGGGTGATGCTTTGCAAGAGAACGTCCTGCAATCAGACGGCTCTCATATACACTTACGCCATCAATATAGGCATCTGGTCTGGCAAAATAAATATATTCAAAAATACATCTTGCATGCTGCTCCTTTGGGATACACATGCTTCGGTTTGATTCAATTCCTTTTTGTGTGATGGTGACGATCTCGCCCGGATCTACGTCACGGACAAATTCAGCACCGATAGTGTCAAGTGCACAGCTTTCTGATGCCAGTATATAGGCATTGCCACGCTTTCCGATACACAGCGGTCTAAAGCCATATGGATCTCTTGCTCCAATGAGCTTTCTCGGACTCATGACAACAAGTGAATACGCTCCCTTGATTTTTTTCATCGCCTCTGCGACAGCTGCCTGTACGGTCGGCTGTTCAACTCTGGCTCTTGCAATCATGTACGCGATAATCTCAGAATCGATTGTCGTCTGAAAGATTGCACCTGTTCTTGCAAGCTCCTGGCGCAGCTGCGGCGTATTGATCAGGTTGCCATTATGTGCCAGGCCTAGTGTTCCTTTGATGTAGTTTAATACAAGCGGCTGTGCATTCTCTCTCGTAGAACTACCTGCCGTCGAGTATCTGGTGTGGCCTACACCGATGTTTCCTTTCATTGACTCTAAGTCTTCCGGGGTAAACACCTCGTTGCACAGACCCATTCCTTTATGACTCAGTACTAGTCCTTTGGGACCGCTAGTGTCGCTTACCGCGATACCGCAGCTCTCCTGACCTCTGTGCTGCAGAGCAAAAAGACCATAATAAATAGTCGACGCTACGTCATTGCCATCCATGTCGTAAATGCCGAACACGCCGCATTCTTCATGAAGATGGTCATCTACTTCGTATTGCTGATGTATCATTTGTCTTTTCCTTCCTGTTGTTGTGACATTCTCACACAGACGAAGCCCTTTTACCATTTGCTTCGCCAGCCTAGGTTTCATGGTGCCTTTACGCTTCTTGCAGTCTTTTCTGCCAAACGCACACGAACAAATCTGCCGCATGGACACCACCCCTAATTATATATGACCGCCTGTCGAAAATCAAGATGAAATTAGCCAAATTTCATGTTTTGCTTAGTACCCGAATGTGCTCTAGTGATTCATCCTTTTCAATCCAGTCTGCTACCTTTACGACTCGGTAATTATCTTTATCATCACGCACATATACGGTCTCGATACCTGCATTTATGATCATTCGCTTACACATGGAGCAGCTGTTGGAATTTTTTACATATTCACCTGTATCTGCTTCTACTCCTGTCAAATATAAAGAGCTTCCGATCATCTGATCTCTTGATGCACTGATTATGGCATTTGCCTCAGCGTGAACGCTTCTGCACAATTCATAGCGCTCACCCCTTGGAATCTGAAGTTTCTGTCGGATACAAAACCCCAAATCAGTACAGTTTTTGCGTCCTCGCGGGGAACCGACATAGCCAGTAGATACCACCTCATCATTTTTTACGATAACAGCACCGTAGCGGCGTCTAAGGCAGGTTCCTCGTTGGGATACGATCTCTGCCAGATCCAGATAGTAATTGACTTTATCACGTCTCATGCAATATTACCTTCTTTCCCAGTTAACGTTAACTGTTAATGTCTTCGTTTCTTACGGTTATAATACACGAAAATAAGACCGCCTGTCAACTCTGACAGACGGCCTTGAATTTTAACTATTTATACAAGACGACGATATCCGATCGGCTGCTTGTTATAGAATACATTATCTACTACGATACCTCTCTCTGCACTTGCTGCATGAACCATCATGCCGCCGCCGATATAGATTCCTACATGGCCTGAGAAGCAGATAAGATCACCTGGCTGCAGCTGCTCGTATGATACAGCCTGTCCATAGTTGATCTGTTCGCCGGAGTAGTGCGGAAGGCTGATACCGAATGCTGCGTATACGTTCATGGTAAATCCAGAACAGTCAACACCGCCTCCTGGTGTCAGGTTTGTACCGCCCCATACATAATTACACTGTCCTACCCACTGCATTGCATAGTCTACGATAGACTGTCCATTACCGCTTGGAGCTGGTGCTGGTGCCGGTGCTGCCGGCTGAGTCTCCGGTGCCGCTGGCTGAGTCTCCGGGGCTGGTGCTGGAGCTGCTGGCTGTGTCTCTGGTGCTGGTGCTGGAGCTGCCGGCTGAGTCTCTGGTGCTGGTGCCGGTGCTGCCGGCTGAGTCTCTGGTGCCGCTGGCTGTGTCTCTGGTGCTGCCGGCTGGGTTGCCTGAGTCGGTGCCGGGTTTGCATATACTTCAAGGTTGGAGCTAAAATCACCATAATACATGGTTACAACATTGTAGCCCTCCTGCTTTAAGGTCATACCTACCTGTGGTGAATACCATCCGTCGTAAATATCCTTTACAGTTCCATCGCTGTAGCTTACTCTTACAAACAATTCTGCGGTGTAGACAACATCACCCACATACTTTGTACCGCCCTGATAGCAAGCCTCAATGCCTGTTACAGATGCTGCAGTCGGAACTTCTACACTTATGGTTTCATCAGATGCTGAGCTGCTTGGTGCTGTTGTCTCAGCTGTATTACTTGTTGTATTTCCCTCAGAAGATGCATCTGTTGATGGCTGTGTCTGAGTTTCCTGTACAGACTCTGCTGCTGCGGAGGATTCTGCTGCTGCCTCGCTTGATGCTACTGATTCTGCAACCTGAGTAAAGTAACCGGAATCTGATGCTAACTTATATGCTGCATCTGCAAGTGCAAGTGCGCTTTCCTGCTCCTGCTTTGAGGTTGCTGCCAGATCTTCTAATCCAGAATCTGCTGCAAATTCGCTGTAGTAACCAAGAAGCTCTGCTGCATAAACGATAGCTGCATATGCACGATAGTAGCCTTCGCCTGTTCCCTCTGCCATTGCCTGCTCGTATACGTTTCTGGAGTAGTTGATATCGATCATGAAGTTCTCCAGCTCCTGAGATACAAATTCATTGTCTACCTTCTGAGCCTGAGCGAACTGAGTCTTAATGGTGATGCCGGACTTTGAAACATATCCAACCTCATCATTTGCAATATGTATCTTTACAAAATCACCCTGATCCTCAATGATTGCGTACTCTTCATCCTTGTATACAGTTCCAACAACATTTGCGCTGTCAGATGCACTGTCGCGAACATTTAACTGATCTGCTGTAACAACTGCATAGCGGTTCTGGATATTGTCCTCAGCAGTCTTGGCTGCTGTGCCAACTAATACGTAGGCTGCGCTTACATAACCTTCTACATCGCCGCAAGTGATACGATACCAGCTGCCTTCGCTGTTGTTTACGGAACTTTTGATGTTAACCTGGCAGTTACTGAAAAGTCTTCCGACTGTTACACTGCCTGTGGATGGCTGTTCACGCACGTTTAAGTAACCTGCTGCGCTTACCAGTCCTACATTAGAAGCATCTGAAGTGACAGCAACAGTAGCGGCCATAACGGTTTTTGGCTCTTCGGTTTTTGGCTCTTCGGTTTCTGTCTCACTCTCAGCCTCAGATGTTGCCTGAGCCTTAGGAACAAGATAATCTAAGATTGCCTCATCCGGAGTTTCCTCTCCTGCGTAGTAGTTATTCAATGTAACAGCCATGCCTGCGATTGCGCTCTCACCCTCAAGCTCACCTGCGGATGCCGGAACAAAAAATGTACCAGACAGCATAGACGCTGCTAATATTGACGTAACAAATCTGTTTCCTTTGATCTTCATATATACCAAGCCTTTCTTTATAAAACCTCTTTACATTCTTATCTGCGAGCGAGTAAGCTTGCACTCCCTCGCTAGTTTCGCAGTAACAATTCACGAGTGAACTATTACTAAATATTACAAAATTATTACACTTCGAGGGGCATTATAACAAAATTATTACGAGATGTCAAGTGAAATCGGGATAACGATTAAGAAAGAGAGCGCGTTTTTCGCCAAAAAAGCCACCTGCAATCGGGAAAATGACACTTTACTGTGCCTTTCCCGATATTAGGCGGCTCTTAATTATTTACTCTCTTCCTCTGAAGAAGCTTCACTTACCACTTCCTCTGACTCATCAGACTCACTTGATTTTTCTTCTTTTGTTGATTCTTTCTCGCCAGTTTCACTTTCTGAGGTTTCCTCACCACTAGTTTCACTTTCTGATGTTTCTTCCTCGCTTGGTGCTACGTAAACCGGAGTTGTAAAGCGGATTGTGTCAATCACATCCTCATCTACCTTAAACTTGGAAGAATCGTCCTGAATCTCGGCATATTTCTCTGAGAACAATGCTGTCTTTCTGCTTTCAATCTCTGAATCGATGGCACTCTGACGTGCTTCCTCATCGTTATCATCAAGACAGCGGATGATGTAGATGCTGCCGTCATCGCTTCTATATACAGTGCATTCGTCTGTTGCCAGTGCCCATGCAGCTGCATTATATACAGCAGTTCCATCCTCACTAATGGAAATCTCAGAATTTGTTGCAGTAAAGTGACTGTCATTTTGATAATCACTGATAAAGTCTGCTGCATCATTTCCTTCCTCAAATTCCTTAAGGATCTTGTCTGCTGCATCGTTCATCGCATCCTGACGTTCCTGCTCTTCTTCTGAAAGTGTTTCTGCCTCAGTTGAATCTTCAGTGGATGCCTCAGAGGAAAGTTCCGAAACATTCTCGCTTGATGCTTCCTCAGTTGATACTGCCTCAGTTGATGCTTTTTCACTGCTTGCTTCTTCTGTGGAAGTCGTTACATCCTTGGATGCACTTTCTGATTCTGCTTCTGTATTCTCTATAGAAGATGCCTCTTCGCTGCTGTCTTCATCACTTGACACTTCTGTAGTTGCCCCATCGGCTGCTGTCGTCTCTGTCAGTTCACTTGGCGTCAGCTTTACATATGCGATCTTTTTGCGAAGGAACTCATCATCACCAACTGTCGTATCAACATCAGCAACAAGATCCATATAAACAAGATTTGCAATTGCATTCTCTTTATATGTCTTTTCAATCAGCTCATCTGTTGCGCCGACTGCTTCCAGATAATCCTCTGATTCTGTCTGAAGCTTTTCAATTGCCTCATCTACCTTTGCTTTTTGATCATCACTTAACTCAATGCCATTTTTCTTTGCATACTCATTTAATACAAGTGTCTGGCGAAGCTGTGACAGAGACATCTGCTTGATGTAATCACCGACTGTCATGCCTGAACCATCGCCCATATCGTTGCCGCAGATGTTTGATCCAAAATAGGATTCATAGGTATACTCCATGGAACGTATCATATAAGTAACCTCATCCAGCATGATATTTGTATCGCCAAATGAAACAGCAACTGTATCCTCTGGTGCCTTTTTCTCTAACTGTTCGCATCCGCCTAATGTACTAACGGCAGTAGCTGCTGCGAAGGCTGCTGCTGCATACTTCATAATTCGGTTCATAAATTTACCTCACTCTATTTCTATATTCTCTATCAACGCTCCGAAGTGCATCTTCTTTATCGGGCGCCTCGTGAACTTTGCTTTTCATTTTAGCATGATTTTATGAAACAATCAACGTTTTTATATCGCTTAACAGTTTTTTCAATGTTTTCAATGTCAGCGTTTTTTCTTTGACTGCGCCATCTCCTGCCCTCAATAAGAAATAAGGATTGTCTTTGTCAAGCAGACGAAGTGCACCTCGGTAAGACTGTATCAGATCCGGCACACGCATCGTGTCAAATTTTGCTCTTGGATGCATGAACAGGCGAATCTCTGTTGACGAGGACTTGATTTCTTTAATATAGAGAGAATGCGCATCCGCACGAAGGATTGACACCTCAAGCAAGTTGGTGACTGGCTTTGGAACACTTCCAAAACGGTCGATAAGCTCGTCGATCATATCCATTGACTCTTCCTCTGTCTCGACTGCTGCAATACGCTTGTAGATTTCCATCCTGTCTTCTTCGTTTCGTATATAGCTGTCTGGAATGTAAGCGCTGATTGGAATGTCCACCGTTGTTTCAAAGGTTTCCTCCATCTCAAGCTCACCCTTTTCTTTTTTGACAGCCATATTTAACATCTTGCAGTACAAATCATAGCCAACTGCTTCCATATGCCCGTGCTGCTCACTGCCAAGCAGATTTCCAGCGCCTCGAATTTCCAGATCACGCATGGCTATCTTAATACCTGAACCAAGATCAGTATACTCACGAATTGCCTGGAGACGCTTTTCAGCCTCTTCTTTTAAAATCTTGTTTCGCTGATACATGATAAAAGCATAGGCAGTGCGGTTTGAACGGCCTACACGTCCTCTTAATTGATACAGCTGTGCAAGTCCGTAGCGGTCGGAATCGTGGATGATAATAGTATTTACGTTTGGAATGTTTAAGCCTGTCTCTATAATAGTTGTGGAAACAAGCACGTCTATATCACCGTTAACAAAGTCCATCATGATTTGTTCTAGCTGACGCTCTGACATTTGACCATGTGCAAAGGCAACATTTGCATCTGGCACAAGCTTTGCTATCTGTGCCGTAATCTGATCAATATCCTTGACACGATTATACACATAATAAACCTGTCCGTCTCTGGCAAGCTCTCTGTTTATTGCTTCGCGAACCATCTCCCAATTCATTTCCATTACATATGTCTGAATCGGTCTTCTCTCATACGGTGCTTCCTCCAACACACTCATATCGCGCACGCCTATCATACTCATATGAAGTGTTCTCGGAATCGGTGTTGCCGTTAGTGTCAGCACGTCAACGTCTTTTTTAAGCTGCTTAATCTTTTCCTTGTGCGTGACACCAAAGCGCTGTTCCTCATCAATAATCAAAAGGCCTAGATCTTTAAATACAACATCCTTTGACAGCACACGATGCGTTCCTATTACAATATCGGCAAGACCCTTTTTTAAGCGCTCAAGTGATGCCTTGATCTGCGCTGACGTGCGAAAGCGTGATAAAAGTTCAATTCGAATTGGATAGTCCTTCATTCGCTCAACAAATGTATTGTAATGCTGTTGAGCAAGAATAGTTGTCGGCACAAGAAATACGACTTGCTTACTGTCCTGCACAGCCTTAAAGGCAGCTCTGATGGCAATCTCTGTTTTTCCGTAGCCTACATCACCGCACACTAAGCGGTCCATGATTTTCGTGCTTTCCATATCAGCTTTTGTCGCATCAATTGCTGCAAGCTGATCTGCTGTCTCATCAAATGGTACAAGCTCTTCAAATTCTTTCTGCCATACAGTGTCTGTTCCATACTGATAACCGTGACCACTCTGGCGCACTGCATACAGCTCCACAAGCTCCTTTGCAATGTTGTTGACTGCTTTTTGAACACGGCTTTTTGTTTTTGTCCACTCCTGGCCGTTCAATTTGTTAAGCTTTGGCTGCTTAGACTCTGAATCAGCATACTTTTGGATCATATGAAGCTGTGTGACAGGAAAATACAGCTTTCCGCCATCACCATATTCTATCTTAATATAATCTTTTGTTACCTTATCCACAATCTGTCGCTCTGTTCCGCGATAAATTCCCAGTCCATAATTTTCATGCACCACATAATCACCAGGCTTTAGCTGCGCAAAATCACTTATTCGCTGACCCTGATAGTGGCTCTTTTTTTCTTTTTTCTTTTTCTTAACACCAAAGATATCGCTCTCTGTGATAACAGCAAATTTTAGCATCGGATATAAAAAGCCACGGTGAAGGTTTCCGTAAGTAACCATGATCTCACCTGGATTTATCTTTTTATCCTCGTCCTCGCTGTAATATGCCAAAAGATCATACTCTATAAGCTGATTGACAATGCGGTTTGCGCGAGTTCTTGACGGACACAAAAGAACAATTCGGTACTTTTCTTTCTTCCAGTGTGTCAGATCCTTAATTAAAAGTTCAAAACCTTCACGGTATGTGTTCATGTTCTGAACATTTACTGCGTAGCTGTTTACCACCGTAAAGTCAGCCAGGCGGCTGTCAAGTGAAGACAGTGCTGCAACCTGACCGCGCTCAAAAGCAGCAAGCACATGTTTTGCCGGTGTTAAAAGTGCTGTCTGACCTGGCAAAAGAAAGCCCTGCTCCAGACGATTTTTCATGCTTTCCTCAAACTCAGCCTGCACACCATCACCGCGCTCTTTAAGACGCATCGGCTCATCAAGGAAAACTAACGTGTTCTTCTCATCAAAATATTCAGAAAGTTGAACAGTGCGCGGATAAAAATAGCTTATATAGCTGTCTGGTGCCTCTAATACAACATCTTCACCAAGTGCCTCTAATATGCGGTTTGTCTCCTCGCGAAGACGCTTCGCCTTGTCTGGCTCCTTTGCTTTTTTAAAGACAGCTAACTGGCTCTCAAGCTCATTTTGAATCATTCCCGCAGCACGCCGTCTTGCCGTATCATCTGCGATCACCTCTGCCGCTGGAAAAACAGATACGCACTCGATCTGATCCATTGAGCGCTGGCTCTGCGGTTCAAAGCAGCGAATCGTATCTATTTCATCTCCCCAAAGCTCGATTCTAACCGGAACCTCCATTGTCAATGGATATACATCAGCAATACCTCCATGAACAGTAAACTGTCCTGGCTCCTCCACACGTCCTACACGCTCATATCCCATCACAGTCAGGTCATGCTTTAGCTTTTCAAGATCAAGCTCATCACCTTCTTTTAGCTTTATCACATGACTCATCAGCTGTTCAAACGGCACTGCCGCGCTCATGAGCGCATCCATTGTCGTGATGATAACCTTCGCCTCGTTTTGATAAAGTGCTGCAAATGCCTTCATGCGCTCTGCAATGATGGCATTTCCCTGCAGATCTGCGCTAAAAAAGATCAGGTCACGCGGTGGAATCACATAGACCTGACTGCAAAATAATTTATAATCTTCTTCAATTTCCCTTGCCCGCTGTTCATTGTACGTCACAACAAGCTGCACTTTTTTCTCTCCAAGAAAGGTGCTCATAAAATGCACCTTCTCGGAGTCAATACAGCCTGTCATGCCCACTGGATCTGTTCCCTTCAAAAAATCTCTTGAAAAGTCTTCATATTCCAGCAGGTCCGTCAGCGGATTTGCAAAAATACCCACAATTGACCCTCCTTATCATTATTTTGTTTTCTTCTGGTTATAATGATTCATGGTTGCCTCTAGTCCATTGTTCATTAAGGAGCATACTGCATCTGCTGCTTCTTTGTAGCCGTCTTCCATTGCCTTTTTTTCTTCGCCCTGGAAATGGCTGAGTACAAAGTCTGCTAAATCCATCTTTGGCGGCTTTGCTCCGATTCCGACACGCACTCTTGGAAAATCCTGTGAATTGCAATGCAGAATGATATTTTTCATACCATTATGACCGCCTGCACTTCCTTTACCACGCACGCGAAGCTGTCCTGGCTCTAGGTTAATATCATCATATACTACAATTAAATCAGAGATATCTGTTTTGTAGTAATTCATGACCTCCTGAATACACTCTCCGCTTAAATTCATGAAGGTCTGAGGCTTTACTAGAACAACCTTTTGTCCCTCAATCGCGCCTGTTCCAATTAAGCCCTTAAATTTTTTTGTTGTTACATCAATATTGTATTTGTCAGCAAGGTAATCAATAACCTCAAAGCCAACGTTATGTCTTGTTCCTCTATACTGTGCGGTTGGGTTGCCCAGACCTGCTATGATATACATGTTTTTTCCTCCTTCTGCCACTGGGGACAGGGACGGTGGCATTAAAAAAGCAATTGCCGCGGCGTCCCTGTCCCCGATGGCGCTCATGTTAGTTCAATTTATTATACGGTCACTCATTCCAAGCGAATCGGCAAGTGCCTGCAGATCAAAATCTTCTGGCACTGTTATTCCATTTACAGGAAGCGGTCTGCGTCTGTCAAAGACATCATATACGTCAAACAGATCACTTGTGAGTACCTTCTCTGGATAAACCATCTGCTTAAACATCATCTGACCATCCATGTTGCGGCGGCCCTGACGCATGTAATTTGAGCCATACTGCAGCCAGTACTGAGTACTGTCTACGTTGCAGAAATATCTAAAGCCTACATCCCAGAGCTTTTTGAATTTTTCATTTTCAAATGTATACTGTGATGGTCTCCAGTCTCCTACATCTGCTCCTAACGGATATAAAATAATATCTGTATCTCCGATTATAGATTCTACTTCGCGCTCCCACATATCTGTGTCCCATACAAGATGTTCATAGCTTGTACTTGTCATATTCAGATGACCCCAGCTGTGGCTGGCAAGCTCCCAGCCCAGATCGCGAATTGCCTGTGCAACTTCTCGTGCTGTCTGCTTGTCCTGCTCAATATTTTTATTTGGTGACGTATGATCTTCGCGCTTTTCTTTATCGTTTGCAGGTGTAGAAACGTAATAGTCACAATTTTCATTGTACCAGAAATCACTTGTGCGATAGCCTAAAATACCATCATATCCTGTAAATGCCAGAATACCCTTTGAACCCTGATAAGAAAAATCAGGATGTGTTTCAATAAAATCCTCTAAAACAGTCAAAACGTCATAAGAACCATATGATACACTTCCATCACGCTCAACATACTCATTTACAACCTTACCGTTTTCATCAAGACAGAGCTTTGTCGCAAATCCAGTTCCTGTCATATACTCATAATAGCATACATCGTCTTCGGAAAGTACAAATGGCTTTTTTCCTCTCGGAAGATAAATTGGCTGCTGCACCATCTGCACGGTGCCGTCTGGCTGCGTTTCCATCTTTGCAATCTTATGAAGGCTTATCAAAACATAACCCTTGTCATACATAGACTGCATTATATCCTTAAATTCTTCGATAGTTGTCATTACCTGATCATAATCACTGCTCTTATAGCTTGCAAATGCAAGCTCGCTGTCAACAATAAGACTATGGAAAAAGATATGTGTAATCTTATCATAGTCTGTCCACTGTACAGCCTGTGATTTCAAACTCTCATAGCTTTGAATGCAGCTGACATATGTTTCATTATCTGCATAGCCAGGTATTGACTGAATCTGTGCAATTGCACCGTCATAATCGTACTGCATTGCTTTTAAATTAGCAGCCTGTACGACTGGATCACTGCTTTGTACAAGAGCACCATCCGCAGCCGCCTCTGTTGCCTTCCATGTTTCGTATTCCACAGGTGCTTTTGTTGATGCTGCCTGATCTGACTGCACATGCGGAAGCGTCACTGGGCGCAGGCATACCAATGCCACTGCACCAAGACCTGCACATGCAATTACAAGCAGCACCAAAAGTATTACAATAGGCGCACCTGATTGGCCTCTTTTTATTTTCTTTCTCTGATAGTCTTCCCAGCTGCGTCTTTTCTTTGCCATTTGTTCCTCCATTTTCTTTGTTTACGGCACTGGAACGGTCATTCCCTGAAGTACATATTTTGTATCAGTCTCAAATACATACGCATTCACAATGTATGAACCGTGCTCGTTTTTATGCTCACTTACTGGAACATAGCATGTCGCTGTGTTTCCAGATACGGTCATGTTATGCCATACCAGATCATCCTGTCCATTTGCTGCTGTCCACACTGCAGTTGAAACCTTTTTATAGCCTGCAGGTGCATTAAATTGAATTGTCACACGGAAACCATTTGATGATAATTCTGTTACATATGGAATCGCCATCGACAGCACACCTGTACCGCTGCCATTATTATTTCCTGAGCTGCCTCCAGGATTTGCACCTGATGGAACAGTTACATTGACTCCCTTTAATGGTGCTAATTTTCCTGCATTATCATATAGGTAAATATGAGTCGTGTATGCTCCGCTCTCTCCCTTATGGGCACTTGATGGCACGTAAAATGTAGCTGTATCGCCGTTTACGCTTGCCTGATGCCACACTAGATCATCCTGTCCATTTGCATTTGTCCATGTTGGCATTAATACTTTGCTTACTCCTGACGGTGCATTTATTTTTGCCGTAACTCGATAGCCCGATGCACTGAGTTCCGTAATAGAAACGTCACCAATCGAAAGGCTTGATGACGGTGTCGGCGGTGTTACGGCTGCTGACGGAACTGTTACATTGACACCCTTTAATGGTGCTAATTTTCCTGCTAGAA
>ENA-UOJM01001838-UOJM01001838.1-human-gut-metagenome-genome-assembly--contig:-P116-NODE-1838-length-17216-cov-56.391236_pt1 | contig 17216 bp, 23 predicted proteins | sample MGYA00242349_ERZ723896 | MGnify/ENA metagenome assembly ERZ723896 | reverse complement strand
ACCGCATTGCTCCGCTGCTGGGAACAGGCTTTTTTTAGCTGGTGCAGGTCATGGGGACTGTGAAAAAAGGCAAAAATAGACACGGCGGCAATCCTCCTATGTGCCGCCGTGGATTTACACGGTGTTAGGTCGTCGTTGGTTTAGCGTAGACGAAAAGAAACGGCGGCTCTGATTTCTCAAAACCGCCGCCAGGGTATCTAGAGTAAGCGCACAAAATCAACCTGCCCAGCTACGGTTTTTTTCTTTCCCCATTAGGCGGGGCAGGTTTAAAAGAATATGAAAAGCCGATAACAGCAGTCATGTTAGCCTGCGTGTTATCGGCTCTGCGTCTATGCGTCTGGCTCTCTAATAACGGATATATTCAGTTGCTTTACATGAATGAGCGTTTCCTGTTTACATTTTGGACAGAACAAGGGGAAATTCCTTAATTCCGTGTCAATTCGTATTTTTATTCGGGTTTTATTATGGCATATAGGACAACTAACCCAACTTGTCTCTTTCATCAAAATTACCCCGTAACTTGATGTTTCTTTGATATATTTTTTGTTAGTCTATAAAATACGAATATCAATCCAACATTAAGGATGATCATAAAGACCGGCTGGCTCATACCGAAATATGTTTTCATATCAGAAAATATACCGTTTGTATGAAGCATAAAAATCGGGCAAATTTCCTGCATTTTTTGTAAAACAGGAAGGCTATCATTAAAATCAAACACAACCGGCAAGAAGCAGATGACGCAAGAAGTAATAAGCGCTATAACAGGAGAACTCATTTGAGCACTTAAAAACAATGTAATAGTTGTCAAGGCTACAATCCCAAAAATATTCAATATTACAGAGATAAAGAACATTTGCAAAAAGGTCAAATTATATATTGAAGAAGCATAATGTAATGAAGATTGAATGCTTACATTCCACCCCTGTAACCCATAGGTACAGCCATACAGAACTAAATTTAGCAGTAAATACAAGAGGTATGTGCCAATTACAACTTCCAAGGCCGCTATAATTTTTGAAGTTGTGAGTTTGGTTCGGCCATACCGAGCCGAATAAATAATGCTATCTGTATGAAGTGCATACTCTTCTGAGAAAACAGGAGATAGAGTGATTACAACAATTAAACATATCATTATGGACAAGATGCTCCCCATTCCAGATAATAGCTTATCCCAGCCATCGCAATATCCTAAAGTCACAGTTGGACTATTTGGATATGCTGTTTCGAGTGACTTAAAACTACCATCAGAATTTGTCAAATATTCCAGAATCGCCGCTTGGTCACGATAAACATGAACAGCAGAAAAAGCAGAATTTTCATCTTGTCCAACAGTTGCTTGTTTTGCTTGGTCGATTTTTTCTTGCATAGTAAGTAATGTATTTTGAGAGAGTTTTCCTTCAAATATTTCTGCTACTTCCTTCCGTTGTTCAATGGCTGTAAAACCGCTTGCTAATGCCATTTTTTCAAGGTCATAATCATAGAAAACATTTTGATAATTAAATTGAAAAAAGAAAAAATAGGCAACGATAAGAACCACACCAGCTAAAAACAACATTCGTGTTTGCTTTCTCGAACATATTTTATTTCGTTCTGCTTTTATCATTTCATTCATGCTCGGATACCTCCGCAAAATAGTATAAATACAAATCTTCCAATGTTGGATCAACATTCCAAGCGGTTCTGCATGGTGCTTCTTGAGAAATAATCCTCAGCCGTTCTGCACCATTATTATGTTTCAGATTTGCTGTTACATAGTTCAATTCTAATTCTTCGGCCTCTTTTCGAGATACATCACATTCCCAAACACATTTTTCAATCGGCTTCAAAAGTTTTTCTGGAGAACCATGTTGAATTAACTCGCCATTTTTCATAATCAGAATCTCATTTGCGATATATTCAACATCAGAAACAATGTGAGTGGACAAAATTACAATTCTATTTTCTGCCAAAGAACTAATCAGATTCCTAAACCGCACCCGCTCTTTCGGGTCAAGTCCAGCTGTAGGTTCATCCAAAATCAAAATACGGGGATCGTTTAATAATGCTTGAGCAATTCCCAAGCGTTGTTTCATACCGCCGGAAAAAGTTTTGATTTTTTCGTTTTTCTGTGTGAGCAGATCAACAACCTGCAACAGCTCCATTGTGCGATTATGGGCTTTTTTAGGTGGCAGCCCCTTTATTGCAGAGATATACATCAAAAATTTATACGCTGTAAAGTTAGGATAATAGCCAAAATTTTGTGGCAGGTAGCCTAAGATATTACGATATTTCTCGCCCAAATCATGAATGTTTTTCCCGTTAAAAAAAATGGCTCCTTTCGTTTCAGTTTGGACATCGCAAATCATTCGCATCAAAGTTGTCTTGCCCGCACCATTTGCCCCGAGTAGACCATAAACACCATTTGTTAATTTTACGCTGAAATGATTTACAGCTTTTTTTCTTCCATATTCTTTTGAAAGATCATTTATTGTAAGTTCCATATCAATTCTCCAATCATTTTTTCTTTTTTCAAGTACAGTTGAAGTGTTTTCCCTAATAGGATAATAGATAACACATAAAATCCAATCCATCCCCAGAACATAGACGCTTCAAATATAAATCGCTGATGGAGTACAAGAGAAAATGTTCCAGAAAGAAAAATCATACAAGCGATTAAATGATACAAGCTATCGTTTGTCCTGCTTTTCGCACATATAAAAAGATAACAAGTGCAAGAAATATTAAATGGAATCAAACCATACAACACCATTTCAATCATTGATTTCTGGTAAATATATGCCATTGAAATTAAAATGACTGTTATTAGGAAAAGGTTGATTACTCCAATAATCAGCATACGACCTGCTACAATTTTTACCAGCGTTGTTCTACTAGACTGTTCAATTTCCCACATACCATAGATGTTGCTTTTAGATATTTCTATTGCACCTAATAACGCAAGGAATGGAACCATAACTGCAAGGATTGTCAATGGATAATAAAATGGAACCCTCCATTGGCCCAGGATACATGCTAATAATACTGCACATATAGTGAGTATTATTTGAACAATCCAGAAAGAAAGCGGCAGAAATTGAAGTTGGTTCAATATAATATCTCGCATTGAATTTTTATTGAATTCAGAACTATTCATGTAACTTTTTCCAGCTACGATTACTGCTTTAATTTTAGGTTCAGATGGAGCAGGCGTTTCACAACTCTGCAACCATTCTAATACACCATTTTGTTTTTGGGTCATACATTATCGCCTCCTCTAAAATCAGCCAAATATCGTTCCAGTTTTTTAATCCCCTGTTGGAGCCTAGATTTTACAGTAGAAACACTAGCTTTTGTAATGGTTGCAATCTCTCGGATTTTCAAATCATAATAAAATCGTAAAATGATGACCTCTTTTTGATAGTCCGGTAATGTGTTGATTGCATATTGAATTTGCGCTTTAAGTTCGTTAAGCTCAATTTTTTCAAAGGCATTATCAGTATCTTCTATATCTTCAAGAGTTTCTAAATCCATATACAGGGGTTTTGCTTTCTTAGTATAATTGTTACAGGTATTAACAGCAATCGTTAGCAGGTAGTTTTGAAATTTCCCGATCTTTCGTACTGATTGAATATTCTCCAACAATTTCAAGAAAACATCTTGTGTAATATCTGCGGCGGTATCTGGATTGCCGTTCAATCGCCGACAACAAAATAGATAAATTGACTGATAATATTTTCGGACAATTATCTCAAATGCATCTGTGTCACCCGACTGGATTTTTTTAATTAGTATGAAATCTTCGATACCGTGTCACCGCCTTCCATGTGTAAAACGCCTTACACTTAATATACAACTGAGTAACCCAAAAGGATTTAACTTTAGAAATTTTTCTTTTACTTTTTTCATTTCCCTTCTATTGTAATTCCTGTTCTTGAAAAATATAAGATGTAATATATGAATTATAAACTTCAACCAACCTGCATATAGCAACATTCCACGGGCAAAGTATGAATTATACAATGTAACTGGGTGATGTTATATGGCGAAAGTTGAAGATTGTCCCGGTTTTGAAACCTTCGGCGCAGATGTCAAAGCTGCACGAGAGGCAAAGCGTCTGGCACGAAAAACATTGGCAGAAATGGTTGGGATTGAATGGCGGTATCTTGCCAACATTGAGAATCAAGGTGCGATTCCGAGCCTGCCTGTGATGATCCAGTTGATTAAGGTCTGCGGACTTCCCGTGGAACGGTATTTTAACCCGGAGATCATGCGGGAAGAAAGCGAACAGCGGCAACGGGTCAGCCACAAGCTGAAGCTTTGCCCTGAAGAATACCTGCCGATTATCGAAGGTGCCATAGACGGGGCGCTCAAAATGGAACAGACTGCGAAGCAGAAGGAGGACGCATAATCGCGGCCTCCTTCTGGCATTTCTATATCAAGGTTCCCGGCACTTTTCCAAAAGTTCCCGACACCTCTGCTGGATTTCTCCGGTTTCTGTCACAGTCAGGTCACGGTCATTTCCAGTAATCTTATCTTCCAGAAAGTTGGCGTATGTACCCAACAAAGCGTTCCGTAAATCCTCCGGGGTTTTCTGTATTTCAGCGCTGTACCAGTCATTCCGGTGGGGTTCCCATGCCATCAATGTATAACCATGACTGGTCTGAACCACCTCATACAGAGGGTCATCCTCCAGATATGCCTGAAACACTTTCAAAACCTTTTCAAAGGTCAGCATTTCCCGCACCTCCCATTCAGCTGCAAATCAGTTCCCTGATTAAAATTTCCTCAATCTGTGCCGTTAATGTGTTCATCAGCCCCACCCAACGCATAGGATCACAGGCTTTCAGTTCTTCCGTGACACCCGCAGTCTCCATCATGTGAGGCAACATGGTGTCCACACGCTCCTGCGCTGTCCGGTCAATCTCTATCAGGTGCGGATACAGCTTCTCGCTCATCAGCAGATGGTTGTAGAGAATGGGGCGATGTTCCTTTAGGTAGGATTTTCGCATTCTGCCGTACTTGCCGATAGAAGTTTCCGGCTGTTCAGAAAGTTTTAGGTTGGGTATATCATAATCTCCACAACGAATGTAAGTCAACTTACTCATATTCATTCTCCTTTGCTTCGTGATGATTAGACTGCTGCGCTGGCTGCTATGCTGCCTTTGCGCGGTTCTTCTTTTGGTAGCTGACCGATAGTAGAAAAAACACCTTTTTTCATATCCTCAGCCCGGATCATGGCTTTCTTAGCGTCCATTTCCACTTTTTTCTTCGCCTTGATTTTGTCCTCATACTGTTTCTGTGCGCCGCTGGCTTTCCGCTTCAAATAATTCTGATGAAGCCTGTCCTTGCGTTCTTCTTTTTTCTGCAGTTCTTCCTGCTCCTCCGGGGTTAAAGGAACCGGCTGTAAGGATGGTGGGATATAGCGTCCTAAAAAATTGAAGTAAATTTCAATTTCCTGCGTGGTATCCTGACTGCCTTTTCGGGCGCGTTCGTGGACAAGGATTTTCTCTACAAACTCGTTGAGCATGGTGTTTGTCAGAGTGTCAAAATTCTCATACTTATCAATTAGGGCTATAAATTTCTCTGCGGATTTCTGGCTCTGCTCATAGCCGGTAACAGCCTTTTCCAGCTCCGCAATTTCAATCTCAAGTGCGTCCTGCTCTTTGGCATACTGTGCATCAAGCGCCTTATATCGTGCATCCGGCAGCTTGCCGAGGGCGTTGTCCTCATAGATTTTGCAAATCAGTTTTTCCAGTTCTCCGGCTCTCTTTTGGGCAGCAGCCAGACGCCTGCGCTTTTTCGATATATCGGCACTCTGTTGAGCAACCTGCGTCTCCTGAACAGTGTGAATAAATTCCGTCCGGTCATTTCTCGAATATTCAGCGATAGCCCGGAGCGTGTCGGAAACCAATGTCAGGACAGCACTCTCATTGATACGGTGTTGTGTAGGGCATAGTGTCCCACACGGAACTTTGGTATAATTGGAACAGGTATATTGAGAAATCCGCCTGCCATTGTTGGTGCGGTGGACATACATCTTGCCGCCGCAATCGGCACAATAGAGCAAGCCTGTGAGGGGAGCCGCTTCGCCCCAGCCGTTTGGATAACGCCGTACATTGCTGCGGATTTTCTGCACCAAATCAAAGGTCTGCTGGTCGATAATGGCTTCATGGGTATTCTCAAAGATCGTCCATTCGTCCTCAGAAACATAGTGGCTTTTCTTGTCCTTAAAGTGCTTGCGGGTCTTGAAATTGATGGTATGCCCTAAATACTCTCGTTTTTTCAAAATGTTCACGATGGTAGATGATCCCCATCCATAGGGGTCTTTGACCGGCTTTGAACGGTTCACACCCTCGTTGAAGCGGGCAAGGTGTACGACAGGAATTTCAATCCGGTCTGTGGATAATTTGCAGGCGATCTGGTAAGGCCCATATCCCTCCAGCGTGAGGGAGAAGATACGGCGTACCACTTCGGCGGCTTCTTCATCTACCAGCCAATGCTCCCGCTTTTCGTCCCATAAGTAGCCGTAAATCACGGTGCCTGTCAGGTGCTTACCACTCATGCCTTTTGACTTAAACACAGAGCGGATTTTCCGGCTGGTATCACGGGCGTAAAATTCATTCATGATGTTGCGGAAGGGCGTAAAATCATCGTCGCCTTTCAGACTGTCCACGCCATCGTTGATGGCAATTAACCGGACGCCGCGCTGCCGCAAAATCTCCATGACCTGGCCGACTTTCAGATAGTCACGCCCTAACCGGCTCATGTCCTTGATGACGATTGCCTCTACACGCCCTGCCTCCACTTCCTCCATCATCGCCAAAAATCCGGGGCGGTCAAAACGGGTGCCTGAGATACCATCATCGGTAAAGTGCGTAGGGTTGGGCAGCCCATTCCGGCGGGCAAAATCCTCTAACATCTGTTTTTGGTTGGATATGGAGTTGCTCTCGCCCTGTAGCTCATCGTCCCGGCTCAGGCGCTCGTACAGTGGGGTGATTTTTTCATTTCTCATGGCTGTACCTCCTGAAACAAAAATGCTCTAAGTGATTGCTTCACTAACCATGACAAAATCATGATTAAGAAGTCACTTAGAGCATATATCACCGGCTGCCAGCTTATATTTCTTATACTGCCGCACTGCGAAGTGGTTTGGCTTTTCCGATTCCAGTGCATCAAACATCAGGTCTACGGGATTTTTGAACTCCTCGTCATCCTCCCGGACTTCCATGGCGTTGATGAACTCGATGAGGGTGGAGAAGTTTTGCTCCTCCACCGGAGCTTCATAGTGGATATATCCGATCAATGCGCAATACAGCAATGTTTCCGCCTTGACCCAGAAATCGTCTCCGGCCTTGCCTTCGCCTTTGGTATTGGCGATCAGCGTTGTTACCAGCTTCAAGATGTCCTTTTCGCTATGGATATAGGCGAAAGGGTTATAGTGCATGGACTTCTTGAAGTTGATGGTATTTAGGACCTTGATTCGGTACGGCTCATAAATGACCTTGCCGTGCTTATCCTTCATGGGCTTTCCGTCCTTCCCCAGCTTGGGCGCACCCCTTTGGAGCATTTTTCCGCACTCCACCAAAATGGTTCCCTTTCGGTCTGTTTGTCAAGGACATAGAGAAAAGTTTCCCTCATTTCTTTGTGGATAGGTCATTTTCCAGTAGCCGCATGACTTTATCGCTCATGCGCTCTGTGCTTGTCTGGCTGAAATGAAGCGATAATTCATAGGTGGTCTTGCCGATTTTCCGCTTGACGGTTTGCGGCTTCGTGGTGGCGGTGGTCTTAGTAGCTGTCTGTATGGTTTCCTGCATAGGCTCTCCTTTCTGATTTTGGCAAAAGAAAAAGCAGGAAGTCCTTTTCAAGATTTCCTGCTCGGTAGTGCTACTGTGAGGGTAGCGGTTATTCAGTTTTCAATAGCTGTGTTACGCAATAGAAGCCTGTTTTTGAGGGTATAGGTATAAAATATCGACTTTGCAATTTTAACGCTTAAAAAGCCTTATAAAATAGGTGTTTCAAGCCGCCTACTGCGTAACAAAAATACATTATTTCCAGTGTTTCAATTTTGGAAGTTGCTCGGAAAAATACGCTCTTGCCTGTTCGGGTGTAAAACTGTCATTTGACATATGATTTACCAGAAAATCAAGCAATTCGTCTATATCTTTATACACAAACTGCCCGTCTGTATAACACCATTTACAATAGTCCTCATTAAAACTGTTATCGGCTTCTCGGCTGATAACACTATCATCATCTAATGGCATACCGCAACACTGACAAATGAGTTTTCTTGGACTACCCAGTAATGTATTGATAGAAACATCAAATGCTATTGATATTTGCTTTAATGTTTCTATATTCGGCGTTGAGTCGCCATTCTCCCAACGTGAAACTGCTTGACGGGTAACAGATAACTTTTCAGCCATTTCATCTTGTGTTAGACTATTCTTAACACGAATATTTTTCAATACGTCCTTTGTACTCATGCTTTCGCCCTCCCTCTATGGAATAAATATATTATAGCGTATGCCTATTTCTCTTTCAAGCAATCGTCTATTGCTATTATGGCGGCAATCACAATTCCATATCATGCCGTTTGTTCTGCGTCTTTTCTTTGGTCTGTTCCGGCTGTATCGCCTGTTCCACGCACTTCTTGACCGCTTCGGCTTCCTGCACCTCCGCTTTCAAGGTCTGCAAACTGCTATACAAGCGGCTTTTCTTTTGGGTAAGGTCGGCAATCTCTGTTTTCCATGCTTTCAGCTTCAGCACATTGTCTTTTCCTAAACGTTCTTTGAGATAACGCTCGGCACTCTGATATAAAATCAATGCGGCTCGGTTGCTTTCAAAAAATTCCTCCTGCTTTTTTGGTTTGGTCTGCATATAGGCTTTGTAGGTAGGACGGTGTTCCAGATATTTCTCGGCTTGGTCTATCAGTTCCTTTCGCTCATGGAGTAGCTTTTCTGTCTGTTTGATTTCCCCGTTAGTATTCCAGTACCGCTTTTTCATATCCGATACAACTTCCTGCAACTGCACAAGGGTAGTGATGTTCCTGCTCTGCAAGAAATTAAACGCCTTTGCGTACAGCTTCAAGTCTTGGATTTTCCCGTAGCGGCTCTGCGGCTTGGCGGCTTCTGTATAGGCTCGGTTAAGCAACTCTAAAAGGGTGGGCGGCTGTTCGGTACGCTCGGAAGGGATAGGAACGGAAGGGAATGGATTGACGGATTGATTTTCCTTTGCCTGTGAAGCCTTTTCTTTTATCCATGCTGTGAGGGCGGCAATCCGGCGTTTGACTTCCTTTAGCAGACGGTTTTGTTCCCGTATTTCTCTGTTTAGGTTGCCCTTATCGGTTACAATCCCTCTGCGCTCCATTTGGGTGGCGGCAACGCCCATGTGGACGGTTGGTATCTGCTCTATGCCTTGTCGCTTATAGGAACGGTGGTCTATGCGTTCCGGTCTGTCCTGCGCCGCAAGATAGCGGTTTGCAATATCCGCCCACGCTTGCCGCCATACCTCGGCTTTCTCTTGGCTGTTCCAGTCAACCGTATCAACCTTGCGGCTCTTGAATGTGCCGTTTTTCAGCTTGATACGCTGACCGTCCTTGTCTAAAAGATATTCTTTTTTTGACTTTGCTCCCCACTCGCCGGACTGCTCCAACGGGCGCATGGTTAGCATGATATGGGCGTGAGGATTTCCGTCCTGCTTGTCGTGAATGGCAAAATCGGCGCACATTCCAACGGACACAAAATTTTCTTTCACATATTCCCGTACAAGCTGTATCCGCTGTTCCCTGTCAAGTTCTACGGGCAAGGCAATTTCAATCTCCCTTGCAAGCTGTGAGTTCTTGGCTTTCTCGATTTTCTCTACGCTGTTCCAAAGGATAGAACGGTCTGCAAAATCCGGCGGCGCATGGGGCGGCAAAAGGATTTCCGTATGCACAATACCGCCTTTCCTCGTAAAGTCATGGATAACGCCGTCATAGTGGTTTGTGAGGGTTTCTCCGCTTCGGTAAGCGGCGGCGGCAACGGCTGATTTGCCTTTCCCTCTGCTGATTATCTTAATGCTACAATGATATATCGCCACGCTGTCAACCTCCTTTCGGGCGGCATATCCAGACTTCATGGCAGATGATAGACTGCGAAGCAGGGTATCATCTGGCGTGAAGTACACAAGGGGTAGGGAATGAAATTCCCGTAGGGGAGTGTAGCTCCCCTGTATCAGCGGAACGCTGATAAAAGCCCTCGGCAGAGCGCACACACCCGTAAGGGTGTATAAGTGCGCCCTTGTCAAGCAAGGGAGATTTAATTCTCCCCGTTTTCTTCTCCGATTTTCCTTAAATGTTCCTGTGCCTGTGCGGTCTGAAAAGCAACTTCCAACAAGCCTTTTATCTGCTCGTTGCTGTATTGCTCCGGCTTCTCCAACAGGCTTTCCATTATCGCCCCTCTCTCAATAAGGCGGTGTGTCCTTGCCTTGCGTTCTGCGTCTTTTTTCTGATTGAGAAGTTTCCGCTTTCTGTTCTGTAACTGCCGGATTTCTTCCTCGGCTTTTGCAATCTTTTCTTCAATGTCTGTCATGACTAAAATCTCCTTTCTGATCTCGGGCATAAGAAAAGCAGGAAGTCCGTTTCGGGATTTCCTGCTCGGTGGTGCTACTGTGAGGGTAGCGGTTATTCAGTTATGTATTGGCTTATGAATTTCTTTATCAGCGTTGCGGATTGTTCCGCATTTGAGAAAAGAGAGGGGTGTCCTCCGCTTGGAAAAAGATATACGGTAGATTGAGAAAGCATAGAAGCCATTTCTCTATATTCTTCTTCCATGTTATTCCGGCAACTTTCATCTTCTTTACTTCCCATGAATAGGATAGGTACTTTTAATTCCTCCAACGGCTTATGGAATAGTGGGCGTTTTTCCACCGCACATTTCAGTAATGCTTCTGTATCAAGGTCAACCACCTTTTCCCAGTCTACGCCCTGACAATATTCATAAAATTGTCTTGACTGTGTATCTTCCTTTGCCGCTTTTCTTTCAGTCAAAAGGTTAGCGGAAAAATTTTCATTAAGAGTTCGCCCGTCAAAACTGTCTGCTATGACTGCATGAAACAAGTCGGGACGTTCCAGTGCCGCATTGACTGCCGCCCATGCGCCGCCGCTTGTTCCCACAAGGCTAACCTTTCCACATTGTAAATGTTCGGTAAGTGCAATCGTCTGCAAGGCTTCATCGTGCCACATATCCGGCGAAAATTTTTCTACTCGGTCTGACTGCCCGTTACCTAAAAAGTCAATCAGAATACATCGGAAATTTTCTGCATACAGCGGCATAAGCAGTTCGGACATTTTAGAAGAAGCTGTATTACCATGTAGGAAGATAATCGGCTCGCCTTGTCCGTATTCTTCGTAAAAAACGGATTTATCTTTATATTTGAAATATGCCATGCTCGCACCTGCCTTTCTTTTGTTTTATATTCAATTTTAATTTTCCGTTAAGCACGATACAGCTTTTTTCAAATCTGAAATAAATTTGGCTTGTTGCTTTTTCAGATAAGATTTTACAAATGGTTTCATAAAGAATTTTTTTGCTGTTACCTGCTCTGTAAAATCAATTTCTGTTTCGTTACCTTTGGAAGTAAAAATGCCAACCCAGTGTCCTTTCATATTGCTGTTTTCCATATCAAATTCCCAACGCTTATATGGCTCTGTGATAGTAATTGTAAAGGTGGTTGGATAACCCTCCTTAGTATATTCAATAAACTGCTTATCGCTTATGACTTCTGTTTTACTCAAGTCACTACGCCATGTGTAATTTTCAATTTCTGTAACAACTTTCCATACTCTATGAATATCACAAGGAATAATGGCTTTAATATTTGAAGTTGCCATATTTAACACCTCCGCAAACTGCACTTGTTATTTTCGGTTCGGTTTTCTTTTTATAGCCAACAATTTCATATAATCATCAAATTCGGTGGTATCAGTTGGTTCAAACATTACCCATTTTCCGTCATGGTAGGTTTCAGCTTCATCATATCTCTTACAAACGGAATCAGAAAGATTACCTCTTATATCTTCAAATTTTGTTCTTTCATCTTTCCCAAAGATAATCATAAAACCAAAGCAATTATTTTTCGCATATAGCGAACAAAGTGTCTTACCACCTCTACGATATTTGTACTCATATGTCCAGTTCTTACCGCCAGTATTCCACAATCGCTCCATTTCGTATTTTTCATCAATGGTTGAGCATAACTTTTGCCAAATTTTAAACAAAGATTGTCCTAGCAATTCAGCCATAGTTGATTGAGTTGGTATATTTTCAAGCATTGCTATTCCTCCCTAAATTCCGATTGGTCTTTACAATTATTTTACCACACCTCGTTTGTGTTTCCTATCCCTATTCAACAAGGGCAATCAGCTTTTTTCTGACTGCCCCTGTCTGTACTGCCGCCTTATCTGTCTATCTTGAAATTCTCCACGACAGCATGGATTAAGCGGCGTTCCATGAAGTCTTTTTTATCTGTGTCTATCCCGTAATACACAAGCCCCCTTTCGTCATAAACTGTCTTGATACATTTGTTGCGGATATAGCTTTCATAGGTTTTTAGTACCGTCTGAATGGCGGCGGCTTCTCCCTGTGTGGCGGCTATGATTACTTCAACGGGCAGATAGCGGTTTTTGTATCTTTTACTCATGGCGGCGCACCTCCATTTCTGCCCGTATCTGCCGGACAGCCCTCATTTTGTGGTAGCTGATTCTTCTTGCATTACAGCCGTAGAGGGCGGCGATCTCCTTGTTCTTAAAGCCTAAGAAAAAATACAATAAGATGATTTCCTGCCTGTACGGGGTAAGCCGTTCTATGGCGTGTCCTAACGGCTCGTTCTGCACTTCTACAAGCCATTCCCTCACTTGGAAACGGTAAAGCATACAAGGGTAGTGGTCTGTGGTGCTGACCTCGGCTAAATCCTTTTCCAGTAGGGAAGAAAAGGACATTTCATGCTCCATGCGGCGGCGGTTGGAGTGGTAATAGCTGATAGAAGCGTATTTCAAGACTTTCGTACAATATACGTCAAACTGGCGTTGTAAGATTTCTATGTTTTCATTCATTTTGGTTTTCCTCCTGTCTGTTTGTGTGATAGTTACGCAAAGCAGACAGGAGAGGTGGCGAACGGCAACGATATGTCTGCAAACAACGAGAAGCGTCATTTGATATGGCATACCAAAAAACGCTTCTTTCTTTTACTCTACTGTGAAAATTTCTTCGATTGTCACATTAAACACTTTTGCGATATTCCACGCTAACACCAAAGAGGGATTGTATCTGCCTTTTTCAAGGTTGCCTATCGTTTCCCGGCGCACGCCGACTAACTTGGCTAAATCCTCCTGTTTCATATCATATTTGGCTCTGTACTCCTTAATCCTGTTTTTTATCATTCTTGCGCCCCTTTTCGCTCTTTCCATTCCTGTACCATTAAAACAACTGTAAACATAAGAATAGCAGTAGCGAAACTTAATCCAAAAGCCATAGGAATAGCAGAAGAAATATCATAAAGTGTTGCACAAATAAACATGAATGGAACAAGGGAAATCATTTCTGCAAAAAAGGCAAAAGTAGCAGATTTTCGAACATTTTGTTGAAATAGTTCATCTGGAATAACCCAAAAGTAACGAATGTAATAGGCAAAACCAAAAAAACCATACAATCCGGTATTTCCGGTTTTCCACCCTAATATAGCAATTAGAGAAAGTAATGATAAAAGTCCTAAATAGTTTATCTTCTTCATAAAATATCCTCCGTTCTGAATGTGGTGTATTTCTATCATTATGTTATAAATATACCACGAACAAGAGTGGAAGTCAATACTTTTGTCTTTCGGTTTCCGTAGTTCCTGAATTTCGATTATCGAAGTTCAAGAGCTTCGATTTCCGAAGTTCTGGACTTTCGGTTATCGAAGTGTATAAGACTGATTATATCAATACAAGTATAACAGACTTATCTATCAATCCTATCCTTTCCTTTCCCAAACCCTTTCCCTCCCACGCCTACCAGTCATAGATGGAAGTATCGTCCATGAAATTCTTGACATAGATAATATTCGGCTTTCCTAAGCCCTGCCGGACACACTCAATCAGTCCGATACCTTTCTCGCTGTCCAACTCGGCAAACAGCTTCACAATCTTTTCAGTGCCGCATTTCAGCCGTTCCCTTGCGTCCTCCAGTGTGAAGTAGATGAACACACGCCCGTCTTTATCCGTCCAACCGTTCTTCATGGAAAGTTCCATGCGGTCTATCAGCATACCATACAACAGTTTTGCGTCTGTGGAGAGGGCTTCAAAGCGTTCATCAGAAAACAGCAGCTTCGGTATGCGGTAAAAGGCGTACTGCTCGGCGGTTCTGCCGTAGAAGTACGGAAAACTCATGCAATCAATCCTCCTTTCCCACCTCGAACAGCGCAAACGGCATAATCAAGGGGTAGGCATATCCTAATACCTTATGCGGTTTCCGGCTTCTTAAAATGCTATTAGAATAGGGCTTGTGAAGCGTAGAACGCCCCCAAAACGCCCTCATTTGTCTGTCCTCGGCAATCTCTGTTTTGCCCGTTCTTTCTGCTCCGCTGTGAGCGTAACAGTTTTTTCTTTTGACCGCAAGCTGATAAACCGCTTCGGCATGGAATAGGTCTTACTGACTTCATCAGCCCTGACGCACTGATAGCACTGTGGATTTTTCTCCACTAATTTATCAAGTTTACGTTTCCATACGGGGTCTGCGGTGTAGATACTGGCGGTGTCCTCGGCGGCGTTCAAAAGGATAATGGTTTCTTTCTCGTATCGGCTCAATCTCATGTCTGCTCCTTTCCGGCAAGAGAAAAGACACTCCCTAAGAAGTGCCTTTCCTGCCTGTCATGCCCTGTCCGGCGGTGGTAGTTCCACCTGTCCGACAAAGTTAAAATATACATCAATTTTCTGTTTTCTGTCCGTCCTGCCGCCTGTGGCTTCATGGACTACCACCTTTTCTATAAACTCATTCAACATGGGGGTGGTAAGTTCCGTAAAATCCGTATATCGCCGCACAACGGCTATGAATTTATCGGCTTTTGTGCTGTCCTCGTTAAAGCTGTCAATCTGCTCCTGCAAGTCCTCAATCTCGGTTTCCAGTGCGGTCTGCTCCCTGTCATACTCGGCTAACAGCCGTTCAAAATGCTTGTCGGGTATCTTGCCTGTGGCGTTGCCCTCATACAGCTTCTTGATTAGGGTATTCAGTTCCCCGTTACGCTCGGTGGCTTCTGCAAGCCGCCGTTTCTGCTCCCTCTGCGTTTCTGCTATTTGTACGGTAGAGGTCTGCTGTACCTTGTCTATGAAAGCCTGTTCGTCCTGCCGCACATAGTCGCTGACTTCCCGTATTGCCGTTAAAATCAGTTCCCACAAAACGGAAGTCTTGATAAAGTGCATGGTACAGTTCCTTGTGCGTTGTCGGTAACTGCCGCAGATATAAGCGTCGTCTGCGTCATACTTCTTTTTCTTGGTGGGGCTTGGCTGTCGGTGCGTCATTTTATGACCGCAATCGGCACAATAGACAAGCCCTGTCAAGGGGTGGGGCGGTCTGTCATAGCTTGGCTTTCTGACCGTTTTCCGTAGCTTCTGCGCTAAATACCATGTTTCCTCGTCCACAATGGCGGGGTGGGTATTTTTGAAAATCATCAGTTCGTCCGGCTCTGCCTTGCGCCGCTTCTTCGTCTTGTAGCTGACGCTGACTGTCTTTCCCAGTACCGTATGCCCCATGTATTCCTGCTTTTCAAGGATATAGGAAACGGCGGTAGCAGACCATAGATAGGGATTTGTAAATCCCTTGCTGTGGTTGTTTTCCGGACAATGGATTTTTGCATAGGCTGACGGTATCAGCACCTTTTCAGCAGTTAGAATGTCGGCTATGGCGGTAACGCCTTTCCCCTCGATTACCATTTGATAAATCCGGCGCACAACGGCGGCAGGTTCTTCATCAATGATTAGCTTCTGTTTATCTTCGGGGCTTCTCAAGTAGCCGTAGGGAACGCTTGGGGAAACACGTTTGCCGTCCTGCATACGGGATTTGAAAACCGCCTGTATCTTGCGGCTTGCGTCCCTTGCGTACCACTCGTTCATAATGTTTAGGAATGGGGTAAAATCGCTGTCCTGTTGGTTTGCGCTGTCTATGCCGTTGTTGATAGCAATAAACCGCACACCCTTTTCTTTGAACATGACTTCGGTATAAAAACCGACTTTCAGATAATCACGCCCAAAGCGGCTCATGTCCTTTACAATAACTGCACTTACATTTCCGGCTTCAACCTCCGCAATCATAGCTTGGAAGCCCTCACGCTCGAAAGTTGTTCCGCTTACTCCGTCATCTGTGAAGTGCCGGATAGGGGAATAGCCGTTTTTATGGGCGTAGTTTTCAAGAAGCTGTTTCTGGTTTTTGATACTGTTGCTCTCGCCTATGAGTTCATCATCTCGGCTCAAACGCTCGTACAATGCTGTGAATTTCATAGTCTGTGTTGCTGTCCTCATGCTCTGCACCTCACTTTCTGCGGCGTTATTTCCTCTGTCCTTAACAGATTAACCCTTTCGGGTCCGTCACAACATAGGAGCTGTGCATCTGCATCAGGTTGGGTTTCAGCCAGAATCGGGTCTTACCGGAACCGGAGCCGCCAATCACCAGTACATTTTTGTTTCTGGCGGTCTTTGGGTCCTTGGGGCGGCTGTTCATGGTCAGGCTTTCGGTTTTTGTGAGAATGACATTGTTCTGGAACACCGGGTCGATGTAGGGAGCAATATCCTCACGGGTTCCCCATGAAGCGTTTTGTCAAGTGCTTTTTTGAGTTATTGACGCAAATTCTTGTGAAAGTGCGAAAGTGCAAAGTGCAAAGGGTCTGCGTTTTGCACTTTCAGCTTGCGGGTTCGGGTGGCTGCTTCTTCTTGATGAAGTTGTACCATTGACCGCCGACACGCCTTGCGCCTAAAATGCCGCCCATGTTGCGCTTGGCGTTCTGTACCGTCCTTTCGGATATTCCGGCTTCGGCTGCGGCTTTTACAATGTCCTCGCTGGCAAGCTCTTTCCCGTCTGCAAGCAGGTCAAGTATCAGCCGTTCCGCCTGTTCGGTCTTGGTGGCGGTGTTGCCGCCCGCGCCGGACAGCAGCTCGTCGGCGGTGATGTCGTATTCGCCTATCCACGAAAAGCCCGTTTCCGGGTCAAGGCAAAAGGCAACGGGCT
>ENA-UOJM01001831-UOJM01001831.1-human-gut-metagenome-genome-assembly--contig:-P116-NODE-1831-length-17249-cov-33.273526_pt1 | contig 17249 bp, 18 predicted proteins | sample MGYA00242349_ERZ723896 | MGnify/ENA metagenome assembly ERZ723896 | reverse complement strand
CCAATATCATCAATGTTGTTGGAAATCTCATTGGTGTATTTGTTTTGCGTGCAGGGGCTAGAGATATAATAGGGTCAACCAAGAAAAACTACGATAACTAAAGGGTTTTTACGGCTTGAGTTGTCCTTCAAAAGTTTTATTTGTTGAAAAGACTGCAAGAAGCGGGAAATCCTGGGGTTATATGTAGGAGGCTTTTTGGAAAGCTCTGTTTTGACCCACAAAAGGAGCAGCAAATAAAGATTGCAGGAGAGTTCAAGCCTACGGTGGATTGCCTTTGTGCGACCCGCCGTGGGTTTGTTGCTGTTTATATAGAAAAAGTGAGGAGTGCAGAATGTACATGAATGACGGAAATAAAACGAAAATCAATCTGAGAAACAAGAGTGTTTTTATCACGGGGGTAGCTGGTTTTATCGGTTCTAACCTTGCAAAGAGACTGCTCTCCACGGTGGAGGGTGTCAAGGTTGTGGGTCTGGACAACATGAACCACTATTATGATGTGCGCCTGAAGGAAGCACGTTTGAACGAATTGGAGCAGTTTGACAATTTCAGCTTCGTAAAAGGTAATCTGGCTGACAAGGCGGTGATCGAATCTATCTTTGAGCAGTATAAGCCGGAAATTGTGGTGAACCTTGGTGCGCAGGCAGGGGTTCGGTATTCCATTACGAACCCTGATGCTTATGTGGAAGCAAACTTGATTGGCTTTTATAACATTCTGGAAGCCTGCCGCCATTCTTACGATGAAGGACATACCCCGGTGGAACATTTGGTTTATGCGTCTAGTTCTTCCGTATATGGTAGCAATAAAAAAGTGCCTTACAGTACGGATGACAAGGTGGATAACCCGGTATCGCTGTATGCAGCGACCAAGAAGTCCAATGAACTGATGGCACATGCCTATTCTAAACTGTACAACATTCCTTCCACGGGTCTGCGCTTCTTCACAGTATACGGCCCTGCTGGTCGCCCGGATATGGCGTACTTCGGCTTTACTAACAAGCTGCTGAAAGGCGAAACGATTCAGATTTTCAACTACGGTAACTGCAAGCGTGACTTTACTTATGTGGATGATATTGTCGAGGGCGTTGTCCGTGTGATGCAGGGTGCGCCGAAACGTAAAAATGGTGAAGATGGTCTGCCCGTTCCTCCGTATGCAGTTTATAACATCGGCAACCAGAACCCGGAAAATCTGCTGGACTTTGTACAGATTTTGCAGGAAGAACTGATTCGTGCTGGTGTTCTGCCGGAAGATTATGATTTTGAAGCACACAAAAAATTGGTTCCGATGCAGCCTGGTGATGTACCTGTGACCTATGCAGATACCAGTGCGCTGGAGCGTGACTTCGGATATAAGCCCTCTACCAGTTTGCGCGAGGGGTTGCGGAAGTTCGCTGAGTGGTACGCAAAGTTCTACAAATAATGAAGAATAGGAAAATAAACCGATGAAGTGTGTTGGGGTTTACAAGGAATTATATCATCAGGAACCGTTTGATGTGGCGTTCTGCCCGTACCGTATCAGTCCTCTGGGTGCGCATATCGACCATCAGTATGGAAAAATCAATGGTCTGGCAATCGATAAGGGAATTCACATGGCATACCACCCGAAGCAGAATGGTGTTGTGGAATTGCAGTCGCTGAACTTCCCGAAGCGCGCCCAGTTCTTTGTAAGTGCAGTGCCGGAAGAAAAGCAGGGCGATTGGGCAGATCATCTGCGTGGCGCAGCGAAGATGCTGGGCGAGAAGTACCGTTTGAAAGTCGGTCTGTCCGGCATTATCGAAGGAAGTCTGCCGATTGGTGGTTTGTCCTCGTCAGCTTCGGTCATTATTTGCTTCTTATCGGCGCTGTGCAAGGTCAATGGTATCCACCTCGAACCGATGGAAATGATCCTTACAGCAAAGGCAGCGGAAAATCAGTATGTTGGCGTTTCTTGCGGCAAACTCGACCAGAGCTGTGAGGTTCTTTCCAAGAAGAATCACCTGCTGTATCTCGACACGAAAGATGACAGCTATGAGCTGATTCCTACCGCTATCCCGAAGGCTACCAAATTATTCAGGAACTTGCGGTGAAGCCGCTGCAGCTTGACCACGCTGATCTTGCTGACCGCATGATACAAGGTGGTGCACTAAGTTTCAGCAGCATCTGGAACCACATCAACAAATACCTGCCGGATGAAGCCTATACGCTCATCAACGCAAGGCTTTCTCGTATCAAAAAGACTCAATAAAAAAGCAAAACGGCACTCCATTTGTCAGACAAGTATACGAGTATGCTTGTGCTGGGAAGTGGGGTGTTTTCTATATGGCTCAGCGTCTACGCCAATGGCTTTTCTGGTTTTCCTCAAGGGTGAGGGTAGCAACCATGCCAGACCTACCTGACAGAAGAATGTAGCGTAACAGACGTCATATATCGACTTATAGATTCGCAAAGGCTATAAGCAAATCCTTATTGACAAATATGATTTGGGACTTTGATTTTTCATTATTTTGCTTATATAATAGAAACAATCCAATGTACGAATGTACGAAATACACAAATTTTACATCTAAAAAGGAGGAAAAAATGAAACATTTCGTATCACGTGTACTGGCAATCGGTCTTACGGGTTCCTTGTTGTTTACAGGTTGTGCTTCTGAATCTGTTAGCAGCGTCGGCACCTCTGCGAACGAAAGCGTCAGCAGTTCTTCTGAAAGCCAGCATGAACCGGTTACCATTACGCTTTACGCAGACTCTGCAACGAACGGCGCGAACGAGGCAAAAATCGAGGCTTTCCAGAATCTGTACCCTTGGATTACGGTCGACCTGGTTGAGATGCCTGCCGGCGCTTCAGACCGCGTGCGAACGTTAAGTACTGTTCTGCAGGCAAAAGATGACAGTATGGATGCTTTTTTGATCGACTGCACATGGCCGGAAATGTTCGCGTCTGCCGGCTGGCTCGAGCCGCTGGATGATGTGTATACCAGTGATGAACTAACCGAATTCAGTGAGGGCGCACTGCAGGGATGCTATGTAGATGGAAAACTGGTATGTCTCCCTACATATTTAAATACTGGCGCTCTGCTTTACAGAGCTGACCTGCTTGAAAAATACGGGTTTGAACCCGCCAAAACATGGGATGAATTGATCGAACAGAGCAAGGTTGTAATGGCAGGGGAACCTGGCGTCTACGGTTATGCGGCTGCATGGCAAAAAGCGGAAGCTTTAACCTGCTGTACGATGGAGCATATCTGGGGATATGACGGAAACGTTCTGGACGAAAACGGCAACCCGACCTTTGACACCGAAGCTGTAAAAAGCGGCATCAGTTCGATGAAAAAGATTCTGGACGAAGGCGTTGCAATCGACGGTATCCTCGGCATGATGTCTAAGGACGTGAAGGCGGCTTTCTTTGCCGGTCAGGTACTCTATATTCGCGACTGGTCTGCTGCACTTGCCGCTGCCAACGATCCTGAGCAGTCCTCTGTTGCCGGTAATGTAAAAGTGGCACAGCCTCCCGCAGGTACAGACGGAAATGAGCAGTACAACTGCAATGGCGGTTGGAACATTGGTGTTTCTGCTTATTCCTCTCATAAGGAAGAAGCCAAGCTCTTGGTTAAGTACTGGACAAGCGATGATGCAATGCTGATTGGTGCAACGATGAGTGGCAAAATGCCTGCGCGCCCAGCTCTGTACGGGAACAAGGATTTGCTTGCTGCCGATTCCGATATGGCAAAACTATATGATTTTGCAAAGAACTGCCGTAACCGTCCCGGTTCTGCCTATTACGAGGAAGTTTCTACTGCACTGCAGGAAGGTGTCACCAGCGTACTGATGGGAGAGCAAAGCATCGATAATGCCGTTGCAACGATTCAGGCAAAGGAAGAAGAAATCTACAACCGTTAAGGATAAAAGCAATATGTGCAGCGAAGATGACTTCGTTGCACATATTGCAATTTTTAAAACTATCTATTGATAAGGGTTTTTGGTATGAACAATAAAAAGAGAGTCGCTATGGGATATGTATTTCTCCTGCCAGCGCTGATCTTATTCATGGTAGTTGTCGCATATCCGGTATTCAACACATTGAAAACAAGCTTTTATTCGATTCGTGTTCAAAATATTGCCACGGGCGGAAAATGGGTCGGGCTTGCCAACTATAAACAACTGATTCAAGATCCGAATACATGGGTGACATTAAAATTCACCCTGCTTTTTACGGTGGTTTCGGTTATTTTGGAAATTGTCATCGGCATGGGCTGTGCTCTGATTATGAATATTGGAATGCGTGGTGAGGGCATTGTCCGCGGCTGTATTCTTGTGCCATGGTGTATTCCTACTATTGTATCGGGATTGATGTGGTCCTATATGTTCGCTGAATCTTACGGCATTATTAACCAGTTGCTTCAACAAATCGGCATGGCACCTGTTGCATGGCTGACAAATTCATCCTGTGCCTTTTGGGCAGTTGTTATTTCTGATGTGTGGAAAACTGCCCCCTATATGGGCTTGCTGCTTTTGGCCGGTCTGAAAACCGTACCCCCTGAATACTATGAAGCCGCCTCAATTGATGGGGCAGGCAGCGTTACAAAGTTTTTCCGAATCACGATCCCCTGCATTAAGCCGGTTCTTCTGGTATCCATTATGTTCCGCACAATTTCCAGTTTCCGAATCTATGATCTTATTAAAGTGCTGACAAATGGTGGCCCCGGCTTATCAACTACCAGCCTGACCATGTATACAATGCAACAGTATTTTTCTTTTGGCAACTATGGCTATGGCGCTGCGCTTGCCATGCTTACTTTTGTAGTTTCGTTGGGCATCGCATTCCTGTTTTACGATGGGATGAAGTCTAAGTTGGAGGTGTAATCATGAAGCGAAATATTGGCGCAATCCTATTTTCCGTAATCCTTATTTCGGTGATTACATTTCCGTTCTTGTGGTTACTTCTTGGTTCGTTCAAAACCATGAAAGAACTGTTTTCAGTCCCAATTCGATTTTTTCCGGAACACATCTCCCTGGATAACTACATTGCAGTTTTTAAGGCACAGCCTTTTGGACTGTATCTGTATAACAGCTTCGTTATTGCTCTTTTAGGCACCGTACTGGTTGTTGTTGCCTCGGATATGGCAAGCTATTCGTTGGCGAGAATTCCTATCAAAGGCAAAAAACTGGTATTGATCCTTGTGCTGACAGTCTCCCTGCTGCCCCCTGTTACACTTCTGAATCCCATCTATCAGACAATGAGCAATATCGGGCTGCTTAACACTAGGATAGGTGTGGCCGTTGTACTGGCTGCAATTGAACTCCCTACTGCGGTGTGGTTGTTGACGAGCTTTTTTCAGTCTATTCCCATTGAAATAGAAGAAAGCGCCATGCTTGATGGCGCTTCCATGGTGGGTGGTTTTGTTAGGGTAGTAGTGCCACTGGTAATGCCCGGTGTATTTACTGTTAGCATCATGACATTTCTTGCTGTATGGAATAACTTCATTTTCCCATCTGTGCTGAACCAATCCAAATCGGCAAGAACGGTTACGATTGCACTGACTATGTTTGAAACAGAGACTTATACGCCATGGCACATTATTTCTGCTGCAGCTATTATCGCATCTGTTCCTCTGATCATTGTTGTTTTGCTTTTGCAGAAACGGATCGTTTCCGGTATGATCGAAGGCGGTGTTAAAGGATAGTCTCAGAAATGTTAAAGGGAGGTCTTTCCATTGCCTGCTTTGCGTAATCCATAAAACATTTCATGGGTCGTGTGAGATGACGCTGCTTATTGTATCCAATACAAACCTGCTGAAAATCAGGTGTTTCCAGTTGGCAATAAAGGGGACTCTCAATATACATGGGTGAAACACAGGCAGAGATATACCCCACAAACGCACAGCCAACATTGGCAGCTACAAGAAAATGGACAAGACCGGGATTAGAGGTTTCCAGTACAATATTCGGTTGGCAGTTATGTTTCTCAAACAGGTTTTGCGTATACTTTCGCAGGTAGCCGGTTTTACCAACTATAAAGGGAAGCAAACAAATATCCTCAAATTTCAGCATGGGGAACGAATGACCATTAGGCTCGCGTTGGTAAGGTATGTGAATCTGTGATGGAACGGCCAGCAAAATTTGTTCCTGGTAAATGTTCGTATGTGTAATTGCCGAATTGGATTCGCTATAGCAAAAACCAAGATCGACCGAACCGTTTTCCAGCAGTTCTTCTACTCCGCCGGACTCAACTTCTGTAACGGAAACCTCAATGTTCGGATACTTCTGTTTGAATCCACCTAACAGGTAGGTCAATGTAATAAACGACTTGTTTTTTGTGACCGCGAGGGATAAGTGTCCGGTTCCGGAAAGGCTCCCATTATCCTTAAGCTCTGCCATCATTGTTTGCATAGTGCGATATTCATACAGCATGTTTTGTGCGCTGTCGCGAAGTCGCTCCCCGGCTTCTGTAAGAATCAGCGAATTGCCTTTTCGGTAAAACAACTTTGTGTCAAGCTCTTTTTCAAGGTGAATCAGCTGCTGGCTCAATGCTGGTTGCGTAATATAAAGTTCTGATGCGGCCTTGCTGATGCTGTTGAATTTCAATATTGTCAGGAAATATTCTAATTGTAAGAAGTTCATGCTGCCCTCCCGAAGATGCAACCCGGTAAAACTTTATAGAGTTAAAAATATATCGCCACAACGAGCATAATCGCGCAAAATCCACTACAAGAATTATAACATGTTATCAGCCCATCATCAATAAGGAAATCCCGGAAGGAGATATTCTTTATGCTTTATACAACTCTCGGAAGAACCAACCGTAAAGTCAGCAGAATTGGATTCGGAGGCTGTCCTGCAGGCGTAAAAAATTATGTTGAGACATATGACCCCGGCAAAACAGATGATTACGGCGAGGGGGTTCGCGCAGCCAGACGTGCCTACGAATTGGGTATTAACTACTTTGATACCGCCCCCGGCTATGGTAATGGCTTGAGCGAGCAGATCATCGGGGAGGCTCTTGATGGCATCCCCGGAGAGAATCTCTTTATGGCAACAAAAGTACGTTACAATGAAGAACCAGATGTTTTCAAATCGCTTGAAGGCAGCCTGACAAGACTGCGCCGGGAACATATTGATCTTTTGCAGTTACATGGCGACTACTACACAAAAGAGCTGACAGACACACTTTTACAGCCCGGCGGCATGGTAGAACAAATGTGCCGTGCCAAACAGGAAGGTCTTGTACAATATCTTGGTTTTACGGGAGAATGTCAGAATGCTGAGTTCTATCGCCTGATCGATACCGGAATCTTTGATGTCGTTCAGGTACAGTACAATGTTCTGTTTCAGCATCCGTATGATCCGTTTTTCCAATCGGGCAGTATGTATTACTGTGAAGAAAAGGGGATGGGCATTGTCACAATGCGCTCTTTGACTTCCGGTATTTTCCAAAAATGGATGCGGATAATCCAGCCGGATAATACTTTTGACTACTCAAAAGCATTGATCCAGTACGTTTTGTCCAATCCGCTGGTAGATACGGCCTTGTTAGGTATGCGATCTGTTGCACAAGTGGAAGAAAATGTTGCTGTGTGCCTAGATACCGCCCACCGTATTGACCTTGCTGAGCTTCACAAGAGGAAAGTAGACTAATCATGGTTACGTGGAAAATGATTAACCTCGGTCAAGTAAGCAGAAATCAGTTTTGGGGTGAGCCGGATGATGTTGTTCGACGCCCCGGTATTTGCAACGGAGTCGTTCTGTTTGACACGGAACAAGTCGTACTGGTTGATCCGCCTTATTCTAACGAGGAGATGCTGCGCTGTCTGGATGCACATGCCGGATTAAAGCCAAAAGATATCGATGTTGTATACATTACACATGCTCATTCAGACCACTTCGATGGGATTCACTATTTCCCTGCCGCACGCTGGTGTACCGGGATGGAGGAACGAGACATTCTGGGGGAAATGCTGGATGCAAGGAAGTTAGACGGCAACAAGTTGGAAGGCTTGAGAGAAAAGTTGACGCCCAATATTCAAGTTGTTCCCTTGCCCGGTCATACAATGGGTTCTACAGGGCTGCTTTTTGACGGCCCGGAAGGAAAAGTCCTTGTCGCAGGTGATTCCGTAATGACGCGTGAGTTTTTTGAACATCAGAAGGGCTATTTCAAAAGCGAAAGTCAAGCTGCCTCAACAAAAACGATCCAATGGATTTCCAAACATACCGATATTGTTGTTCCCGGACACGACAACTACTTTTTTGTCAACGCATACAAATTCAATTGAAGGAGATATCAAATGAAAACTATCACATGCCCAAGCAAAGAAGTTCCTGTTATTGCAGAGACGCAGGTCTTAGTCGTAGGAAGTGGTCCTGCGGGTATTTCTGCAGCTGTTGCCAGCGCTCGCTGCGGGGCAAAAACCATGCTTGTTGAACGGTACCACAGGTCAGGCTGCCGGCACTGCCTCTGCGTTGTCGATAAAAGATGATGTCGTTCTGCGAGATCTCGACATCCACACTTTGCAGAACCAGCTGGTTGCCGATGGTGTACGCATCCGGTAAGGCTCGTTTATTACTTAAAAAAGAAGGAGGATACCATGGAAATTGTAGTTTTGGATGGATATACAGAAAATCCTGGTGATCTGTCTTGGGATGCGGTTAAATCCTTTGGCACCCTTACGGTTTATGACCGAACCCCGGCAGATGATGCCATTATCTGCAAACGGATTGGTAATGCCGATATTGTTATTACCAACAAAACGCCCATCAGTGCCTATGTGATTGCTTCTTGTCCTTCCATTAAATTCATCAGCGTTCTGGCAACCGGATACAATGTTGTTGATACTCATGCAGCTGCGAAAGCAGGTATTCCGGTATCCAACATTCCTACCTATGGTACAATGGCTGTTGGTCAGTTTGCTATTGCCATGCTGCTTGAAATTTGCCACCATATTGGTGCGCACAACGATGCAGTCCATCAGGGACGTTGGGAAACGAATCCTGATTGGTGCTTTTGGGACTCGCCGCTTATCGAGCTTGCGCAAAAGACAATCGGCATTATTGGTTTTGGGCGCATTGGTCAGACTACAGGACGCATCGCCAAGGCTCTTGGCATGAACGTCCTTGCATATGACAGCCATCCAAATGATGTTGGCAGAGAAATCGCCGATTATGTGGAACTTGATGAGCTTCTTCGGCGTTCTGATGTGATTTCCTTGCATTGTCCTCTGTTTCCCGAAACGAAGGGAATCATTTGCGCAGAAAACATTGCAAAGATGAAGGATGGCGTTATTGTTCTTAACAACGCACGCGGCGGTCTTATTGTGGAGGCGGATTTGGCATCCGCCTTGCACAGCGGGAAAATTTACGCTGCAGGATTGGACGTTGTCTCTACTGAGCCGATTCAATCGGATAGTCCGTTGCTTGCTGCCCCAAACTGCATAATCACGCCGCACATTTCCTGGGCACCAAAGGAATGCCGTCAGCGCATTATGGATATGACAGCTGATAATATTCAGCACTTTATCTCCAGTGCGCCAATCCATGTTGTAAACAGGTGACTGCAATGACTATGCGCGATAAAGCTGAGTGCATCATGCGCGAATCCATTCAACGAGTTATGCCCGGCCCTGCAGTGACCACAGCACTTCAAAATTGCAAATTCTCCGAGGGCAGGCTTTACCTTGTTGCTGTTGGCAAAGCGGCATGGGAAATGGCGAATAGTGCCGTTCAGTGCCTTGACAAAAAGGTGTGTGCAGGCATTGTGCTTACGAAATACGGTCATGTACAGGGGTCTATTAAAGATGTCGTTTGCTATGAGGCCGGTCATCCTGTCCCTGACGAGAACGCACTTCGAGGAACGCAGGCTATCCTTCGGATGGTAACAGGATTGGAAGAGCGAGACACCGTCCTTTTTCTTCTGTCTGGTGGAGGATCCTCTCTTTTTGAAAAACCGTTTATTCCTTTGGAAGAACTGCAGGAAATCACAGCGCAACTATTAGCCTGTGGTGCATCCATCACCGAAATCAATACCATTCGCAAGCATCTTTCTCAGGTAAAAGGTGGTCGATTTGCTGTCATGTGTAAGCCTGCTCACGTTAATTCCATCATCTTATCAGATGTGATTGGTGATCAAATCGACATGATTGCCTCAGGTCCAACCTGCGGGGATTCCTCTACACGCGCAGATGCCATTGCTATTGTTGAAAAGTACCACCTCGCTCTTTCACCATTGGCACAAAAGACGCTTCAACTTGAAACCCCGTCTGAAGTACCAAATGTTACAAACACAATCATTGGCTCTGTTTCTAAGCTTTGTGAATACGCTAAAGACGTTTGCACTACGCTGGGGTATGATGTGACAATTCTTACCGACCGTTTGACTTGTGAGGCACGTGAAGCAGGGATGTTTCTGGGATCAATTGCACTAGCACATGCTAATACCTCTGAACATCTTGCTTTTCTTGCAGGAGGCGAAACCGTTGTCCACCTAATGGGGAAGGGTCTGGGTGGACGAAATCAAGAAATAGCACTAGCAGCTGCCAGTCAGATAGAAGGCATTCAAAACGTCGCTGTGTTCTCTTTTGGCAGTGATGGAACAGATGGTCCAACCGATGCTGCAGGCGGATATGTGGACGGGAAAACGTCCCGGTTGGTGGATATAGATGCCGCCTTGAAAGCAAGTGATTCCTATCATGCATTACAAAAGAGTGGCGGACTACTGGTGACAGGACCAACAGGAACAAATGTTAATGATTTGGCTGTGGTCTTGATTAACTAATGATTTAAACATCCTCGATTGCCTGTAGGTGGAATAACTGATTCCTTGCTCCCGGCGCCATTCCTTTTACTGGAACACCTGAATTGCGGCACTCCACAATGCGCTGTTCCCACTGCGCTCGACTTACTGCCCGTTTCATCTGACTCACTTGCATGGCTACTGTGCTTTAAATACAGGAAGAATATAAGCCAGAATAATAAATGATTTTGTTTTTGTTACGGCGACAGAAAGATGACCAACTTGATCAGCCGGATCCCGATATCTCCGGATATCATCAATCATAGATTTCGAGTTATTGTATTCAAACAGAATTCTTTTAGCACTTTCTTGAAACCCCTCGCCAATTTCAGTTAGCATTAAACTGTTTTCGCGACGGATAAAAAGTGCTGCGCCGAGTTCTTTTTCAAGCCGGATCAATTGCTGACTTAGCGCTGGCTGAGAAATGAACAATTGTGTTGCTGCCTTGCTGATATTGTTGTACTTGCATATTGCGAGAAAGTATTCCAACTGAGTCATATTCATGTGAGTTTCCCCCGGTTTCAATCTTTCGAGTGAAAGAAACACTTTGGTTTTCTTTGCCCAATCTGAGTTAATGCCAAACACTAGTATGATATTATAACATTGATACACATAAGAGGAAAGAGGTAAAATATGAAGAATTACGGTCCAATGTTGTATGCTTATCCTGACAGTATGGGGAATCATCTTTCAGGAACCGTTGAAATCCTGAACATGCAAGAATTCAAAGGAATTTTTCAATCCTTCTATATTCTTCCGAGTATGTATCAGAACGATTTGGATCGGGGATTTTGTGTTGTCCGGTATGATTTGGATGAACGAGTAGCAACTGAAAAAGATCTTTCAGATCTCCGTTCGATGAATATCGACTTGATGATGGATTTCGTTGTCAACCACGCTTCCACTGGTTCACCACAGTTTCAAGATATTGTTAAAAATGGAAGCCGGTCGAAATTCAAAGATTTTTTTATCAACTGGAATCAATTTTGGGAAGGTCATGGAGAACTGGACCAGGAAGGTATTCTGCGGCCTTTTTCTTCTGCAATTGAGATGATGTATTTTCGAGGACCAGGTTTACCGGTCCTGATGATCGAGTGCGATACAGGGGAAAAGATACCTTATTGGAGCACCTTCTACAAACAGTTTACAGAAAAAACGAAAGAAAACGGTGAGATTCGTAGGATCTATCAGGCACAGATGGATCTCAATATCCAATCCCCTATGGTGTGGGAATACTATCAGGATGCCATCAATCATTTTTCTTCATATGGCGCAGGACTGATTCGCCTGGATGCCTTTGGCCATGTTTCAAAGATTCCTGGCAGAGTTAATTTCATGAACGAACCAGAAACATGGGATATTCTCGAAAGAATCAAAGCTCTTGCTGATCCGAATGGTCTCGAAATGATACAGGAAATTCATGACTGTTATGCGGAAAGGACCTATTTCAAGCTGGCAGAACATGGCTACCGTATCTACGACTTTTTCCTTCCGGCACTTGTTATTGACGCGTTTATTCGTAATGACGGGAGTATCATTCGCTGTTGGGGCGAGGAAATTATCAGGAATAAATATCAGACGGTCAATCTACTCTGCAGCCATGATGGTATTCCGGTTTATGATGCTCTGGGTTTACTGGACAGAAAACAGATCGATGAAGTTGCTAAGCTGATATCTTCCAATGGTGGAGAGATACGATACTTGCCTGCCAAAAAGGATATTCCTTATAATATCGGTACGACTCTTTACAGTGCTCTCGGTGAGAATGATGATAATCTTCTTCTTGCAAGAGCAATTCAGCTGTTTATGCCGGGTGTTCCCCAAATCTGGTATTTAGATATTTTTGCCGGACCGAATGATTATGACGCAGCGAAGATGGGTGGAGCTACAGGCAATAAGGAAATCTGCCGAACCAATCTATCAAAGGATCAAATAGGGCAATATCTGAAAAAGAAAGTGGTTGTAGATCAAATCAAGCTCTTGAGATTCAGATCAGAGTTTCCTGCTTTTGCTCGTGATGCGGAGATTCATATTGAGTCAGCAGGTTATGAAATGTCATTTGTCTGGAAAAAGCAAGATTATAAAGCATCGTTGCATTTGAATTTGTTAACCAGAAGGTTTTCAATAGAAGGTCTGGCGCCCGACGGAGCCGTTTCTTTCCGATATGACAGTTGAGATATAATTTTGTCTAGACCAATGCAGTGTAGTAGTACCGGGAGGTGGACAGTCGATGAAAAACATTTTGCTGATTGGAGATTCAATCTTAGTTGGGAGCAATCAAACAAGCGGGTACGGTACGATTGTCCGTGACATGCTGAAGGATAAGGCAAATGTTTATATTCCGCTTGATAATGCTCGCTACACAATGTATACTCTGCGCAATCTAGCCGGATGGATAGATGCAATGCCCCGAGAAAAGATGGACATTGTTCAGTGGAACAATCTGGAGTGGGATATCGGAGAATTCTATCAGGACGGTCCACTGACTCCCTTACCTTTTTATGTCGATACTCTGCGGCGAATCTATCAAAGAATCAGATTATTCTTTCCGAATGCTGAAATTATTTATGCTACTGGAACAAAAGTAATTGATGAAAAAAGCCCTGTAGATCCGAACTTTGAAAGGCACAACAGTGTAATTGAAATCTATAATCAGGCTGCTGCGGAGTTGATGGCAGAATTAAATGTGCGCGTTAATGATCTATACAAGATTTCGGAAGCATTTAACGAAGAGTATTATTCGGATTGGGTCCATCCGAATTATTTAGGATCACGTCTACTGGCCGAACAGGTAGTCCGTTTTTTGAAGCTTTGAATTAGTATATTTTGATTCTGGGTTTAAGTTGGATAGAAATAAATTATTCTCTTCTGCTCAGATGATATAGCGGTCTTTGTGAAAAAATTGTTTTCATATTCCCAAAGGAACAAATGCAGAAAAGAAGGATATATTATGAAGATTGTTATTTTGGATGCATATACGGAAAATCCGGGAGATCTTTCTTGGAAAGCGCTGGAGCAGTTTGGCGAACTGACAGTATATGACCGTACACCAATGAATGATGAAGTCGAAATTATTCGCCGGATAAATTACGCAGAGATTGTTCTTACTAACAAAACTCCTATCAATGCAAGAGTCATTGACGCCTGTCCTTCTATGAAATTCATTAGTGTGTTGGCTACAGGCTATAATATTGTTGACTACAAGTACGCGGCCAAGAAAGGTATTACTGTATCAAACGTTCCGGCGTATGGTACTGCATCTGTAGCTCAGTTTGCTATTGCGCTTTTGTTGGAGATTTGTCATCATATCGGGCATCATAACAAAAGCGTCCATATGGGAAAGTGGGAACGCAGTCAGGATTTCTGTTACTGGGATTACCCGCTGATCGAGCTCGCAGGAAAGACCATGGGGATCATTGGCTTTGGGCGAATCGGTCAATCTACTGGCAAGATAGCTTCAGCATTGGGCATGCGGGTATTGGCATATGACACGCTGATCAGTGATGCCGGAAAACATATCGCTGAGTATGTTCCGCTTGATAGCATCTATAGTGAATCTGATGTAATTGCATTGCATTGTCCGCTATTTCCTGAGACAAAGGGAATTATCAATAAGGATAGTATCGCGAAAATGAAGAATGGGGTTATTCTGTTGAATAACAGCAGAGGTCCGTTGATTGTTGAACAGGATCTGGCGGATGCCTTAAATAGTGGGAAAGTGGCGGCTGCCGGTTTAGATGTCGTTTCTACAGAACCGATTCACGGAGACAATCCCTTGCTTGCAGCTCCTAATTGTATTATTACACCGCATATCTCCTGGGCTCCGAAGGAAAGTCGTCAGCGAATTATGGATTGTACCATAGAAAATGTGCGGTACTATACGGAAGACCATCCAGTCAATGTCATCAACAATTAAAATCTTTTGAGTTTCCGCTTATTGGCAAAATGACGCCTCTCTGTACAGCCCTATAAGTCTGTACAAGGAGGCGTTTTTGTTTACTGAATAATTCTTGGTAAAAGGAATCGTACTATATTTTTGAAATGCACCTATTGAGCCTGGCTTTACATAACTTAGTAGGATTTCGCCATTGGATTCTACGGATTCAAGGATGGCTGCAAATTGCGGGATAAATCCAGTCGTGCGGCGTGTGTTGCTGGTTGCGAGGAATGCACGATACAAGGTCGCGTCGTTGATTGCAATGCCGGGTTTCCCAGTTAGCATATAAATGTCGTAAAAATCGCGCATCCGTGTATTGCTTGTGCCACGGTACATGATGGTTTCCAGTTTCTCGGCAAGCAGCGTTTCGAGGTTGTAGCTCATAATCTGCAAACTGCGGTTCTCAAACATAAGCGGATACCGATATTCAATGACTTGCGGAGTGATGGCATCGCCGGTGGATATGTCAATTTTGACTTTCTGCCGCAGACCGTCAAGCGTACCAATCAGCGTGAAACGCAAGCCGGGATAGTCATGTTCTTCCATAATGCTTTCTGCATTGGTAATGCTGAAAACCACGCCGTCCTGCAGGTAATGCCATGTGGTAGTTGCGAAGCGTCTTGGGGGATAAGCCTTCCTCACGGAATTTGTAGTTGTAAAACTCCTGCAAGGTGTGCGGTTCTAATTTCTTTAATAAAATCTTTCCCAGTACACAAAAGTGCTTGTTGAGATAACTGCGGTAGCTGGCGTAAGTAGATTGCTTGACGGTGTCCTTCATGTAGGTGTCCAGCCAGTATTCATACCACTCTCCCAGTGTCACGGACATAGGATCGCGCCAGCCCTGTGTGCGGACTTCGTGGGCTTGCTGCTGCAAAATGGCAATGGCTTCCTGCCGCGTGTTGCAGCAGGTGGATGTGCGCCGGGGCTTGCCTGTCTTGTAGTCGATTCCGGCAGATAGCCGCACCTCCCACCGCCCGTCTGTTCGCTGACGGATGTTGCCCTCGTTATGCCCGCGGTGCAGAGATGTTTTAGATGTGTCGTTCACGGTGCATCGTCTCCTTTCGTGACACAAAGACTACCACAAGAGTGCGGAGAAAGCTATTCATCAGACCCGACAATCTTCGGGTTCTCGTTTTGGGCTTTATTGACCTTTTGCTGCTCTAGCCAGCCCAGCAGTTCATCCCGCCGCACCAGCAGTCGGTTCCCAATGTGGAACGCCGGGAAACTCGCGTCATGAAATATCCGATAGGTGGTCGAGCGTGAGATACCGAAGTAAGTTTGCACTTCCTTGGGGCTGACAACATTGGGCAAATTTTGAAATTCCGTGTTCATGGGTTCCTCCTATGTAAATAATTTATAAAAAGGTCTTTACTATATAGCCGCTGAGAACGGCGAAAATTACGAGGTTTTTTAAACTGTTTAGAAAAAGTTCAAATTTTTAGAAAGATTCCAAATCATATCATACAGACCGGCAGTCGCAACTTTTGCAACCGTCCTCAAAATTTTTGAAAAAATTATCTCTACTATATAGCCACTGGGGAAGGGCAAAAGGTAACGTTCGCTGAAAAAATAATGGAATTTTTTCATTAAATTTCAGTATAACAGTATAACTTGCAGGATTCCTGCAAGTTTAGAGATGTAAAGCGAAGAATTTTTTCTCAAGAACTGGCCTAAACGCCAAAATTACACTTCAAAAACAGCATATCACCCATTGTGCTAAAAACCCTTGCACTTTTACAAAATATCTAAATCCATTTTAACAAACAATGGGGCAAAAACCCTGCCACATTACTCAAAATAAAACAGGCAAGCCGCAGATTAAAACGGCTTGCCTGTAGAATGACGATGCTGACGGTGATGACGATGTTTTTGATATACCCCTTTACCCTATCCCACGAACACCGTCATCACCGTCACGCTTATAGTGAAATGACGCTTGCAGTTTACTACTGCTCGAAACAAAAATAATGATATTACGAGAAACACAAAATCAGAATGACGCAGATGACGCTAATGACGCTGAATCCGGGATATGGTATAGGGATATCCCCAAAACAGCGTCATTAGCGTCATCTGCGTCACTATCGTCACGCAAGAACTGTGCCGGGGGTCTGGGGGACACCCCCAGAAATGCGTTTGTGGATATCCAAACGCTATGCTAGCAAAACACGTCTACCCCAAAACGATGACAAACAAACCCGATACCCGCACAAATCCGGATATGCTCTCAAGAGTGAATCACTTCTGATTCATCCAAAAATCCTGACTCGAAAAAGTGAATCCGTTCTGATTCACTCCTAGGGATAGAGGTATATGCTTCTACCTGTCAAGTGTATACAAGGCGGATAAGCAGCACAATGATTTATTGAAAATTCGGAAAATAATCTGTATAATACTTATTAGATAAAGCCTATACCCATGAAAAGCAAACGGTTTAACCGTCGGCACATAAACCCATTTGTTTGCCCCCAAAAGGAGAACACATCGTGAACTACATTGCAGTAGTCGAGGACAGCGCGCAGGATCGGGCAGTGCTGGACTCGTATCTGGAAA
>ENA-UOJM01001823-UOJM01001823.1-human-gut-metagenome-genome-assembly--contig:-P116-NODE-1823-length-17312-cov-6.434317_pt1 | contig 17312 bp, 7 predicted proteins | sample MGYA00242349_ERZ723896 | MGnify/ENA metagenome assembly ERZ723896 | reverse complement strand
CAGCGCACCGTTGCCGGCCTGCCAGATGTCCGTCCGGCCTTTTTTCCTTGTTTCCCTTTTTGTTTTTGGTACACTTGTGGCACAGGGAGCTACCCTGTTTCACGTTCCTGACGTACATTTAACCAATATATTATAGAATATAGCCTGTGAAATGTCAACAAATTGATCCGGCGAATATCTGCTTTATTTGTTGCCTTTTTTGCTGATAATTGCGGGTTCTTTTTGTTTCCGTTTGACAGGATGAAAAATCGGATTTTATTCATCCTCTGTCATCGGCGTTGGCCCCGGTCTTGTGGAGCAGCGCCGCCAGTTCTGCGATTTTCAGCCCGCGTTTCTTGCGGTAGTATTTGATCTTCGCGCCGATCTCTTCTGTCAATGTCATGGCACTTTCCTCAAAATCAAATTTTGGTGCTTTGACCCTCTGTTTTTCTGTATAGACGCTTTTTCCGGCCCGTGCAAGGGAAAATGTAATTGTGAGGAAAGTTTTTTACAAAATCCGTTCCTGAAAAGTAAACGACGGGTTTTGACGGGGCCCGCGGCAGCTGGTATCATAAAAATAAAATAGGAAAGGAGCGATACACCATGACCTACAACTTCGACGAGATCATTGATCGGCGCAACACCAATTCCGAGAATGTAGAGGGCTGGCGGCCCTACATTTTCCACTGCGGGCCGGAGAGGGTGTTCCCCTACAAGGACGAGGAATTCATCCGGATGTGGGTGGCGGACATGGAGTTCGCTGTGGCGCCTGAGATCCTGCAGGCCATCACCGACCGGGTGCATCGGCGCATTTTGGGCTATACCCTGGTGTACGACAAGGGGTACTATGAGGTGCTGCGCGCCTGGTGCGAGAGCCGCTACGGCTGGTCCTTCCCCAAGGAGCAGCTGACGTTCTCTCCCGGCGTCATCCCGGCGCTGTACCAGCTGACGGAGGACCTGGTCAAGCCACTGAACGGCAGGGTCCTGACCATGACGCCTGCCTACGGCTTCTTCCTCCACGCCTGCGAATACAACGGCGTGGAGCTGGTGACCTCGCCCCTGCGGGAGGAGGGCGGCCGCTTCTCCATAGACTGGGAGGACCTTGAGGCGAAGGCTGCCGACCCGGACGTGAAGCTGCTGATGCTCTGCAATCCCCACAACCCCACCGGCCGCATCTGGACCGAGGAGGAGCTGCGCCACATGGCGGCCATCATCGAAAAGCACCGGCTCTGGGTGGTGTCCGACGAGATCCACTGCGACCTGATCCGCACCGGCCTGCGTCATACGCCCTTGGGCAAGATCATGCCGGACTATGACCGGCTCATCACCTGTATGTCCGCCAGCAAAACCTTTAACCTGGCGGGCCTGATGCACTCCAATATCATCATCCGCGACGCGGAGGAGCGTGCCCGCTTCCAGAACCGGGACAAGAACATCGGTGCGGTGAACCCACTGTCCATCGCGGCCCACAAGGCGGCCTATGAGCACGGCGGCCCCTGGCTGGAGCAGCTGAAGACCTATGTGGACGGCAATCTGGCGCTGGTGGACCGTTTCCTGAAGGAGAACATTCCCGGCGCGAGGTTTACCATTCCTGAGTCTACCTACTTCGCCTGGGTGGACTTGCGGGAGGTGCTGCCGGAGGTGGAGGACCTGCCGGACTTCTTTGCCAACAAGGCCGGCGTGCTGCTGGAGGGCGGCGACGGCCTGTTCGTGGGCAACGCCAGGGGGCATATCCGCCTGAATTTGGCCATGCCCCGCGCCACGGTGCAGACCGGCCTGGAGCGTATCGCGGAGGCCATCCGCAAGGAGAAGGCCGCCGCACAGCGCCGCGGCTGAACGCCGTGATGAAGTGGCTGTTCTACCTATACTACCCGGCGAATCTGGCCCTCATCAGCTGGCTGCAAATGCAATAAGACGCAGATACCCGGCACGCTTTCGGCGCGCCGGGTATTTTTTTATGGTTCTTTTTCGCGGCGTTGGCAGCGGCATAGTATAGGACATAAAGGAGTGACACGTAAACTGTGTCACTCCTTTTGGCATCAATACACCTTCGCCGGTTCACCGTGCAGGATGCGCAGAGCGCCTTCCGCCAGAGAACGCATTTCTTCCTCACCCGGCAGGCGCAGGATACGAAATTTTCCGCTGAAACAACGCACTCAAAAGCGAAAAAACGCCGCGATCCGTTGAGATCACAGCGCTTTTGGTACGCCTGCCCGGGCTCGAACCGGGGGCCTCGGGCTTAGGAGGCTCGCGCTCTATCCAACTGAGCTACAGACGCATATTCTTATAATCCTCACCTATTTTATCCACTCTTTGCGCGTCTGTCAATGAAAAAACGCCGGAGAGGGAGAAATTGTTGCATCCCGCACATTGAAAAATGCGCAGAGCTCGGGTAAACTATGATATACTTGACGCTTTGCGGAAGGAGAACGGATATGTTTCAGGGCTATACGCAGGAGACGGTGGATTTCCTCTGGGGGATCCGCTTCAATAATGAGCGCGGCTGGTTCATGGAGCACAAGCAGATCTATCAGACCGCCCTGCTCGAGCCGACGCGCGCACTGGGCGGGCAGATCTACGACGGCCTGCACGCGATGCTGCCGGACGAGCCGCTGCAGCTCAAGGTCGGCCGCATCTACCGCGACGCGCGCCGCCTGTTCGGCCGCGGGCCGTATAAGGACAACCTTTGGCTCAGCGTCCGCACCGGCGAGGATGACTGGACGGGCCGCCCCACGTTCTATTTCGAGATCGCCCCGGACTACTATGGCTACGGCATGGGCTTCTGGAGCGCCGCGCCCGCTCTGATGGAGTTGTACCGCCGTCAGATCGACCGCGCGCCCGGCGAGCTGGAAAAGCTCGTGCGCCGCTTCAATCGGCAGGACGTCTTCACCCTGACCGGCCCGGACTACGCCCGCAGCAAGGGCGAGGTGAGCGACCTCCTGCGCCCGTGGTACCAGAAGAAGTCCCTCTCGCTGCAGCATGAGCTGCCGCTCGACGAGAAGATCTTCTCCCCCGCCCTCGCGGACGAGATTGTGGAAAACTTCCACCTGCTGCTCCCGTTTTACCACTACTTCAGCCGCCTGTGCGCCGCCGCGCTGCAGCAGCGCGCCGAGACCGACCGCGCACACACCCCGGACGGAGCCGGGTTATGATATTGGACGAACAAAAAAGATGAACAAACACCGGAAAACAAAAAAGAAGGAGAAAAACGACATGAATATCTGGCATGATATCGCCCCCTCCCGCGTGAAGCCTGAGGACTTCTGGGCCGTGATCGAGATCGAGAAGGGCTCGAAGAACAAGTACGAGCTCGACAAGGAGACGGGCATGCTGCGTCTGGACCGCATCCTCTATACCTCCACGCACTACCCCGCGAACTACGGCTTCATCCCCCGCACGTGGGCCGAGGACGGTGACCCGCTGGACGTGCTGGTTCTGTGCAGCGAGAGCATCCGCCCGCTGAGCCTTGTGCGCTGCTTCCCCATCGGTGTCATCAGCATGGAGGACGGCGGCTCGCAGGACGAGAAGATCATCGCCATCCCCTTTGAGGATCCGACCTACCACCTCTATACCGACATCTCCGAGCTGCCCGCCCATGTGGCCAGCGAGATCCGCCACTTCTTCCGCGTCTACAAGAGCCTTGAGGGCAAGGAGACGGACGTGAGCGACGTTCTCGGCCGCGAGGAGGCCGTGAAGGTCATCGTCCATAGCCAGAACGCGTATATCGAGAAATATTGCAAGTAAACTTCGCACAAAAGAGCGAAGCCCTTTTGCGCGAGGGGGGTTCGCTCCGCTCTGCGCCTCGGCTGGCCGTTGGCCAGCCTGCGGCGCTCCGCTGGCCCGACATCAGCCGTCGGGTCTGCCGAGGCCAGTTCCTTTGGGCCGAGGCCCGCGCAAAGTGTTTTTCGCGACGTACACGCCGCCGCGAAAAACGGATTGGATTTTTTTGCGCCGCTGCTGCGGCGCTCCTCTTTTGCTCGCCTTTATAAGGCTTCGCGGTTTCGCGCTGCGGCGCGAAACGTTTTTTACGGCAAAGCAAAAAGAACCGTGCAGACCAAAAGGTCAGCACGGTTCTTTTTCGTTACGCCTGTTTCTTCTTCCGGGTCAGCGCCGCTGCGGCGAGGAAGGCCGCGGGGGCGAGGATGGCCCAGAGGAGGATGGTGTCGCCGGTGGGCTTCGCCGTGCCGGGATTGTCCGGGTTGGCGGGGGTGCCCGGCTGATCCGGCGTCGCCGGGGTATTCGCCTGAATGGTGACGTCGCTCATGTTGAAGAGGTTCGTCTGACCGGCGGCGAAGCGGTAGTACGCCGCGAGGGCGTAGTAGCCCTGCTCGGTGGCCATGCCGTCGAGCGCGCCGTCCGCCGTGTGGCGGAAGCCGCCGCCGCTGACATAGAAGCTCGCGAGCGCGTCGAGCGCGGTCAGCCCATTTTTGATGAAGCGTCCGTCGGTCATAGGATCGATGCCCAGCGCCGTCAGCGCGACGATCACCTGCGCGCAGGCTTCGCTGCTTGTGCCGAAGCCGCCGTCGCTGCCCTGCATGGCGGAGAGGAGCGCGAGCGCGTCGTCCACGGCCTTACGCACGGTGTCGCTCTCGTCATAGTAGGGCGCGAGCGCCGTCAGCGCCATGGCGGTGAGGTCGGGGTCGGCCGCCGTACCGGCGAGCGCCCAGCCGCCGCCCGGGAGCTGCGCGTCGAGGATGGTCTGCACCAGCTTTTCGCGCGTCACGTCGCCGGAGGTCGGGTAGTCGTGGCTGTCGAGGGCAATCAGTGCCCAGATGGGGCCGTTCACGCCCTGCGTCCCGATGTACTCCATGCTGTCGAGACCGGAGAGCAGGTTGTATCCGCCGACGTCGGTGACGTCGCGACCGATGGCAGTCAGCGCAAGGATGACGCGGGCGTTTTCCGTGGCGCGCGCATAGTCGAGACGGCCATTTTCGTCGATGTTGGCCTTGACGTAGTCGAGCACCGCGTCATAGTACCCGTCCGGCACGTTGCGGCCGCTGCGGGCAAGGCCGAGGGCCATCCAGTCGCCGCCGACGGAGCCGGTAGCGGGCGTACCCAGTGCGGCGAGATAGTCGCCGGTCGTCTGATAGATCTCGTCGAGCTTCCTGCCCATCTCCGCCGTCAGCTTCGCGTAGGCGGCCTCGGCGTCGAGGAGCGTCTGGTAGTTGCCGATGAGCGCCTTGTCCGCGTCGCTCAGGGCGTCATACGCCGCGCGGGCGGCGCGGATGGCCGTGCCGCGGGAGAGGTCGACCACGCCGATCGCGTCGATCATGGCGACGACCTCGTCCACGCTCTTGCCGGGGACGGGCCTGAGCCCGTCGGGGTCGGTCTTCCAGTCGAGTGTGTAGTACCAGAGCACCGTGTCGCCGTCGGCGAGACGGTAGTTCGTCAGCGTCACCTGCGGCAGCGTCCCGTTCACCTGATACATCCAGCCGGAGTTCGGCCCCTTGTCCAGCGCGCCGAGCGTGTAGCCGTCCTTGGTGATGGAGCTGACGTAGCCCTGCTCCATGCCCTCGGCGCTCATACCGTTTTGCTCAAGCGCGGCCTTGAGGGCGTGGTAAACCGTCGCGCCGTCCTTGAGCTTGAGCTCGCAATTGTCGATCCACATGCTGTCGGCGCGGATGGAGAGCTTCACGGTGATCTCGCCGCCCGTGGGCTCGGGGATGTCCGTGCCGGAAGAGCCGCTGCCGTCGGCGCGGCCGTCGGTAACGGCGGCAGCGCTGAAGTCATAGACGTTATACGCCTTGCCGCTCTCATAGAACTTCGTGAGCGCCGCGAGCGCGCGGAAGGCCTGCTCCGTCGCAAGCGCGTTGTCCGCGCCGTAGAACTGGAAGCTGCTGGTTTCCGTGTTGACGTAGGACAGCAGCCCGTCGACCAGGCTGACGCCGTCCTCGGTTTTCAGCTGCGCGGGGTCCTTCCCCAGTGCCAGCAGGCCGATCGCGGCCATGGCGTCGGAGTTGGCGCTGCCGAAGGAGCCGTTTTCGTCCATGGCGGCGGGGAGCGCCGCGAGGATGGCGTCCACAACGGCGGTCGCATCGTCGCGCTTGCCGTAGTACGCGGCGAGGGCCGCGAGGGCGGCACCGGCGGTGTCGGGATCGTGATAGGTCACGCCGCCCCACTCATAGCTGAAGAGGCCGCCGTTCATGTTATTTTTCAGGGCGGAGATGAGCGCCGTCACCTGCTTGTCCGTGAGCTTTACGTTCCCCTGCAGCGCGGCCAGCAGGACATAGGGCGCGGTGTAGGCGTCGACGGAGGAGAAGTCGCTCTGCGCCAGCGCGGCGGCGTTGTCGACGCGGGCGGCGCTGTTGGCGGGATAGAGCGCGGTGCTGTCCGCGCCGATAGAGCGCAGGACGATCTCGAGCCGCGCGCGGGCGCTGGCCGTGACGTTTTCACCCGCAGCCTCCGCGATGAGGAGGTTCAGCAGGTTCTGCCGCGCCGCGTCCGTGAGCTGCGCGGTCTTGCCGTCGAGCCTGCCGTAGGCGGCCATGTCCATGGCCGTCCAGCCGTCCGTTGTCTCCGTGTAGCCGGCGGCGATGGTGTCCATCAGCTCGCCGCGCTTTTCCGCGGAGACGGGGAGCACGACGCGGACGGTCTTGCGGCAGACCGCGCCGTCGCCGTCCGTCAGCGTCAGCTCGACGGAGGTAAAGACGGTGGCGGTCGACCCGGCCTTCTCGAGCCGCAGCGCGCTGCCGCCGGAGAAGGTGTCGCCCGCGACGCTGTAACTGACGGTCACGCCGTCCGCCGCGGTCGCGCCGGGCTTCAGGAGCGAGAGCACGTCGCCCACCTGCGCGTCCGCGGGGAGCACGACGGTGTCCGCATACTTCGCGGCCTCATCCGCCGCGTCCGAGTGGCGCAGGTACACGCCGAAGAGCTCATAGAGCTTGTCGGCCGTCTCCTTCACCGTGGAGAGCGTCATGCCCTCCAGCGCGGCGCGCTGACTGTCCGAGGTGTAGGAGGTGGTGTTGCCGATGACGGAGAGCGCGGGGCCGTCCGCCTGCGAGCAGTTGCCGAAGGCGTTTTTCACGGTGATCTGGCTGTCCAGTCCCGTGAGGACACCGCCGAGCTGCCCGGCGAAGCCGCCGTTATAGCCCTGTGTCGGCGTGCCGACGACGCTGACGCGGCCCGCGCCGATGACGGTATCCGCCTTGGCGCTCGCGCCCGCGAAGGAGCCGGTGTAGTCCGTGCCGCTGACATTGCCGAGGCTGTAGCAGCCCTTCACCGCGCCGCCGCTGGAGCCCGCGAAGCCGCCGGTGCAGCTCTCGCCGCTGACGTCGCCGTCCGCGTGGCTGTCGTAGATGTCGCCGCTGCTGTCACCGACGAGCCCGCCGGTGATGCTCGTGCCCGTGACGGAGCCGAGGGCGGCGCTCTTCGTGACGGTGCCGCTGCTGTCGCCGACAAGACCGCCGGTGGCGCTCGCGCCCGTGACGGTCACGTCCGCGGTGCACTTGTCGATGGCACTCGCGATGGAGAAGAGCGTGTCCTTGTCGGACTTACCTTCATTGCAGCCGACAAGGCCACCGGTCTGCTCCTTGCCGGAGACGGTGCCGCTGATGGTGCAGCTGCCGATGAGGTTTGCCTTGCCGTTCGCGAGATTCTCACTGTCGAGCTCGGCCTGCGCATAGCCGACGAGCCCGCCGGTGCGCTTTTCACCCGTGACGGTCACGTCCGTGAGGTGCAGATTCTTGATCGTCGCGCCCTTGATGACGCCGAAGAAGCCGACGTTCTCCGTCCCGGAGACGGTCACGCCCGTGACGGTGTGGCCCTGTCCGTCGAACAGGCCGGTGAACGGGTGCGCGGCGGTGCCGATGCCGGGGAAGTCCACGCCGCTGAGGTCAAGATCCGCCGTCAGGCGGTAGTTCTTCGCGAGCACGCCGTCATTGCTGCTCTTCGCGAGCGCCAGCAGGTCTGCAACGCTCGCAATGTCGACCCACTCGATGCTCTCGCCGCGCAGCTGCGCCAGCGTCGGGCCCTGGAAGCGGTTTTCGGTCGTGCCCTCGAACCAGAGAACGGTGTCGCCGTCCTGCACGGTCGCGAGCGACGCGCTGACGTTCGAGAGCTTGTCGTTGATGGTGAACATCCAGCCGTCGGGCTGATTGACGGCGTAGTCGTTGATGGTGTGGATAAACCGGCCGAAGGTCGGGGTCGTGGAGTAGGAGTAGGTGAGCTTGCCCTGCGCCTGCGCGGCGTCCATGAGATCCACAAGGCGGGTGTTGCCTGTGGAATCCATGGTGACGGAGATGTCCCCGCCCAGCTGGCTGAACTGATAGGTCTCCTTGTCATACGCCGCCAGCACGAGCGTCACGGTGATGCGGCTGCTCGCGGCCTGCTCGGGTGCGGCCACGCCCTCCAGATACGGTAGGCCCGCGTTCTTCTCCGCGCTCTGCACCCAGATGCCCGCCTCGCTCCCGGAGAGGGCGGCGAGGAAATCGGCGCTCTTCATCTCATCGAGGGACTTCGCCACGGCGTTATAGTCGTGGCTTGAGTCGGTCGCGCTGTTATAGTAGCAGTTCGTGATGCCGCTGGACTGGTCATACTGGAACGACGACCAGCTCTGGTTGCCGCCGATGAAGCCGTTGCCCTCCGTCTCGGTCACGGTGACGGTGCCCGCAGCGTAGCAGTTTTCATAGATGTTGCCGTCATAGACGGAGCGGCCGACGAAGCCGCCGGAGTAGCCCCGCGCGGACACGTCGCCCAGCGCGAAGCAGTTGCGGATCGTGCCGCCGTAGCCGAGACCGACGAAGCCCGCGGCGTGCATGCTCTGCGTGCTGACGGACATGGACGTCCAGCAGCGCTCAATCAGGCCGCCCTCCTCGTTCGCGCCGACGAAGCCCGCGTGGCCCACGGCGGTGGTGGAGTTGGAGGTCAGCGTGCCGCCCTGGACATAGCTCGCGCGGATGACGCCGTAGTTGCGGCTGACCATGCCGCCGAGCACCGCGCCGGTGTCGGCGGTGATGTTCGTGTTGACCACGGCGCAGTTTTCAATGCGGCCGTAGTTGTTGTGAACAAGCACGGCGGCGTTGTCCGAGAAGAGGACGTTCGCGCCCTCGATGGTCAGGTCGTGGACATAGGCGGTTGCGCCGGTGTACCAGAACAGGCCGGAGTCACTGTTGCTGAGCGTCAGGCCGGTGATCTTGTGTCCCTGTCCGTCAAACTCGCCCATGAACGGATACGTCACGGTGCCGATGGACTTCGTCTTGGCCTGCTCCGCGGCGGTGAGGGCGGAGAAGTCGATGTCGTTTGCAAGGCGGTAGTTCTTGCCCCACTCCACCTGCTGGCGGCTGGGCGAGCCCGTGCCGTCGGAGGGAACATCCTCCACGTTCGCCAGCGCGATCCACTCGGCGGCGCTGTGGATATCCACCCACGTCTTGGTGCCGGGTTCCTCCGTGCCGGCTGTGGGGTCATAGACATCGCTGAAGGCGGAGGTGATGCTGTCGGTCAGGCCGTTGCGGCTCTCGGTCTCTCTGTCGGAAAGCGCCGTGACGGTGAAGGCGTACTTCTTCTCCGCGGCGAAGGCATTCGAGAAGTTCGCGGCGGAATACAGCCCTGGCATGGAGAAGGAGCGGTAGAACGTATACGTCAGGTCATCGCGGCTGCCCTCCACGGTGTAGAGGTCGATGCGGTAGACTTGATTGGCCGTGAAGTCGGCGCGCGCGTCCCAGTGGGCGGTGCCGCCGTCCCAGCGCAGACCGCTCACGGCCTGCATGCGGTTATAGGGGCTCTGGAGGGGCATGATCTCGCTCTCCACCTGTGCGATGGGCGCGTAGGCGGTCCGGCCATCCGTCTCGGCGGCGGCAGAGGCATAGTAGATCCCCTCCGGGAGCGCGGAGAGATCGTCCGAACAGTCATAGCTGCAGTCCGTCACGCCGGAGATGTCCTTCGCCCACTGCAGCACGAGGCCGTAGTAGCCGAGGTCGTCATCCGTCGCAAGACTGATCACAAACTCCGCGCGGGCGGCGTAGGCGTCGCTCAGCGCCTGAAGCAGCTGCATCTTGGTGTCGCTGTCGTATTCGATGCCGCTTTCAAGCGCAGAGTTCGCCTCGTCGATGGCGTCGTCGAGCTGCGCAAGCCGTGCGAGCTGCTCGGTCGTCATGTGCTCAATGATGCGCTTGTCGTCAATGAACCAGAGCTTCTCCTCAGCCGTTTCAGCGGCGTCATAGGCGGCCCTATCCTCCCCGCTCAGGGGAATCCACGTCTTGACAGCCTGCCACAGGCTCACGGTGTAGCTCTGCGCGCCGGGGATGGCCGTCCAGTGGAGCTTCCCGATGGGAAGCGACGTCTCCTCCCCGTCGGACGCGGCAATCAGCTTACGCTCGAAGCCGATGTCGCCCGCGAGGGTGACGGACGCGGCGGGACCGTCTGCCGTCTGCCACTGCAGGATCGGCAGCCCCTGATTCACGCCGCGCACCTGCTTCCATTTCTCCGCGCCGAGCGCGGTGAGGAGCGTGGTCTGCATCTCGGTGAGCGTCATGGCATTCGCGCCGTTATCGAGCGCGCCTGCGGGAATGCTGCCGGTCAGATAGTAACAATCCGTGAGGGAGTTATAGCTGCTGGTCGTGAACGCGCCGGTCTTGCTCGCGTCCTTGCCGGTGATCGTCCCGGCGTTATAGCAGCGGGAGATGTTGGAGCTGCTCCCGGCGAGGATACCCGCCGCGTAGGTGCTCGAGCTGACGGCGCCGGTGTTGTAGCAGTCGGTGATGCGGGGGTTACTGTTGTTGTAGCGGCCGATGATACCGCCCGCGCGGTCGCTGGCCGAGATGCTGCCGCTGTTATAGCAGCCTGTGACGGTCACGGTCGTGTTATAGTTCTGGGAATTGCCGAGGATGCCGCCGACGTTGCTGCCGCCGGAGACGTTGGCCTCATTGCCGCAGTTTTCAATGACGTTCGTCGTGCCGACGGCGCGCCCGGCGATGCCGCCCGCGTCGCCGCTGCCGCTGCTGGTGCTGGCGACGCTGCCCTGTACCACGACATTCCGGATCTCCGCGTCCTTGATGACGCCGAACAGACCCGCGTACTGTGCGGAGACGTTCAGTCCGGAGACGGTGTGGCCCTGTCCGTCGAAGCTGCCGGAGAGCTCGTGCGAGCTCACGCCGATGGGCGCGAAGGGAAAGCCGCCGAGATCAATGTCGTCCGTCAGGACGGCGCAGATCTTCGCGCCGCTGCCCTGCGCGACGGTGTCCGCGAGCCACGCCAGCTGCTCGCCGCTTTCGATCTGGTAGGGCGCGGCCTGCGTGCCCGCGCCGTCGGGGGCCTCCTTCGCCGCGCCGTCCCACGCGCGGGAGGGCGTCAGCTCGACGGAGATATCTGCGGGGCTGCTCTCGTCCACCGTGAAGTCGGCGCTCGCGCGGGCGTAGCCCTTGGCCTTGATGAGATACTGATAGTCGCCGTAGGGCAGGCTGTAGCTGCCATCGGATTCAGGCGCGACGGCCTGTCCGTTCCAGAGAACCGTCACGGCGGCGTTCGCGTCCGCCGGGGTGACCGTGAACGTGACGCTCCGGCGCGCGGCGGCGGCGAGCGTGACGCTCTCGTCCACCGTGCCGCCCTGCACCGTCAGCTCGCCGGTCTTTTCCAGATAGCCGAAGGCGCGGACACTGTAGGAATACGTGCCGTCCGGCAGCGCAAAGACCCAGCGGCCCTCCGTGTGCGTGCCGGTCTGGCCGTCGATCGTGACCTCGGCGCCCGCCGGGTCGACCATGAAGGTCACGGTATAGGTCGGCACCTGCCAGCGCAGGATGGGATAGCCGTCGTTGAGGTCGGCGGGGGCGGCAAGGAACGCATCGCCCAGCGTGGGGGCGAGCGCCTTGAGCTCATCGGCGGTCTTGGCGGCCGCACTCGTGTCCGCCGTCAGGCCGCTGAGATAGTAGCAGTTTTCCACCGTGCCGGAGGACTTGTTGCCGATAACGGCATGGCTGTCGGAGCCATAGGCGACCTTCGTCTCGCCGGTCGTGTAGCAGTTCTTCACGGCGGCGGAGCTGCTCGCGAGATAGGCGGTGATGCCGCCCGCGCGATAGCTGCCGGACGTGCAGCTGCCGCGGTTGTAGCAGCTGTCCACCGTCACCTGACCGTAGATGTAGCCGACGATGCCGCCCGCGTTATGGCTGCTGGAGGACACGGCCCCGGTGTTGACGCAGCCGGTGATCTCCTTCGCGGCGGAGCTGTACCCGCCCGCGACATAGCCGACGATGCCGCCGACGTTCTGCCCGCCGTGTACGGTGACGTCGCTGCGGCAGTTGCGGATCGCGCCCGCCTTCCCATAGAGCTGGCCGGCGATGCCGCCCGCGCCGTAGCTGCTGCTGCCGTTTCCGGTCAGGCTGATGCTGCCCTGTACGGTGACGTTTTCGATGGTGGCGCTGTCCACATAGCCGAACAGACCCGTGTTCGAGGAGGCGCTGCCGGTGATGGACAGGCCGGAGACGGTGTGCCCCTGTCCGTCGAAGCTGCCCTTGAAGGCGGAGGAGTAGTTTTTGCCGATGGGCGTCCACTCCTCGCCGCCGAGGTCGATGTCATTGCAGAGCACGGCGCTCGCGCTGCCCGCGCGCCCGGCGTTCACCTCCTGCGCCAGCCACGCAAGCTCGCTGCCGCAGGTGATCTGATAGGTGCCGTCCGCGGTGGCGGCGGGCTGGCTGATGTCGCCCTCGCCCTCCCACGCAGTCTTGTCGAGGAGTGCCACGGCGATCGTCTGCGCGCCGTCCTCCGTCACGGAGGTGAGGTCGATCGTGCCGGTCTGCTTGGCGTAGTTCGCGCTGCGGAAGCTCCAGCTGTAGCTGTACCCCACGGGCAGGCGGTAGGTGTCGTCCGCCGCCGGGGTCATGACGCGCTCACCCGCCGCAACGGTCAGCTGCGGGCTCTGCGGCGCCTTGTCATAGGTGAAGGTCACCGTCACGACGGCGCGCGCCTGCATGGCGATGTTTTCCACCGTGTCCTCGCGCCCCACGGTCACGGAGCCGGAGAGGTCATCATAGCCGAAGGCCGTCGCCGTGTAGGTGTACGTCCCACCCACGACGGTGTAGACGCCGTCCGCGTCGGGCGTCAGCGTCTGATCGCCGCTCATGACGGTCAGTGCCGCGCCCTCCGGCAGACCGGTGAAGGTCAGCTTGTGCGTGTTCGCCGCGAGCGTTACCGTTTCGGTGACATCGCCGCTGCGAACGGTGACGGTGCCGCTCTTGGCGGCGTAGTCGCCGCTGTTTGCGACGCTGTAGGCATAGCTGCCCACCGCCACGTCAGAGAAGGTGTAATTGCCGTCCGCGCTGACCGGCTGCTCCTCCCCGTTCCATGTGAGGACGGAGTCGGCGGGCTCGACGCGGATGGTGACGGTGTAGGTCGCGTTGGGGTCGACATACTGCCAGCGGAGGATGGGATACCCGCCGTTGATCGGCGCGGAGAGATCCGCGCGGAAGGCATCGCCGAGCGTCCCGGCCGCGGCCTTCAGCTCGTCGGCGCTCGCGGCGGTGATGCCGGACTGGGTGTTGTCCTTATTGCTCTCCCGGCCGCTCTCATAAAAGCAGTTCGTGGCCGTCAGATAGTTGCTGTAGATATAGGCGAAGGGATAACGGTAGCTGGCGCTGCCGCCCACGTCACAGGCCGCGAAGCAGTTTGTGAGCGTGACCTTGTTGCTGCTGCTCGTGGAAAAATAGCCCAGCGCGCCTGCGGCCGCGCCCTTCGACGTCACCTCGCCCGTGACATAGCAGTTCGAGACATCCGCCGCCGAATAGGTGTAGCCGATCAGGCCGCCCACCTTGCCGCTGGAGTAGCTGCCGCCCGTCACGGAAGCCGCGCCGTAGCAGCCGTCGACGGTGGTCTTCGCGTAGACATAGCCCACCAGACCGCCGACATACAGGGCGCTGCTCGACGAGGTCGACACGCTGCCGGAGACGCCGCACTCGCGGATCTCGGTTGCGCCGCTGACCTTGCCCACCAGCGCGCCCACGCCGACGTAGCTGCCGCTGCTGAGGGAGACGTTCGCGTTCTGCAGGACGATCCCCTGGATCACGGCGCCGCTTCCCGTCTCGGCGAACAGACCCGTGTTGCCGCTCGAGGCCGCGATCGTCAGGCCGGAGATCGTGTGCCCCTGCCCGTCGAAGGTGCCGCTGCTGAATTTCTTGATGGGCTGCATGGTCTGCCCGGTCATGTCGATGTCGGCCGTCAGCTTATAGCTGCCGGAGATCTGCTTTCCGCCCAGCGCGGCCAACTCCGCCGCCGTGGAGACGGGGGTGACCGCGACCTCCGCCCAGACGGCGGACGGCAGCAGACCGACAAGCATGACCAGCGCCATTAGCAGCGCTGCCACTCGTTTCTTCATCGTATACTCTCCTTTACTCTTCGTGGCCTGCGCCCCGGTATAAAAAAATGCCGGCTCCCCGCGCGGGGGCCGGCACTCCGAAAAAAAACGCCGCCCCCAAACGGAGGCGGCGTTCCAGTTTCATGCTTTGCCAACGGAGAGAACGCCCGCCGCACAGATCTCATCCAGCGCAATTCTCCTGACTTGCGCCGCGGGGCAGCGTTCTCCTCCCCCATCGTCCGCACCCTGCCTTCTCACAGAGGAATCTCTCCGCAATGACGGGCTTTCGCCCCCGGAGCCGCGCGGCCCCTTCAGGTGCGTCCTTGCGCGTACAGTGCCGTTCGCGTGGGGCTTGTCCCCCGTTTCTTTGCGCCGCAGCCTGACCGGAAAAGCGGCCTTTGCAGCTGCGGCTACACTGGTTTCGCAGACCGTATTCAACTAACCAGATTATACCAATTGTATTCGCCCGTGTCAATACGGCGCGGGCGCTCAGCGGCCGTCGATTTCCTCCTTGCGGCGCTTGCCGTCCTCTAAAAGCGCGGTGAGCGTCTCGCCGTCGCCCGCGGCGAGTGCCGCGCGGTACTGCAGCAGGTTTTCCACCAGACAGTCCAGCTCGCGGAGCATGAAGTCGCTGTTTTCGAGGAACAGCTCCGACCACATCGGCGCGTTCATCCACGCCACGCGCGTCAGATCCTTGTAGCTCCCGGCGGAGAAGCCCTTGTGCATCCCGGCGGTGGGGCTTTTGATATAGGCGTTGGAGACGAGGTGCGCCATCTGGGAGGTGAAGGCGATCATCTCGTCGTGGAGCGCCGCCGTGGTGACGGAGTAGCGCCCGAAGCCCGCGGGGGCCAGCAGCTCCTTCACGCGCGTTAAAAGCTCGATGCTGTCGAAGTCCGGCGGCACGATGACCATCGGCGCGTTGTGATAGAGGTTTGCCCGCGCGTGGCCGAAGCCGGAGTACTGCGTGCCCGCCATCGGGTGGCCGCCGAGATAGGTGAAGCCGAATTCCTGCGCGAGCGGGAAGCACGCCTCGCAGACGACGCGCTTCGTGCCGCAGCAGTCGATGACGAGGGGGTGCGCGCCGATGTGCGGCGCGGCCGCGCGGAGGTACTCGATCGCTGCCTCCGGCCGCACGCACACGAGCACGAGGTCGCACGAGCCGATGTTCTCCGCCGTCAGCGGCGCGTTCACGGCGTCGGCCAGCTGCGCGAAGCTGAGCACGCTCGCGTCCGTGTCGTGGCCCAGCACCTCCCAGCCGGCGCTGTGATAGGCCTTGGCGAACGAGCCGCCGATCAGGCCGAGCCCCACGATGCCAATTCTCATTTCGCCACCGCCTTCCGCACCGCGCGCACGCCGGCGGCGACCTCGGCGAACTGCTCGCAGGTGAGCGACTGCGCGCCGTCGCACAGCGCGTGGAGCGGGTCGTTGTGCACCTCGATCATCACGCCGTCCGCGCCGCAGGCCGTAGCGGCCAGCGCCATCGGCGGCACCAGACGGCTGATGCCGGTGGCGTGGCTCGGGTCGACGATCACCGGCAGGTGCGACAGCTCGTGCAGCATTGGTACGGCGGCGAGGTCGAGCGTGTTGCGGGTGTAGTCGTCGAACGTGCGGATGCCGCGCTCGCAGAGGATGACGTTCTCGTTGCCGCTGGCCATGATGTACTCCGCGCTCATCAGCAGCTCCTTGAGCGTGTTGGCAAGGCCGCGCTTGAGCAGGATCGGCTTTTTCACCGACCCCAGCTCCTTGAGCAGGTCGTAGTTCTGCATGTTGCGCGCACCGATCTGGATGATGTCGACGTTGTCAAACAGCGGCAGGTGCTTACTGTTCATCAGCTCCGTCACGATGGGCAGACCCGTCTCGCGCTTGGCCGTCTCGAGAAAGCGCAGACCCAGCTCGTGCAGCCCCTGAAAATCATACGGCGAGGTGCGGGGCTTGAACGCGCCGCCGCGCAGCACCTGCGCGCCCGCGGCCTTGACGGACTGCGCCACGGCCACGATCTGCTCCTCAGACTCCACGGAGCACGGCCCCGCGATCATGGAGAAGTGTCCGCCGCCGAACTTTGCCTCCCCCACGGAGATAACCGTGTCATCCGGGTGGAACTTCCGGTTGCAGCATTTGAAGGGGTCGGAGACGGGCTTTACGCTGTCCACGATCTCCAGACTCTCCAGCAGGGACGTGTCGAGACGGCTCGGGTCGCCGACCAGGCCGAGGATGGTCTGCGACCCGCCGAGCGCCGGGTGTACGCTCAGCCCCTGCCCCGCCAGCCAGTCCGTCAGCTGGCTCTTCTTCTCCTCACAGACACCCGGTTTCAGTACAACAATCATGGGTAAACCTCCTGAAAACAATAAAAAAATGCGGCACAGTCAATCTGTGCCGCATCAAAGCTCTCTGATTTGCGCAACAAAACTGACCCTACTATCTGTTGACAGTAAGGTAATAATAGTAAGAAGCGAAAACGGTCGAGAACACGTGTACGTATCTCCTTTAGCAGTGTAAACCCATAATAGCAGATCGCACGCCGTCTGTCAATCGCACAAAGTATGGAAAAATAACGGCGCGCGGAGAGCCTTTTGTGGTCAGATTACATAGTCGAAGCCGCTGTCCGCGCTGCGGACGAGGTCGGAGATCGTGAAGCGGTCGAGGTATGCGTTGATCACGTCGTTCAGCCCCGACCACAGCGGGAGCGTCCTGCACTCGGCGGCGCGCTCACAGGGCGAGGCCCCCTTCTCCAAACATGCGACCGGCGCGAGCGACCCCTCCGTCAGCCGCAGCACGGCCCCGACGGTGAGCTGATCCGGCCCCACGCACAGGCGGTATCCCCCGCCCTTGCCGCGCAGCCCCTCGAGCACCTGATCCTTCACGAGGAGCTTGATGATGCTCTCGAGGTACTTCTCCGAAATCTCCTGCCGCCTGGCAATCTCCTTGAGCGGGATATAGCCGTCCTTCTGGTGCTCCGCCATATCAATCAGCACGCGCAGGGCATAGCGCCCCTTGGTGGAAATCATCATATCAATCAACCATTCGGCCGCGTTGCGTCCGCACAAATAGGGATGAAAGC
>ENA-UOJM01001818-UOJM01001818.1-human-gut-metagenome-genome-assembly--contig:-P116-NODE-1818-length-17357-cov-6.168767_pt1 | contig 17357 bp, 16 predicted proteins | sample MGYA00242349_ERZ723896 | MGnify/ENA metagenome assembly ERZ723896 | reverse complement strand
GATTGCAGAGACTGGTAGAAATTCGGCTGTTCAGAAACGGAATGCGGCCGTTTTGCTCCGCAAAGACGGCCGTTTAGCTTCGCAATATGCATGGAAGGCAGATTGTTATCATGTCTGGAACAGAACCCTTGTATTACACAGACAGATTTGGCCGAAGAGCTATCGTTATCAAGGAGAACTGTCCAGAGAATGATGAAAAAACTAATGGATGATGGCAAGATAAAGAGAGTAGGTTCAACCAGAACAGGCTATTGGAAAATAAAGGAAAAGTAGTATCTGAGGAATATAGTGTAAAGGAATCACTGCCAGCTGATTCCGTTTGTAATAAACGGAATTTGCTGGCAGTCTGTTTGTGGAAATCCTATTCTGATATGCGTTCTTCCGCAGGATGAAAATCCGCCATAAACCGTTTCAGAAGGAATATACAGAAATAAGGGAACGTATAAGTGAAGTTTTCGTGACCGATATTTTGCGCAGAAAATTTGAAGCCATATCGAATATCGGGATAGCGGTCCGAGCTGATCAGGGTATTCATGGATTTTGCCTTTCCGGTTGCTGCTTTTACTTCCACTGGAATCAGCGAAGTCATGGAACGGATAAAGAAATCGGTTTCAAGCGTGGATGTATCCCGCTTATAGTAATATAGCTTATAATGCTGCTTGACCAGAGCTTCCCCGACAATATTATCATATAAAGCGCCCTTATAAACGCCGAGATTTTTGTTGGCACGTAAATCTTCCTGGGACTCATCATCTAACATGGAAACCAGAAGCCCTGTATCTGCAAAATACAGCTTAAATGTATCCGGATCATAATTGCCTCCTAAAGGAAGTTCCGGAAATTCCAGACAATAACAGATATTTACCATACCGGCATCGACAAGCCATTCCGCACATCCGCGGTAATCACGAAATCTTGCACCGGATGCGACTTTTGAAATTTGAAATTTTTTATTTTCTCTTGCGAGCTGCGGTGCGATCCGGTTGAAAACATTCAAAATTCTTGTCTGATCGATCCCCTGTGCATATTTGCGGATATCTTCTTTATAGTCAGAAATCAATTGCCGTTGCGTGTCGAGAGAATTTTCAAACGTATTTCGTTGGATATACTCAGTTACCACTGCCGGCATGCCGCCTAAAACACAGAAATCCAGGAAGAGGGAATGATAAACTTTCATTTCCAGCTCATTAAATGGACGCAGTTCTTTCATGTGGGCAAGCATATTCTGAATGGTTGTGTCATCATAACCTTTTGCCCATAAAAATTCTTCGAAATCTAAAGAAAACATTTCATAGTCTTTTTTATATCCGACACTGTTGCTCTCAATTTTACGATAGTTTACGCCTAACATGGATCCACTGCAGATGACGTCAAATCGTCCGTCAATACAGAAAAATTTCAGGGATGTAGCAATCTCCGGAAATTCGGTAATTTCGTCAAAGAAGATGAGTGTCTTTTGCGGAATAAATCTCTTTGACGGATCGATCAGGGAGATATTTTTTATAATGTCGGATGCCTCATATCCATCGGAAATGATTCCCTTGTATTTTTCATCTCTTACAAAGTTGATTTCAATGATACTCTCGTAGTTTGTTGCCGCAAAATGTTTGATGGATTCTGTCTTTCCGACTTGACGGCTTCCTTTGATGACAAGTGGTTTTCGGTTGGGATCAGATTTCCATTCACAGAGAAAATCATCGACTTTTCTTTTTAAATACATGTGCACACCTCCGTTTCCTTACAATGAGTATACACAAAAACATAGCGAATATCAATTGAAATAACACAAAAACATAGCGAATAATTTTTGTAAAATCATAAAGCGTATAGAACACAATTAGATATACGCATTTTCTACTACGCACTTCTCCCGATCATCATCGGCGAAGTAGAGCCATTCGGTGTCACACCGGGGATGTTTTTCTTGGCTTTCATCATCTTTCCAGCAGCTCCGGTGCCATCTCCTGAAACAGTTCCGCCAGTGCTGACGCTGCTCTGGAGCGGTACTTTCCGGCGGGCCATGCAAGGGCGAGGTCAAGGAAGATTCCTTCTTTTCCTACTCGGAGATAGCGGAAATGATCTCCTGGGACACGGCAGGAACGGTAGGTGAAGGCGAGACCGGCACCTTCTCTTGCCATAGCGGCGGCGAAGGAGGCGGAGAGATCGGTGCCCTGCCCAATGGGCTCGATTCCGGCATCCCGCAGCGCCTGACGGCCAACACGGCCGAGTACAGTGTTTGGCGGTCCGAAAATATATTCGAAGGCGGCAGTGTCTTTGAGATCGATCCAGGAAAGCTCCGGAGCGGAATCACATGTTCTGGCAAAGTCCATGACCGGATGATCCGCGGTGGTGACGATCATGATCTCATCGCGCATGAATGGCGAAACGCTGTGTCTGATCCGGACCGGCGGGGCGGCGATCAGGGCGAGGTCAAGAAGACCTTCTAAGAGCTGATCTTCGAGGTCAATGCTGTCCATCTCACAGATCTCAACATGGACCTTCGGATAGAGGGTGCGGAACCGCTTTAAGACCGGCGGCAGAAGATACGTGCCGCGGTAGGTGCTGATCCCGAAGATCATGGTACCGCCGTTGAGATTTTCGATGTCTGCGGCTTCACTGCATGCAGTGCGGTACTGCTGCAGGATCTGCTTTGCGTGGGAAATAAAAGCATCCCCGGCGGCAGTTGGCCGGACTCCGCGGGTAGTGCGGACGAAGACAGAGGTCCCGAGATCCTGCTCCAGGACACGGATCGCCTGGCTTAAGCTGGACTGACTCATAAAAAGCTTTTCCGCAGCGCGGGAGATGCTTCCCTCGTTTGCAACGGTCACAACATAGTTTAATTCCTTAAGGTCCATATGATAAATTTTCCTTTCAGTTGTTTAGTGGTAAGAAAATTATCGGAATAATAGGCGGTATCTCCATTTCGCGACCTGTAGGATACCGGATCATGTTCAAAAAATGCTATCGGAAATATCGATACCGGGTATATGATTTTAGGACTTTTTTTAATAACAAATTTAGTATAAAATGATTCCCGTAAGAAAGCAACAGTAAAAAATGATCAGAGAGGAACAAAGCAGATGAGAATGGATCTTATGAAAGGCGTTATCGACATGCATGTTCATACAAATCCGGATCTGCGCCTTCGTGCCTATGATGACTTTGAACTGATGGAAGCGGCAATCCGTGTAGGCGCGCGGGCGATCGTGATCAAGACTCATCAGGGATCGACGGTGGACCGGGCATATCTCTGTAACCGCCACAACGAGATCGTACATGGGAAGATGAACGACTTCACGATGTTCGGCGGGATCACGCTGAACCGGGTGGTCGGCGGAATGAATCCGAAGGCCGTTGACGTGGCACTCCGCATGGGCGCAAAGGTCGTCTGGCTTCCGACTCAGTCGGCAAAGAACCATCTGGAGAAGATGAAGCAGGACACGAGCCGGTGTGTGGAGGTCATAAAAGATGGGACGATCGTTCCGGAGCTGAAAACGATTCTGGAGCTTGTCCGTGACTATGACGCGGTTCTCGGCACGGCGCATATCTCACCGGAGGAATCCTTCACGGTGGTGGAGGCGGCAAGAAACCTTGGGGTGAAGAAGATCGTAGTTACCCATCCGGAATGGTGGGTTGTGGGAATGACTATGGAAGACCAGATCCGCATGGTAAAGGACTACGGTGTGATCCTGGAGCGCTGTTATGCCCAGAACATGGGAGGCGGAACATATAAGAGCAATCTGCCGGATAACCTTGAGATCATCAAAGAAGTCGGATACAAAAATGTCATGGTCGACACAGACGGCGGCCAGACAGAAAATCCGCACTGGGAGCTTGCAATTGAAGAATATATGCAATACCTGCTTGATCATGGGATTCCCGAAGAGCAGGTATACCATATGACACATACAATACCGGCAGGTCTGCTGGGAATTTAAAAATCAGGAGGAGTTTTAACATGAAACACACAGTAACAGTATTTCGCGGCGATGGAATTGGTCCGGAGTTAGTGGACAATGTCTTAAAGATCTTAGAGGCAGCAAAAGCGCCGCTTGAGTATGAGATCTACAATGTCGGCGAGGATGAGTGGAAGAGGAACGGTGCCCTGATTCCGGACGAGGCGTATGCTTCCTTCGAGCGCACAAAAGTTCTCTTAAAGTCCCCGATCACGACCCCGGTTGGAAAGGGATTCCGTTCCTTAAACGTTACCCTTAGAGGCAAGTATGATCTCTACGCGAATATCCGCCCGGTAAAGTCCAATGATGCGGTAAAAACTCCGTTTAAGAACGTGGATATCGTGATCTTCCGTGAGAACACCGAAGGTCTGTATGTCGGAAAAGAAGAACAGATCGATGAGAACACGGTTCACGCGATCAAGATCGTTACCAAGAAAGCATCTGAGCGCATCATCCGCGACGCCTTCGAGTACGCGAAGAAGAACGGCAGAAAGAAAGTTACCTGCGTTCACAAGGCAAACATCCTCAAGATGTCTGACGGCATGTTCCTCGCGATCTTCCGTGAAGTTGCAAAGGATTACCCGGAAATTGAGGCTGATGACAAGATCATCGACAACACCTGCATGCAGCTCGTTATGAACCCGAACCAGTTTGATGTGATGGTAATGCAGAACCTCTACGGCGACATTCTCTCCGACCTTTGCAGCGGTCTGATCGGCGGCCTTGGTCTTGTACCGTCCAGCAACATCGGTTCCGATTACGCAATGTTCGAAGCTGTTCACGGAAGTGCTCCGGATATTGCCGGAAAGCACCTTGCAAACCCGACAGCGTTCCTGTGGTCTGCATGCATGATGCTTGAGTATCTTGGTGAAAATGAGACAGCATCCCGCATCCGAAAAGCAGTGGATGAGGTCCTTGCAGAAGGAAAGCACCTGACAAGAGATCTCCATGGTGAGGCATCTACAGAAGAGTATGTGGATGCTGTGATCGCGAGATTATAAGGAAAGAAAGATAGAAAGAAAAAAAGAGAACCAAAACCCGGCGGATCGCGCCGGGGATGGTTCTCTTTTCTGCGTTTTACAGCACTTCGCAACCTGCGGAAGCGGAATTAACTGTGCTTCTCATCACAATATCTGCAGCGATATACCTCATGATCCTTATCATCGAGATAGAAAATATGCGGCAGCTCCTGCTCGATGGAGGTGATGCAGCGCGGGTTCTTGCAGTGGATCACGTTCTTTAAGATCTTCGGGAGATGCAGGGTGCGCTTCTCGGCGATCTTGTCGTCGCGGATGATGTTGACGGTGATGTTGTGGTCAATATAGCCGAGGATATCGAGGTCGATGGAGTCTAACGGTCCCTCGATCTTGATGATGTCTTTTCTTCCCATCTTGTTGCTCTTTGCGTTCTTGATGATCGCGACTGTGCAGTCTAACTCGCCGAGGCGCAGATAGCGATAGATATCCATGCTCTTGCCCGCCTGGATATGGTCAAGGACAACACCTTCCTGAATTCCGCTGATATTTAACATGGCTTTTCTACCTCCAGTAATGTCATAATGAGTGCCATACGGACATATACGCCGTTCTGGGCCTGTCTGAAGTAAGCGGCACGCGGGTCTTCGTCCACCTCAACAGAGATCTCGTTGACACGCGGGAGCGGGTGAAGCACATACATATCCGGTTTCGCAAGCTTCATTTTATCCTTATCAAGAATGTAGCAGTCCTTCATGCGGATGTAGTCTTCCTCATTGAAGAAACGCTCTTTCTGGACTCTTGTCATGTAGAGGATATCCAGTTCTTCCATCGCGTCATCAAGACTGGTCGTCTCACGGTACTCGATATTTTTGGCATCAAGGACACTCTCTTTGATATAATCCGGTACCTTTAATTCCGGCGGGGAGATCAGGATAAAACGGATTCCCTCATAGCGGGACAGCGCGTTGATCAGGGAGTGAACGGTACGGCCAAATTTCAGATCTCCGCAGAGTCCGACCGTCATATTGGAGAGTCTGCCCTTTAAAGAACGGATCGTATATAAATCGGTTAAAGTCTGTGTGGGATGCTGGTGACCGCCGTCTCCGGCGTTAATAACAGGAATCGAAGATTTGGTGGAGGCTACATAAGCGGCGCCTTCCTTTGGATGTCTCATCGCGCAGATATCTGCGTAACAGGAAATAACACGGATTGTATCGGAAACACTTTCGCCCTTGGAAGCGGAACTGGAATCAGCGGAGGAAAATCCGAGAACGGAACCTCCAAGATTTAACATGGCAGCTTCAAAGCTTAAACGGGTTCTTGTGCTTGGCTCATAGAAGAGAGTAGCTAATTTCTTTCCGTCGCATACATGTGCGTATCGGAAACGGTCTTTCTCAATGTCGGCGGCAAGTTCTAAAAGACTTTCCGTCTCCTCAAGAGAAAAGTCAAGAGGATTTAACATGTGTCTCATGATGTTTATAATCTCCTTTCAGGCCTCACGGCGGTCCGCATCGTATGTGACCGCACTTAGGCATTTTTACTATTATAGCGAATCTGAAACAGAATTTCCACTATTTTTTTTAAGAAAATTGTGTTAAAATATAAAACAGTGAGTGCAGAGAAACAGAAGAAAAATAAGTGGACAAATTCTGCAGGGCAGGAAGAACTGCCAGATGAAATTCGTGAAATCCCGTGGAAAAAGGACATTGGAGAAAGTCAGAAATGCAAATGAAAAACTGCGGGAAACGCGCGGTGGAGGAACTATGAGAAAGACGATGGAACAGATCGTTCTGGAAGGGCAGGTCGCGAAATGCCGCTCTATAGAGGAACTTTATGTGTTGTGGGAGCTGATGCAGCAGATGGAGGAAGATCCCTTTGGGAACACCTGCTATCCGGAGCTGGATCAGAGAAATTTTCATGTCGACGGAATCGCGGATCCGGAACATTATGACGGGACGCTTTACATATTAAAAGAGACAAATATGAGAAAGATGATCCAGAAGGGCGAGACGATGCCGGTGGCATCGGACATCCGCGCGGATTTCCTATCCGGAAAAAGTCCCTCCGGCCGGGTGGAATATCTGGATTATCTCACAAGCATGCAGAAGATCCTGTGGGAGGAAAAACATCCAGGCGAGGAGTGCAGGCTTCCGGGGAAAAAACTAAGGGAAAAGGCAGCAGTCCTCTATATCAATAAGCGCGGTGGAAAAGGCGCGGCCGACGAAGTCAGCATGGACTACGGCCAGTATTATATCGAGTTTATCAAGAAGCAGATCCGCCTCTTAAATCCAAAGACCGTGGTCTGCTGCGGCGAGGATCTCTTCCGCCTGATCGTTATGGAAGTTTTCCAGAATAAAAAGCAGAAAAAGAACCGTGAGATCTATATGAAATGGAAGGATCTGGTCCGGGGAGATGTATTCTTTGCGGACAGGGACTACCGACCGGTGAAGGAAACAAAGAAGGACGAGGCAGAGGTCCGGGTCGTGCGGATGTGGAATCCGTCATACCGGGTAAACAATGGACAGTATGTGTCGTTGGAAGAGTACCTGAAAGAATTTAAGAGGAGACTTTCCGGGAAGAAGGAAAAAATGGAATAGGGAAGGCGCAAAGGGAATTTCTACGGTTTCAGTAAAACCGGAGAGATTCCCTTTTTTCTATGACTGCGGAGAGAATTGACCGTGGGTTCTGCGGATTTGGAAGAACGTAAGAAATTGTAAGAATAATTAAGTAATTTTATATAGTCAGAACACGATGGGAACGATATACTTGAAATATAAAAAGAATCGGAGAAAAAACGCTGTAAAAATTTAAGAAGAAGGGGGCGGACGGATGCAGCAGAAGGAAGATGCGGTGATACAGGTAAAAGATCTGTATAAGGTTTACCGCATGGGCGAGGAGAAGGTTTACGCGTTAAACGGTGTGAGTTTTGAGATCCACCGGGGCGAATTCTGCGCGATCACCGGACCGTCCGGTTCCGGTAAATCGACGCTTTTAAACATGCTGGCAGGTCTGGAGCACCCGACAAAAGGGGAGATCGTGATCGCCGGAAAGCATATAGAAAAGTTGAATGAAAAACAGCTTGTGACCTTCCGAAGAGAGCGGGTCGGGTTTATCTTCCAGTCCTACAACCTGATCGGGACGATGGATGCGGTGGAAAATGTGGCGCTGCCGTTATCGTTCCGGGGGATGCCGAGGGCAGCGAGGATCAAGTGGGCGAAGCAGTATTTAAAGCTTGTGGGACTTGAAAAATTTATGACCCACATGCCGAACCAGATGTCCGGCGGACAGCAGCAGCGAGTCGGAATCGCGAGAGCCCTGGCGATGAACCCGCAGATCATCTTCGCGGATGAGCCCACGGGAAACCTGGATTCGAAGACGACGATGGAAGTATTAAAACTCATGCAGAAGGTCGTAAGAGAACAGAAACAGACGCTTGTGATGGTTACCCACGACAATAATCTGGCGACCTACGCGGACCGGATCTTTAAGATCATCGACGGAAAGATCGTGAGCATCGAGGAGAACCACCATGAGGTGGACCTGGTGCAGTTAGAAGAGTCCATGCAGGCGGCGGCAGAGGCGCAGGCGGAGGCGAAATCTAAGAATCCGGCAGCAGAAGAGCAAATAGAGACAGTTGTGGAAGCAGAAGAACACCGGATAGAGGGAAAGTCAGAATAACAATCGACAAAATTTTGAAATAAACGCAAAAATATGGAAAGCTGGCACAAATAACTAAAATAGAACAGCCAGGAGGAGAGGAACAGTATGAAAATAAAAGGATTACGCTGGATGGCAACATTCCTTGCCGCGTGTATGCTGATGGGCGCAGTCCCGGCAACTGCATTCGCGGCGAAGGAGACAACAGAAGCGGCGGAGACGATCCCACAGGTATACCGGATGGATGACGACAATGATACCGTCCGCCTTGTGATCGGAAAGACGCCGACTTTATATATCGGAAAAAACGGAACAGTCTCCGTGACACTCATGAACATGGAGGACAAAGACTGGATCGAGACGGAGATCTGGATCGCCTCCGAGGATGATTTCCGGAACCATTATTCCGATGAGATCACAAAGACGGAGGACCGCGACAGCGAGGAGAGCAGCATCGTTCAGTCCATGAAGACGATCTATCCCTTTGAGGTGACAGATTCTTTAAACCGCCATTACAAGGTCGGTCATGTAAATAAAAAAGCGAAAAAGACCGTTAATCTGAATGTCAATGTAAAAAAAGGTCTGGAAGAGGGATACTATCCGATCCTGATCTATATCTCGAAGCGCGCTCAGGGCGAGGACGGAATGTCATCCGAGTACGCAAAGACGATCATGGCGTGGATCGAGACAAAGAAGACAACAGGAACCAGTGAGACAAATGAGGACAACTCCGAGCCGGTAGCATTCGCCCTCGGCGAGAATCAGCCCACCCCGTCCGCGAACTATTCCGAGGTCATGAATTTCGATGTAAATGTGAGAAATACCGGTTATAAGACCGCCTACGATGTACGTGTCGATATGGAGCTCTCTGAGGATATCGCGAAGTTTCCGTTCGAGATCAATGACGGAAATTATGACCGGCAGATGGGAAATATGAATCCGGATCAGACGGTGGCGGTTCCATTCAGCATGGCGGTGCGGGAAAAGGCGAAATCCGGCTATTATCCGATCAAGTTTAAGATCCGTTACCGGGAAAATGAGAATGGAAACTTTGCTGCTCCCATTGAGGATACCTTTTATGTGCGGGTCTATGGAAAAGACGAGGATGATTCTCTGGATTCTGAAGCAGGCGAGAACGAAAGAACAAAGGCGCGTATCATCGTCGACAGCTTTGAGACGGATCCTGCGGAGATCTATGCCGGACAGGATTTTACGCTGAAGGTGCGCATGAAAAACGCTTCCAACAGTATCGTAGCCAGCAATATCCTGTTTACCTTCGAGTCGGAAGCAGTGAGCGACAGTCCGGTATTTACGACGGTGAACGGTTCAAACTCCGTGGTTGTTAATTCTCTGGCACCGGGAGCATCTGACACGCTGACGATAAAATTTTCCTCAAGTCCCACAGCGGAACAGCGTTCCTATACGATCACGATCAATGAGCAGTATGACAGCCCGGAATTTAAGAATGCGAAGGAAGCCGTAAAGATCGCGGTTGGATTAAAGCAGGAGGCACGGTTAAATACCGGCACCATCGAGGTCATGCCGGATGCTATTTCCGTAGGCGAAGAGTCAAACGTGATGTTCTCCATCAACAACACCGGAAAAGTCATGCTCTATAACGTGAACGCGGTCTTTGAGGCTGATTCTATCCAGAAAAATGAGTGCTATGTGGGAAATATCGAACCCGGAAAAAGCGGAAACGTGGATACGATGATCAATGGAATTGCCCCGACCACGGATGATGGAAAGGTAAAACTCTCCATTACATATGAGGATGAGAACGGAAAAGTCTCTACGGTCGAGAAAGAGATCCAGCTTATGGTAAATGAGGATCAGAGCATGGATGAAAGCAATGTTGACGATACCTGGAGCAGTGACGATGTACAGCCGGAACCGTCCACGACGGATAAACTGAAGCATCTCGCGATCCCGGTGGGAATCGTGGGAGTGGTCCTTGCAGCTGTGATCCTTGTGGTCATCAGACGCAAAAAGAAGAAAGCGGGAATGGACGATGAGATTCTTTGATCTGCTCATCATGAGCATCAATAACCTGCGCAGACGGAAACTCAGGACGGGACTTACCGTTCTGGGTGTTGTCATCGGCACGGCCTCCATCGTAGTCATGGTCTCTCTGGGAATCGGACTGAAGGAAAATACCGTGGAATCCTACGCTTCCTTCGGAAGTCTCACAAGGATCCAGATCAGTTCCGGATACGGGAACCAGTCTGAGGACGATTACCTCGTGGACGCCACGGTGACGAAGCTTGCGAAGATCCCACATGTGAAGAGTGTGTCCCCGATCCTGGAGACAGATGTGAATCTGAAGCAGGGAGTTTATCAGGGATATTCGAACATTGTGGGAATGCCCAGAGAGGAGCTGGAACAGATTCCGCTGGCGGAGGGAAAACTTCCGGACAAGAATGCGGCGACGCTGGAATTTATCGTCGGAAATATGGTTTCCGACAACTTTTATAACAGCAAGACCGGAAAGGGAAGCTGGGACGGCGAGGATCTTTCCAAAGTGGATCTTATACACAAGCCGTTTTTTACCATGTTCCAGAATATGGGAAACGGGGATGAAAGCAGCCAGAAAAAGTATCTTTTCCCGGCCTGCGCTCTGGTGGATGGCGGTGAGAACGGATTTTCTGAGTATGGATACCAGATCTACACGGATATTGATCTGTTAAAGACCCAGCTGAAAAAAATCTACCGGAAGAACCCGATCCCCGGACAGCCGACAAATAAAAAGGGAAAACCCTACAATTATTTTGTCTACAATATGATTTACGTGAATGTGGACGATATGGAGCATGTGACGGAGGTCCAGAAAGCGATCACAGATATGGGCTACGAGGCCTACAGCAGCATGCAGTGGCTCGAACAGGCCCAGCAGCAGACGGATATGATCCAGGCGGTCCTCGGAGGCATCGGTGCTGTATCGCTGTTTGTGGCGGCCATCGGAATTGCAAACACGATGATGATGTCCATCTATGAGAGAACGAAGGAGATCGGTGTGCTGAAGGTTTTGGGATGTGCGCTTGGAGATATCCGGACGATGTTTTTGATGGAGGCAGGATTTATCGGATTTATGGGAGGCGTTCTGGGACTTGGCTTAAGCTACAGCGTCTCCGCGGCCATCAATAAGTTTCTGGGAGCCAGTCTCTCCGGCATGACCGGCGGTTCTGGAGCAATCTCAAGGATCCCGCTGTGGCTTTCCGGATCCGCTGTGGTCTTTGCGGTCCTCATCGGAATGCTGGCTGGACTTTTCCCGGCACTGCGGGCGATGAAATTAAGTCCACTGGCGGCGATCAGAAATGAATAAGGTAAATGAGTCCCTGGGTGCGCTGACACCTTAAAAATCTGACATTTCAGCCAGTCCGCAGGCAGGTTGGGGAACAACAGAAAAACTCCACAGTTATGCCGCACATGGAGAGGCGGACGGTTGACAGGCAACAGAAAAATCTGGATTAAAAGATCCGGTAAAACAAAAGACACGCCATACAGATTTCACTTAAAACCTGTATGACGTGTCTTTTTCAATTCTTAAAATATCTGATCATTTACCCGGCACTTAAGCCTTGGCCGCCTTCTGTCTGGACAGTGTCTGTACACCTTCAATAACAAGGATGATCGCAAGGAAGATCAGAAGGATTCCGAGGATCGTCTGTGCCCACGGACCCCAGTCAGCGCCGCCTGCGGCGATCATGCCGATCTGGTTCTTAACTGTGAGTGCAAGGGAGGTGATCGTAACGATGATCATGAATGCCATCGGGATCAGGAACATCTTGTTGTTTTTGCCCATGTTTCCGAGCCATGTGGCAACGGCTAAGAGGCCGATACCTGCGAGAAGCTGGTTGGCAGCTCCGAACAGTCCCCAGATCTTTCCGTATCCGTTCATGCCGAGAAGAATGCCAAGAACAACTGTGAGGATCGTAGCGAAGTAAGGATTTACCATAACCTTTTTCCAGCCCTCCTTGATGTCGGCAGCAGTTTCACCCGGCTCAAGCCAGAATTCCTGGAACATGAAACGCGCAAGACGTGTTGCGGTATCAAGAGAAGTAAGACAGAATGCGGAATATGTAAGTACCAGTAAAGAGTTTAAGATGCTGTAGCTTCCCGGGATGATATCGTCGATCATGTGAGCGATACCGCCGCCGAAGATCGCTGTCGCGCCCTTTAACGCCTGGTCCGGATGAACCGCGTTCCACTTGTAGGCATAGCCGATGGCGCAGAGAGTTAAAACTGCGAGAATGCACATTAAAATTATAAAAATTTTATAAAATCAATTTGTTGTACTCCTGCTGGTAAAAATATGCAAAATTTTTGCAAAAAAATAGTAGTAACGATACGAAATATTAACAAAAAAGGTGAGCATCCGGCGCGGATACGATGAGATACAGGCAAAAAAGACCGCAGATCCAGATCCTGATGTAACGGAAAAACAATCGAAATTGTAAAAGCACCTGAACAGATCCGCCCGCATAAAATAAGGTAATGAAGCTTAAGGCGGCTTTCTTTGAAGACATTTCCGAAACCACTGAGCATACAGGAAGAGCGGGAGTACCTGAAGCGTTACAAAGAGGGCGACCTGGAAGCGAGAGAAGTGCTGATCAACCGGAATCTCCGTCTTGTTGCCCATGTCATAAAGAAGTACCAGCAGACCGGATACGATATGGATGATCTTCTGTCGGTGGGGACCATAGGACTCATAAAGGCTGTAAATACCTTCAATGTGGAGAAAGGATCGCGGCTTGCCACATATGCGGCGAAATGTGTGGAGAATGAAATCCTAATGATGTTCCGGACCGGGAAGAAGTTCTCCAGAGAAGTTTCCATCTATGATCCCATCGGAGCGGATAAGGACGGGGAGACCGTGAGCCTCCTGGATGTCCTTGAGGCAACGGACCGGGAAGTTCTTGAGACCGTGATTATCAAGCAGGATGTGAGGTGTCTTTATGAAGCTTACACGGAGAATCTCACGCAGATGGAGCAGACCGTGATCCGCATGAGATATGGACTGTTCGGGACAAAGGAACACACACAGCGGGAGATCGCAGAAAAGCTAGGGATCTCCCGGTCCTATGTGTCGAGGATCGAAAAACGGGCGGTGGGGCATATGCGGGAAGCGTTTTATGAGCCTGCTGGGAACACCCTGTGATACATTTTGTAGAAAGTTTCTGCGGGAAGGGAGTTTAAGAATGATTCGGACGGAACGAGAAGTCCCCGGTTCGTCCGGCTTCCTTCCAGGAACGAGAGATCCGGCAGTGGATCGTCAGGAGCGCAGCTGTAAAGACATCCATTCGTTGTGTAAAAGTGGCTGAATCTCGGACCGCGCAGCTTTTCTATAACGGCGAAAAGGGCATCTTCCGGGACCGAGGTGCCCGCACAGATATAGGAGGGGATTGCCGGAGCGCCTTCCAGAGGCCAATAGGCCTTATTTTTTTTGCCGTCAGCCCGGAGCGCATAGACGGACGGAACCAGGGCGAGAGGTGACGCACCGATGGAAACCTGATGAAAGGCCTGGATCGGCATGTCGAAAACGTTTGATGCAGTAAGAAAATGTTTTGCTGTTTCCATACCGAAGGATTCCCATGTGAGCTTCGCGACAGTCTTTACGGCAGAGTTGTTGATGCCACCATAGGAGAGGGGAAAGGATGATTCAACGAGCCGGTTAAGAGAAATGCTTTGATCACTGTCTGCATCGGTTCCTGTGAAAAAATTAGTGTTAATGCTACTGGCATCCATGCTGGTCTGGCGTAGAAGCTCCACGTCGGAGTAAAACACGAGAGGAATCGCAAGATAGGGAAGGAGAGCGGAAGCTTTTTTGAGTCCGCCAAGCTCCGGAATATCTTTTACCGGGAAGAACTCTTTTAATGGAAGAAGCCCATGCTCTCTAAAACGGTTCCAGATCCGCTCATCCTCAAATACTTCCAGGTCCGTGGAGACCACGAGATCTGGAAGGACGGAATCTTTCTCCCTCAGATAGTCGGACATATGGCGGCCATATCCGAGACCGAAGCAGGTGATATCAAGGTCGATGTCATCCTTTCTGAGTTCCTCCCGGATCTCATTTAAAAATTGCAGCTCCTGCCGGTGCAGGACGCAGATATTGTTCCAGTAAAGTCTGATGGTTGTCATAAAAGTTCTTCTCCTTGTCGAAGTAATTCCTGAAGATGTTTCTGACGCTCGTAGGCAGCATCCAGCTCTGCATAAAGCGTTTTTTCCGCCTCTGTCCGCTTTCTGATCCGGCAGACCTCCCCGCCTTTCATTGCGAGGCGTGTGGATGCCATCAGGGCAGTGTGGGGATCATGAGTGACGATGAGGACAAGCTTGCTCTGGTCGGTGAGGAGCCGCAGCGCCGCTTTTTTGTCGATTCCTGCGTTTTCTATCTCGTCGATGAGGACGATAGGGCTGTCACAGATGCAGGCAAGATCGGCGATCATAAGTGCCCGGGTCTGGCCGCCGCTTAGGAGGTTTAAACTTTCTTCCGGTAGAACCGGCTCCGGCGTGATCTGGTTCGCCATGGCTAACACATCATCCGGGGAGATCTCCGGATGGTTCCGGCACTGGCAGTGGAGCTTTAAAAATTCCCGGACGCTGAGATCCAGGACGAAGCGCATGCTCTGGGAGAGATGGGCGATGAGTTCCTTCGAGAGGCTGGAGCGGTCTGCCAGGGTGACCGGGACATCGTTTATGAGGATGCCCCGCCTGCTGATTCCGTCACCGTTTACAAGCTGCTCAATGTCTTTTATGAGACGGCTTTTTCCAGCCCCTGTGTTTCCGGCGATGGCACAGAGCTCGCCGGGATGGAGTGTGACCGGGGCAAAATGTTCCGGTTCCCCGGCTTTGTTGGTTCCTGGTAGAATCGTCAAAGATTCAAAGTTCATCTGCGGATACCTCCTTGAAAGATCTTGCCGACGACACCCTGCTGGTAGGCGGATCCCACCCGCTGTTCACCGACGCAGTAGGAGCAGACTCCGGCGGGCATGGTGTGGCGGAGCCGGTCTTCCTTCAGGGATTCAATTTCCGGCCGCTCCAAAAGCCAGCTCCCTAAAAATTCTGTCCCGTATCCGGCGAGACCGTCCGCAGGGAAAATCCTGGCACCCGGATTTAATTTTTTTAGCTGCCATTCGATGATCTCAAGCTCCGCCTGGGAGACCATATCGATCTTTGTGAGAACAATGAAATCAGCGCCAGAGACCATGGGACCAAGGCGCTCCGGGGAGTGGCTGCTGGCGGTGCAGTCCAGGACACATCCCGCGGTACAGAGTTCTGTCGCAGGATAGCAACGGTGGCATAGCCCGTCTGTCTCGATAAGAAGGCAGTCCCGCCCGAGGCAGTCACACCAGTCCCAGAGCTCTGGGAGATTTGATACGAGAAAATGGTCCGGGCAGATATCCCGGCTGAGTCCTGTTACCGTGGGGATATTGAGGTTCTTATATACAGATTCATCGTTGGAGGACAGGCAGTCGATTTTACAGATGGCTGTCCGCATTCCTCCTTTTTCTAAGAAAGGGATCAGATACCGCAGGATGGATGTTTTTCCAACTGCAGATGATCCGGAAAATAAAAATACATGCTTTGGCATTATAACTCCTTTGTCTGTCCTGGCCGGACAACATGTTTCACAATGTGTAAAAAGCATAGCAGAGGGTGGTGATTTTCGTCAGTATCAGATGAGACTGTCGACGGTATATTTTGGGACTTGTAAAAGAAAGACGGCTGTGATATCATTCGAGTTAGATATAGCTAACCGATGACGGACCATAGGAGATATACATAATGAGAGAAGAAGAGATAAAGGCGGCTGTCGAGGCGTCCCCTCTGCTTGGCGGCTGCAATCTACCGGTTTCCGGTATGCAGGTAAAATACTGTCATAAAGGCCAGATCGTGAGCGACAGACAGAAGAATGAGGAGATATTAGGCCTGATTATGGAGGGCAGCATGGACGTTTACAGCATCGCCCTTGATGGGAGAGAGATCCTGCTGTCCCAACTGGAAAAAGGGGATTGTTTTGGGGTGGTGAACCTCTTAACGAACACGGAATTTCCGACGGTACTCCGGTGTCGGACGGATACCACATTGGCGACGATGCCGAAAAGCCAGCTTCTGGCGGTCATGGAGAAAAACAGTGAACTGGCACTCCGGTATGCCGGATTCTGCAATCGGAAAATGCAGTTTCTGATCCGGAGGATCGAGTTCCTGACCATGCAGTCCGGAAAGAAGAAGCTGGTGCAGTACCTGTTGGAGGAACCGGATAAGGGCAGGGCGTTTGGAAAGAACGTTTCCAGAGATGAACTGGCATCGATCCTCGGAATCAGCCGCGCTTCCCTTTTCAGGGAACTTGCAAGTCTGACAAAACAGGGACTTATCGCCCTGCGGGACGGAGAGATCTGTCTGTTGAGGCCGGATGAACTGGAAGAGATCTTATACGCGTAAAGGGACGGCTGTGGTCAGAAGACAGGAAGGCGGTTTGTAAATCCGGAGACGGAACAGATTGCGGAAGAAAAATCGAAATAATATGAATGTTCCCGTGTATGGGAAATAACAGATAAGAAGCAGAGGTTTTGCGAATGCACGAATCCGTGTGCATGAAACCTCTGCTTTTTGTGCAGCAGGAAATTATGATAAAAGAAAGGTAACTATTCAGTACCTTCATAGTTACACGCAAAAATCCATTCCAGATCAGCTTCGCTGATGGGATTTTTGCCCTCCAGCCTATGTTTTCTTACGGTCAGCGTAGCAAGTGCGCAGACCTACTGAACAG
>ENA-UOJM01001817-UOJM01001817.1-human-gut-metagenome-genome-assembly--contig:-P116-NODE-1817-length-17375-cov-5.228406_pt1 | contig 17375 bp, 19 predicted proteins | sample MGYA00242349_ERZ723896 | MGnify/ENA metagenome assembly ERZ723896 | reverse complement strand
CTCCTGCCCCACTTATTCGATTATTCTATCCGCCATGCCTCTCCCCCCACGGGAGATGGCAAGCGGAACATGGGCCTGGGGCTTTCGGTGTGCAGGGCCGTGGTCAAAGCCCACGGCGGGCGTCTCACCGCCCATAACCACCCGGATGGCGCGGAATTTATCTTCTGCCTGCCCATGCCCCCCGCCGATCCCGCTATTTCCACTGATTTATCCGAGGAGGAAACCCTATGAACATCCGTGAAAAGATTTTGGTCATTGAGGACGAAAAGAGCATCGCCCGCTTTATCTCCACCATTCTCACCGCCAATGGCTACGAGGCTATGCGGGCCGCCAGCGGAGCCGAGGCCATGTCCATGATCTCCTCCCACTGCCCGGATCTGGTGATTCTGGATCTGGGCCTGCCGGATATGGACGGTCTGGACATTCTGCGCCAGCTCCGCAGCTGGTCCACCCTGCCGGTGGTGGTGGTCTCCGCCCGCTCCCACGAGCAGGACAAGGTCTCCGCTCTGGATTTGGGGGCCGATGACTATCTCACCAAGCCCTTTGGCACCGATGAGCTGCTGGCCCGTGTGCGGACGGCCATCCGCCACACCCGCACCGCCACCGGCAACAGTGAGATCGCCCAGCAGGGCACCTACACCGTAGGCGACCTCACCATCGACTACAACAAGCATCAGGTTCTCGTCCGGGGTGAAAACGCCAAGCTGACCCTCAGCGAATTCCGGATCGTCGCTCTGTTAGGCAAGCACGCTGGCCGTGTGATGACCTATGATTCCATCATCAAGGAGCTGTGGGGGCCCCGGGCCAGCGGCGATAACCAGATTCTTCGGGTCAACATGGCCAACATCCGCCGAAAGATCGAGAAAAATCCCGCCGAGCCGGAATACCTTTTCACCGAAGTGGGCGTAGGCTACCGCATGGCAGAATCCGAAAACTGACGTACATAAACAGCTCCTCCGCCAAAAGGCGGAGGAGCTGTTCTGTCTTTTGAAGATGTCCCGCGAGACGACCTCCAATTCCGCGTTTTCAGAATGACCGGCCCGTCTCCCGCATAGAGTGCAGTGCACCCATTTCTCAAAATCAATGCTTGGGAGTGTCGAACGATGGCAATGTCTTATATCTGGTCCGGTCTGGTGATCCTCTCCTTCCTTTGGGGCTTTTTTCACGGGAACCTCAGCGCCGTGGCCGCCGCCGCGCTGGACGGTGCCCAGTCCGCTCTGGAGCTGAGCCTTTCTATGGCCGGCATCCTCTGCCTTTGGAGCGGCGTCATGGAGATTCTGAATGTCTGCGGTCTGTCCCGCCGCATCGCCGCACTGTTCCGTCCGCTGCTGCGCCGCCTGCTGCCCAACGCCAGCCGGGACGAGGAAACGCTGGCGGCAGTCTCCGCCAATGTCTCCGCGAACCTTCTGGGCCTTGGCAACGCCGCCACGCCGCTGGGCATCCAAGCCGCCCGGCGGATGGCCCGAAACTGCGGTGGCACTGCCAGTGACGAGCTGTGCCTGCTGGTGGTGCTCAACACCGCCTCCATCCAGCTTCTGCCCACCACCGTGGCCTCCGTCCGGGCTGCCTTCGGCAGTGCCGCCCCCTTTGACATTCTGCCCGCCGTCTGGATCAGTTCTCTCGCCTCTGTCACGGTGGGCCTGCTCACCGCCCGCCTTCTCTCCCGCCGGAAAGGAGGCCCTGCATGAACCCCTCTGACCTCATCATCCCCCTGCTGCTGGCGGGAGCCGCCGCCTGCGGCACCGGGCGCCGGGTCAACGTCTACGCCGCCCTAACCCGCGGCGCGGAGGACGGTCTCACCGTCCTGCTCCACGTAATCCCCGCTCTGGTGGGCTTACTCACCGCCGTCAGTATGTTCCGGGCCTCCGGTGCCATGGATGCGCTGGCCCGGCTGTGCGCCCCGGTTTTGAACCTTCTGGGCATCCCGGCGGAGACCGTGCCGCTGATGCTGGTCCGCCCCGTATCCGGCAGCGGCGCACTGGCCATTGCCAGTGATCTGATGGCCGCCCACGGGCCCGACAGCTACATCGGCCGGGTGGCCGCCGTCATGCTGGGCAGCACAGAAACCACCTTTTACACCATCGCCGTCTACTTCGGCTCCGCTGGCATCGTCCGTACCCGCCACACCGTCCCGGCGGCGCTGGCGGCAGACCTCACTGGCTTTCTCACCGCTGCCCTCACCGTGCGGCTCCTGTTTGGCCCCTGACATTTGCAAATTCACGCAAAAAAAGCACGGCAAAGCCGTGCTTTTTCGTTTTCCTTATGCAGGTTTTCTCACCTTTCGTTCAAATGCGCCCGCAGACGTTCCAGATTTCCCCGCATAAGCGTCACATACGTCTCTCCCCCTGCCAACTCATTCGGGGACACGTTGTGGCAGGTGTGGAACATAGCGGTTCCCGCCCCCGCCGCCTCGGCGATGGCGTCCGCCACCAGATGATTGGAAAACTCGATATACCAGACCGTCGAGATTCCTTCCTCCCGTACCTTGTCCGTCAGAAAGGCAATGGTCGCGGCGGACGGTTCCGTCTGGGTAGAGCACCCCGGAAACGCCGCGTAGTACCGCAGATCAAATTCTTCTGCAAAGTACCGCAGTGGGAACCGATCTCCAAACACTATGGTCCGGTCCGGCAAGCTGTCGAAAAACGCATGAAATTCGCCATCCAGAGTGTCGATCTCCTCCGCATATTTTTCTGCGTTGGCCCGATACTGCTCCCCATTCGCACTGTCCAACTCCGCCAGCACCTCCCCAAACTGCCGGGTGATGGCCGCGGCGTTGGCCGGGGCGGTCCAAACATGCTCATCGATCTCCGTCACGGTCCCTAAGTGGTCGTGGTCATGGTCATCCTCGTCCTCATCGTGGTGATGCCCCACTTCCTCCTGCATCCCCTCTACGTGCTCCTCCTCCAGAGTCTCCACGCAGTCGATCAGCGCCAGTGTCCGGCCCGTTGGCTCCGCCGCCTCTAAAATCGTCTCTACCCACTGGTCGGAGTCCCCGCCCAGATACAAAAAGAGGTCACAGCTCTGCACCTTCAAAATATCCGCCGGAGTAGGTTCATAGGAATGGCTCTCCGTCCCCGGCGGCAGCAGTAATTCTACATTCGCTAAGTCTCCGGCGGCGGCCCGGGCAAAGTCATACGCCGGAAATACAGTCGCTACAATGTGCAGCTTTCCATCCTCCGGTTCCTGCACGGATGCCGGTGCGCATCCTGCCAGCAGCGCCAGCGCCAGTACGCAAATCAACAGTCTTTTCACAGTGGTCTCCTCTCAATTTGAGAATCATTTTCAAATAAGATACCACATCCGCCCCAAAAAAGCAACCCCGACTATCCGTCGGGGTTGCCTCTGTTTTCCTGTTTACTTGCTGCGCTTCAGAACCTCACACAGCAGCTTCCACGTCCGCTGGACGGACGCGATGTGCATTCGCTCTCTGGGGGTGTGGATGTCCGTCAGATCCGGGCCGAAGGACACGCAGTCCAGTCCCGGCAGCTTTTCGCCCAGCAATCCGCACTCCAGACCGGCGTGAACGGTCTCCACCACCGGCTCCTTGCCGTACTGCTCCCGGTAGGCCTCGATCATCCGCTCCCGGAGGGGAGAATCCGGCAGATATTCCCAAGCGGGATAGTCGCCGATCACGTCCACACGGCCCCCCAGCTGCTCCGTCAGGCACCGCAGGCGGTCCCGGACCATCTGCTTCTGGCTGGCTACGCTGCTGCGGACGGAGCACACCGCCGTCATTTCATCGTCGCCGCATTTCAGAATGCCTATATTCAAGGAAGTCTGCACCAGACCGGGAATATCCATGCTCATGGCCTGCACCCCGTTAGGCAGGCAGGTCAGCATACAAAGCGCCTTGCCGGTGGAGGCCTCGTCCATCGGCAGGCTCTTGGTCTCCACCGTTTCCACAGCTACCGTCAGACCGGGATCCGCGATCCGGTATTCCTTCTTCATCTCCGCAGCCAGCGTCTCCGCAGCCTTCCGGGCCGCACTGCCGTCAGCCACGGTGACCACCGCCGCCGCCGCCGTGGGAATGGCGTTACCCTTGCTGCCGCCCTCGGCGGACACCAGACGCAGCTCCGTCACGGCGGCCATGGCCCGCAGCAGCCGTCCCATCAGCACATTGGCGTTGGCCCGGCCCTTGTTGATCTCCACGCCGGAGTGTCCGCCCACCAGACCGGACACCCGCACCGCCATCGTCTCCCCGGCGAATTCCTCCCGGATCAGCGGCAGATGGCAGAACACGCTGCCGCCACCGGCACAGCCCACGGTGAAGATCCCCTCCTCCTCGGAGTCGATATTCAGCATGGTACGCCCTTGCAGGGGTGTCACATCCAGCACGGCGGCACCCAGCATACCGATCTCCTCGTCGGTGGTCAGCACGACCTCCAGCCGGGGATGCTGCACGGTGGTGTCCTCCAGCGCCGCCAGTGCCATGGCCACGGCGATGCCGTCATCGCCGCCCAGAGTTGTTCCCTTGGCGCCTACCAGATCGCCGTCCACAAAGAGGTCCAAGCCCTCCTTGTCCATATCCTTGGCGCAGCCCGCCTCCTTTTCGCATACCATGTCCACATGGCCCTGCAAAATCACCGCCGGGGCGTCCTCATAGCCCGGCGTGGCCGGGGCGATCAGGATCACGTTGTTGGCCTCGTCCTGATAATGCTCCAGACCCAGCTTTTCGCCGAATGCCACGCACCAGTCGCTGATGGCCTTTGTGTTGGTGGAGCCGTGAGGAATGGCGCACATCTCCTCAAAAATTTCAAATACCCGCTTCGGTTCTAAATTGGACAGGATCGCCATGTTACTTCTCTCCTTTTTTCTGCAATTTTATTTTGTTGCCTTGTTCATCCACAATATAGGTATTATCCAGCTGCCCTTTCAAATTGCCCAGCACAGAGTCGATGTATTCCCGCCGCAGGGCGGAACGCTCCATCTCCTCCCACTCCGTCAGCCCTTCGGGGCTTTTTGCCTTCTTCGCCAATTCGTTGATCCGGTCTATTTGCTTTTGTTCCATATTTACTCCCTTTCCGCGGTTTCCCGTTCAAAAACGAGGTCTATCGTTTCTATAAAGCCGCCTGCCCGTTGGGTGGCCGGGATCCAGCCCGCAAACCGCCATCCGTCGGCAGACCATTTCCGGATGATCTCCTGATGGCCCACTGTTGCCAGTCCAACGCCGCCCAAAAAGCTGTACCCGCCGGAGCCGGTGCAGTCCACCCGCTCAAATGCGTATTCCAGCACAGAAACCACCTCTCACTTATAGCACTGCACGGTGATGGGGATGCGGCCCTTTTTCGTCAAGGTCCCCACCTCCGTCAGCTCAAATTTCCCAAAGCCCCTTGCAGAGACCGTATCGCCCTCGGAAACCGTCCGATCCGGCTTCGTGCACTCCCGCCAGTTCAGCTGCACCCGGCCGCTTTCGATAAGTGCCGCTGCCTTGCCCCGGGCCATGCGGAAGCCGGTGGAGCACACGGCGTCCAGCCGCAGGGAGGACACCGTATCCCGCCGTTCCTCCCGTCGGATCTCCGGGATGTGGACGCAGCCGGGGTCGATCTCCGCCACCCGCAGCTTCACCCGTCCGGCGGACTCCCAGCTTTGCGCCAGAAATTCCGCCACGGTATCCAGCACCAGCACATCGGCGCTGTCCGGCCCTACTAAAATATCTCCGATTTTCTCCCGGACGATCCCCATGCCCATGAGACTGCCCAAAAAATCCCGGTGGGTCAGATTCTCTTCCTTCCGGAAGGCCGCCCGCAGACACCGGATGGGGCTGTACGTTCCGGCGTCCGAAGGGTCCATCCAATCCGGCAGGAACAGGAGCACCGCCCGTTCCGCGCCGTCATAGCCGCCCCAGCGGATATATGCTGTCTCTGGAATTCCCGCCGCATGAAGCAGATCGGCGGCCTGCGCCTGCTGGGCGGGGCTTAAAAAGTCCGTTGCCGCCGGGATATTCCGCTCTGATGCCTGCTTGGCCCGATCCAGTACCCGGGCCAGCAGCGTCCGGTCCTCTCCCAGAGCGCCGCACTGGTCCAGCAGCTTGCTCTTATCCATGGCGCAGCTCCTGTGTCCGCACCAACCGGGCATAAGCGCCGTTTTTCGCCATCAGCTCATCATGCCGCCCCAGCTCCGCCACCCGGCCGTTCTCGATCACCGCGATGCGGTCCGCGTTCCGCACGGTGGACAGTCGGTGGGCGATGATGATGGTGGTCCGCCCCTGGGAAAGCCGTTCAAAGGTCTCCTGCAATTTTGCCTCCGTCACGCTGTCCAGCGCCGAGGTGGCCTCGTCTAAAATCAGCACCGGCGGATTTTTCAAAAAGATCCGGGCAATGGAAATCCGCTGCTTCTGTCCGCCGGAGAGCAGCGTCCCCCGCTCGCCCACATAGGTCTCCAAACCGTCAGGCATGGCCTGAATATCGTCATAGATCTCTGCCAGCTGCGCTGCTCGGATGACCTCCTCCTCGGTGGCCTCCGGCTTGCCGCAGCGGATGTTGTTCAGAATACTGTCAGCAAACAGAAATACGTCCTGCTGCACCACGCCCACCTGCTGCCGCAGAGAGCGCTGGGTCACGTGGCGCACATCCTGTCCATCGATGCGGATATCACCGTCCGTCACATCGTAAAATCTTGGGATCAGCTTGCACAGGGTGGACTTTCCGCCACCGGAAGGTCCCACCACCGCCAGCGTCTCTCCCGCCTTGATATGCAGATCCACATCGTGGAGCACATCCAGCTCGCCCTCATAGGCAAAGCTGACGTGGTCCACATCCACCTGTCCCTTTACGTCGGTCAGCTCCACGGCGTCCGGCGCGTCCTTCATGGCCGGCTCCGTCCGCATCAGCTCCAGAAAGCGTGAAAAACCGGCAGTGCCGTTGGCCAGCAGCTCAGAAAAGTTGGCCAGCTTCCGAACGGGATTCACAAAGGTTGTGATATACAGGCTGAAGGTGATCAGGTCCACGGTGTTCAGCTCGCCCCGCATAATGAGGACGCCACCGGCGGCGATCACCGCCACGGAGAGAATGGACAGGAAGAATTCCATCACGCCGTTGAATCGGCCCATCGCCTTATGAAATTCCTTCTTGGAGGTTTTATAAACATCATTGGAGACATTGAACTTCTCCAGCTCCTCTGCCTCGTTGGCAAAGGCCTTTGCCGTGCGGATACCGGAAATGCCGGACTCGATCCCCGCGTTAATGGCGGCGGTTTTCTGCTTCACATGGCGGGACGCCTGACTCATCGACCGGCGGCAGGTCCACACCACGATCAAAAACACCGGCAGAATGGCGGCGATCACCAGCGCCAGCCGCCACTGGATCGTAAACATGATGACAAGGGCGCCGATGACGGTCACGCCGGAGATGAAAATATCCTCCGGGCCGTGATGGGCCAGCTCCGTGATCTCAAACAGCTCGCTGGTCAGGCGGCTCATCAAAGCGCCGGTCCGATTGCGGTCATAGTAGCCGAAATCCAGTTCCTGCATGTGGCGGAACAGATCCCGGCGGATGTCCGCCTCTACCAGAATACCAAAGGTGTGCCCGTAGTAGCCGATGATATAGGTCAACACGCCCCGCACCGCAAAAGCCGCTGCGGCCACTGCCATCACCGTGAAAAAGGTGCGGTATGCGTTCTGCGGAAGCAGCTCGTACATGCACCAGCGGGACAGGTACGGAAAGGCCAGATCGATCAGCGCAATGGTAAGGGCGCAGACCATATCCAGCACAAACAGCTTCTTATGGGGTTTGAAATAAGACAGAAAGATCCGCAGATCGGACCGCTCCTGAAATTCCTTGGTGGTCATGAAAAATTCAAAGCTCCTCTCACAGAGTACAGCCTGTTTTTCCGGCTGCTGTCCGCCTCCGGCGGACCGATAGCTGCATCATACCATGATTTTCCCACCTTGGCAATGGGGAAACAGCCCCCCGAACGCGCCGCGTCCGGGGAGCTGTCGGAAAAGCGTATGTTCAGCTGTTGGCCAGATAATCTCCCTTCATGTAGCCGGTGGTGGTTTTTCCGCCGTTGCCGGAGAAGGTGATCTGATACCAGCCGTCACCGGCGCTGGATACGATCTTCACATCACTGCCGTTTGTCAGGGATGCAATGGAATCGTAGCTCTTGCCGGGACCGGAACGGACGAACACACCGCCGCCGGCATTGATCACCTTACCGCTGCCGGTTTTCAGGGCCCCGGACGTGGTTGTGGTGCTGCCGGCCGTACCCGTGGTTGTACTTGTTGTGCCCGTGGTGGTGCCGGAGGCACCTGTGGAAGTGATCCCCGCTGTGGTTGACAGGAATTCACCCTTCATATAACCGGTGGTATCCCGGCCGCCGGGGCCGGAGAACGTGATCTCATACCAGCCGTTCCCGGCGTCCTTCACCACCTTCACCTCGTCACCGTTCTTCAGGGAGGCGATGGGCGTACCGCTGGTGCTGGGGTCCGGTCGGACATTGACGCCGGTAGCGGCGTTCACCACAGTGGCGGTACTGCCGGTTGTTGTACTCGGCGTGGTCGGTGTCGTAGGTGTAATGGGCGTGGTGGTATCCGGTTCATCCGGCATCACGCCGGGATCCGAATTGTCCTCAGGCTCCTCCGTCTCGCCCGGTTCCGAGGTATCCTTCTCCGTGCTGTCATCCGGCTGCACCGGCGTCACCACGCCGGGCTGAGGCGTCACCGGGTCCTTGGGGCCGGTAGGACTTTTGTCATCCCGCAGCAGGAAAAGCAAAATCCCCGCCATGATCAGGATCAGCACCACCAGTATCGGCGTCAGCACGCTGAAATGACGGCTCTGCCGGGCCCGCCGGCCTCCCCGGTCCTTGCCCTTTCGCAAAACCTCTTCCTCCTCGCAGAAGGGGCAATACTTATAGGTATCGGAGTATTTCTCCCCGCAGTCGGGACAGCGCTTCATCGCCATAGTGGTCCTCCTTGTATCCGCACTCGACAGTATCAGACTCTCGTAAATTTATACTTTACATAATACCGATTTTTGTGCATTCAGTCAAGTAGAGCCGGGTCGATTTCACAGGAATTTCATACTTTTTCTTGCTTTCATGTCATCGGACACCTATAATAAAATTATATACTGTCAACCAAACGTGAAAAATACGCCTGCCATCACCAATACGCACCCCACGTGCCCGCTACTTTATATGAAATGGGAGGTTCCTCATGAGTATCATCCTGATCGGTATCGCCGGCGGTACCGGCTCCGGCAAAACCACCCTCACCCGGCATCTGAAAGAGCATTTCGGCCCGGAAGTCACCGTCATCGGCCATGACAATTACTATAAGCGTCAGGACGGCAAGACTCTGGAAGAACGGGCCAAGGTAAATTATGACCACCCCGCCGCCTTTGATACGGAACTGCTCATCGAGCATCTGAAGGAGTTGAAAGAGGGCCGCCCCATCCGCTGCCCGGTCTACTCTTATGTGGAGCACAACCGCACGGAGGAGACCCGGGAAATCCTCCCCACCAAGGTTATCATCGTAGAGGGCATCCTGATTTTCCAGAACCCCACTCTCCGGGACATGTTTGACATTAAGATCTTTGTGGAGACGGATGCCGACGTCCGCATTCTCCGCCGTGCTTTGCGGGATGTGGAGGAACGGGGCCGGACCCTCCAATCCGTCGTCACCCAATACCTCACCACGGTAAAACCCATGCACGAGCAGTATGTGGAGCCAAGCCGCAAATTTGCCGACATCATCGTCTTGGAGGGTGGCCGCAATCTGGTGGCTCTGGAGATGATCATGCAGCGCATCCGCGCCCACATCGACACCCCTTGAATTTTCTAAAATCGAAGCGGAGATGGCTTTTCCCATCTCCGCTTCGTCATATTCCGGCATGATTATACATTTTGGAATCATTTTACCTGTCTTTTACGGTTTTCCCCCGTCTGGCGCCAACAACTCCAAAACCTGACTCTCTCCCAGCACACTGATTCCGTGTGCCCGCAGCAGTGCCGCCGTTACGCCGTCCCCGGCGGTGAGGGTGCCGGTAAATGTGCCGTCATAAACGGCTCCGCAGCCGCAAGAAGGGCTTCGCTCCTTCAGCACCGCCGCCTTACAGCCCAGCAGCTGATATAGCCGCAAGGCACACGCCGCCCCCGGCGGTACTGCTCCGTCACGTCCTCCCCGGTGCGCATCACCACCCGGTCTCCCCGCCGTTCCGACGGATTTCGCGGGGTGGGCAGACCGCCCATCTGCTCCGGGCACATCGGGATCAACTCGTGGCGCTGCGCCAGTTCCTCCACCCAGGGTTGTGGCTTGGATGCGCCGTCATACCGGCAGGGAAGGCCCAGCAGACACGCTGAGATCAGAATTTTCATTCTATCCCCTCCCCATAGCCCGGTGTTCCCGCTGAAGCTCCCGGTAAAGCCGTCCCGGCGTCCAACTTCGGTTGTCCGGCGTCAGCACCGCCTTCAGGCACACGACCCCGGCCTGACGCAGCGCCGCCAACAGGCCGTCCAACTCCCGCTCCAAACCGCAGAATACCAGCATCTTCCCTCCGATGGGCACACCACTCTCTCTGCCAGTCCTTCCCTGGGCTAAGGCTTCCAGCGTTAATCCACAGCTCTCCTTCGCCACCGGCACGGCCTCTCCGCCGAACTGCTGAACGATACCCGCCACCGTTAAGATCTCCGGCAGCGTTTCAAACCCAAACAGCAATACCTTTTTCACAGCTCTACCTGCTTCCCGTTCAGGACCGCACTTTCCAGCCGATCCCCAGCGTAACACAATTTCAGGGAGAAAAACGGTTCGTCGGAATCCAGCAGCCGCAGAAAGATTTGATCTCCCTCCCACATGGGCAGGGTCAGCAGCTCCGCCTTTTTGATCCACGCCAGATCCCCCTCATCGCAGACGTGAGGTTCTCCGGTCCAACCGGTAGCGGTAAACAGGTGCATATACTCCGTGGGCCACTCCGTATTCACAAAGGTCACCAGTCCCCGGTAGCGGTAGTCTGTCAGGGTCAGGCCCGTCTCCTCCCGGCATTCCCGCAGCAGACAGTCCTCCGGGCTTTCCTTGTCCTCAAACTTGCCGCCAATGCCGATCCACTTATCCCGGTTGGCGTCATGTTCCTTTTTCACCCGATGGAGCATCAGGTATGCGTCTCCCCGTTCCAGATAGCACAGGGTGGATTGCAGCATGAAACCACATCCTTTCTCTGTTATTATACCTGCTTTTCCCAAAAAAGAAAGTCCCGGCAAGCCGAGACTTTCTTGCTGATGCGTTCTGATCCGTTCCGCTTTTTGCTTACTCTCCCATGACCTGAAACACGATGTCCCGCACCCGATCCCGGGTGTCGCACTCCACCAAGGTCAGGTTCTGCCAAGGGCCCAGCGTCATTCGTCCCGCCACAATGGGCACCGTGATGAAGGGGGATAGCAGCAGTGCCTTGATGTGGGAGGAACCGTTGTCATCATGCCAGGTGTCATGGTGCTGATAGTGGATCACCCGGCCCTTTTCGTCCCGGTAAGGGGAAAACATATCCAGCGCAGCCTTCAGGTCATGGCCCACCAGTCCCGGCTCAAATTCCAGCGTAGTCAGCGCCGCCACGCCGCCGGTAGTAAAGCCGGTGATCGTACCGTTCCGGATATTCTTCTGCCGGGCTGCCTCCTCCACCGCATGACGGAAATCCTCTGTGACATCGATCATACCCATGTGGGCCTTGGTATGGTAGGTTTTTGTTTCCGTATAAACGGCCATTGCCGTATCCTCCCTGTTTTCAGCTTGTGTTCCGCCGTCTGTTCAGCGCCCTTCAAGGAACCCGCCGACGTCTTTTGCTTATTCCTCCGGATCCGGCAGCAGACAGTCCACCGCCGCCCGGTCCGTCCGGATGGATTTGCACAGAGCGGAGACCGCCTTGTGCCGGGGATCGTTCTTGTAGGCTTCCAGCGCCGCCCGGTCCGCGAATTCCGAGATCAGCACGGCGTCATAGTCGCTGCCCTCCATACCCCGGAGGACCTGACAGCTTTTCAGCTCCGGGATGGCTCCGTAAAGCCCCTGCAAGCCAGTGAGGAAAAGGTCCCGCTCCGCCTCCGTGCCGGGGCGGAATTTCCACATCACGATGTGCCGCAGCATCAAACGCCTCGCTTTGCGTTATAGGCGGCAATGCCCTTGCCCAGAAGCTGAATGGCCCGGCGCAGGTAGTCGCAGTTGTGGACATAGGCGATCCGGATCTCGCTGCGGCCATCGGCGGGATCGGCATAGAAGCCGCTCCCGGGGGCGTACATCACCGTGTCGCCGTTATCCTCAAATTCCTCCAGCAGGAAATACTGAAGCGTTTCCGCATCGTCCACCGGCAGCGTTACCATCATGTAGAAGGCACCGTCCGGCGTATGGAACTTAGTGCCGGGTATTTTGTTCAGCTCCTCTACCACAGCGTCCCGCCGCTTCTTGTACTCGTCCCGGACCTCCTTGAAGTAGGAAGGCTGCACATGCTCGTACATGGCGGCGGCGCCCGTCTGATCGAGGGTGGCAGTGCACAGACGGCCCTGACACAGCTTCATGGCCTCCGCCATAAATTCTCGGTTCCGGGAAATGATGGAGCCAATGCGGGCACCGCAGGCGGAAAACCGCTTGGAAATGGAATCCACCACGATCACATGATCCTTGATGTCCTCCAGCTCGCAGAAGGTACCCATGGGCTCGTCATCGTAGATAAATTCCCGATACACCTCGTCCGCCACCAGGAACAGGTCATGCTCCTTGACCACGTCCGCGATGACCCGCATCTCCTCGTGGGTCAGCACCAGACCGGTGGGGTTGCCGGGGTTGGTGACCAGAATTGCCCGAGTGCGCTCGTTGATCTGGGATTCGATCAGTTTCCGGTCCGCAAAGCGGTAGCCGTTGTCAGCGGAGGTGGGAATGGGATGGATCACGCCGCCGCTCATAAACGTAAAGGTATTGTAGTTGGCGTAGAAAGGCTCCGGCACCAGCAGCTCATCGCCATCGTCCAGGATACAGGCCATGATGAATTCCAGCGCCTCACCGCCGCCGGAGGTGGCCAGAATGTCCTCCCGCTCCAGCTTCACGCCCAGTTTGGCGTAATAGCCCCGCACAGCGTCGATATAGGCGGGCAGGCCGGAGGCAGGTGCGTATTCCAGTGTCGGCTCCCGGAATTCCCGGACCGCCTGATAGAAGGACTCAGGGGTCTTTACATCCGGCTGGCCGATATTCAGATGGTAAATGGTCCGGCCTGCGGCAACTGCCTGATCTGCGCAGGGGTTGAACTTACGAACCGGAGATAACTGACACTTCAAGATCTTACTGGAAAACTTCATGGGACTTCCTCCTCCAAAATGGAAAATAAAAATCGCCCCTGACTCCTGTCAGGGGCGAAAAAACTTCACGGTACCACCCTGATTTACCCGCACGCGCGCTGCGCGGGTATCTCATGTCATCCTGTAACGGGGATGGGTCGTCCCGCTCCTCGCGGGCTGCTCCAAAGCGGCGTACCATCTCTCCTGACCGGGGGCTTGCACTGTCCCCCCTCGCTGAAGGTCGGTCTGAAACGGCTGACTTTGTCATGGCTTTTGTCGATTTGAAATTCATTATAGACACTTTCTGACATTTGTCAAGTGGAAAAAGCCTGTTAATTTTCAATCAAAAGGCGGCGGGAATTCCCGCCGCCTTTGTTATTCATCGCCTGTGTCAAACGGCGGCGCATCCTCAACTGCCGGAGCGCCCCCCATCTGCATTTCGTCCCACTGTGCGCGGGTGATGAGCAGTTGTCTGGGCTTGGAGCCTTCAAAGGGTCCCACGATCCCCCGTTCCTCCATCTGGTCCACCAAACGGGCCGCCCGGGAATACCCCAGTTTCAGCCGTCGCTGCAGCATAGACACAGAGGCTTGTCCCGTTTCCAGCACCACATCCACAGCGGCGGGCAGCAGCTCGTCCTCGTCGCTGCTTTCCGTATCGGCGGCAGCGGAGGCACCCTTGCTGCCCTTGTTCTCCTTCTCCTGGACGGACTGCTCGATCTGGGCAATGACCTCCTGAGAGTAGTTGGCCTCGCCGGTCTCCTTCACATAGGACACCACGTCCTCGATCTCCTCCGGAGAGATAAAGCAGCCCTGAACACGGGTGGGCTTTCCCTCACCCAGCGGGGCGTAAAGCATATCGCCCTTACCAACCAGCTTTTCCGCGCCGGTGGTGTCCAGAATGATCCGGGATTCCAGAGAGGATGCCACTGCGAAAGCGATCCGGCTGGGGATATTGGCCTTCATCAGGCCGGTGATGACGTCAGCAGAGGGCCGCTGAGTGGCGATCACCAGATGCACACCGGCGGCACGGCCCATCTGGGCCACACGACAGATGGATTCCTCCACCTCCTTCGCTGCCACCAGCATCAGGTCCGCCAGCTCGTCAATGACCACCACTACGCTGGGCAGCTTTTCCAGATTCTCTCTGACGGCGGCCAGCTTGTTGTACTCCTCCAGCTTCTTCACGCCGTTTTCCGAGAAGGTCTTATAGCGCTTCATCATCTCAAACACGGCCCACTGCAAAGCGCCCGCCGCCTTTTTCGGATCTGTCACCACCGGGATCAGCAGGTGAGGGATCCCGTTATAGGGGGCCAACTCCACCATTTTCGGGTCCACCATGATAAAGCGCACCTCGTCCGGCGTAGACTTATACAGCAGACTGATGATGAGGGAGTTGGTGCACACGGACTTACCGGAGCCGGTGGTACCGGCGATCAGCACATGGGGCAGTTTTTCAATATTACCGATGATATTCCGCCCGCCGATGTCCCGGCCCAAGGCGAAGGCCGTCTTGGAGGGATGCTCCATAAAGTCGCGGGATTCGATCACATCCCGAATCAGCACCGGCGTCACCGTCTTGTTAGGCACCTCAATACCCACCACAGAGATTTTATTCGGCACGGCGGCAATACGAACGCCGCTGGCGCCCAGCGCCAAGGCGATGTCGTCCTGCAAATTAGTGATCTTGGAGAGCTTTACCCCCTGATCCAAGGTAAACTCATACCGGGTGACCGACGGCCCGTGGATCACGTCGCCTGCCTTGGCGTCCACGCCGAAGCTGGCCAAAGTCTCCGCAAGGCGGCGGGAATTGTTCCGCAGCTCCGCCCCGGCAGCCATGTGGTTCTCTCCGCCGTTTTCATGCAGCAAACTCACCGGCGGGTAGCGGTATTCCGCCTCGCTTCCCGCCATATTTTCGGCAATTTCCGCCGTGACCGCAGCCGTCTCCGCAGCCACAGCCTGAGCCGCCGCCTTTTTGGACAGCGGCTCCTGCACAGCAGGTGCGGCAACAGGCGCCGTCCCCTGCGCGGGAGTATTTACTGCGGCAGGAACCGGGGCATTCTCCGGCTGCTCCGCCGGCGTAGACACCACCACCGGCTCCATGGTGGGGATTGCCCTGGCCGGGGGCTGCTGGCCGATAGGCACCGGAGCCGGTGCGGGAGACGGATGGGCCCGCGCATTGGCAAAGGGATCGCCCTCGTCCTCCATCACGCTGACCACCGGTTCCGCAGTCCCGGACTGTGCCACCACCTGCGCCGGGGTTTTCTGCTTATCGGACTTATGCCGGAAAAAGCTGGTAAAGCCAGTCTTTTCCGGTTTGGGTGCCGGAGCATTCACCGGATCGTCCACCGGAATATCAATCCGGGACCGGGCGCTTTCTGCTGGGATGGCAGCAACGGTCTCCTGCGGCCGCTTCGCCTCTCTGACAGGCTTCTCTGGTTCCGGCTCCTCCTCGTACTTGGGCCGCTCCCGGTGCTTCTCGATCAAGGCCCCCACGGTGAGCCGCAGCGCCACCATCAGCAGCACCACAAACAGCACCGTAAAGATGATTATTGACGCGATTTTGGAAAATACAGCCACAGACCCCTGGCCCAGTGCGCCGGAGATCACGCCGCCGCATTTCAAGGCCACGCCGTCTTTCCACATGGCCGGGATGATCCCGATAGAGGAGGCATACGCCTCCTTCACCAGCAGCATGTGGCACAACGTTCCCAGCAGCACCGGCAGCAGCAGCGCGCTGGTCACCCGCAAAGTCACAGGCCGTCCATGATGGAACAGCAGAATGCAGCCCGCCAGCACCAGCGCCGGTCCAAACAGCCAGTAGCCATAGCCCAGCAGGCCCTTGATGAGAACAGCCAGCCAGTCAATGAAGATCGCGCTGATTCCAAAATAGCTGACAAATACGCACAGTGCCAGGACCAGGCATACCACGCCGCCTAACTCCCGGCGGATAGGCCGGGGCTGCGGCTTTTTAGCGGTAGTCCGGCTGCCGGATTTGCCGCTTGTTTTTTTTGTTGTTTTCTTCTGTGATGTGGAAGCCACGATCAAACCCTCCGCATATTGAAAAATCCATGGACGTGCCAAATAGACCTACCGAACTCGGGGTCACGCCCCGACCAGCGTCAAAATCACGGTCAGCAGACCTACTGCCCAGCAATAATAGGCAAAGGCTCCGAATTTTCCCTTTGCCGCAATCATCTTCAGCAGCCGGATGCAGGCATAGCCCACAACAGCCGCCACAAGAACGCCCAGCAGGTACACCGGTACATCTTTCCAGATGACCTCACCCCCCAGTGCGTCCTTCAGGCTCAGAATATTCGCACCTAATACAGCAGGGATCGACATGATGAAGGAATAGCGGACCGCAAACTTCCGCTCAAAGCCAAGGAAGCAGCCCACGGAGATCGTCGTACCGGAGCGGGACAGTCCCGGACAGGTAGCCAGCGCCTGCGCAGCACCTACGATCAGTGCATCGGTCATCCGGGCACTATGCTCATTCTTGCGTCCCTTCCGCACCCGGTCCGAAGCGAACAGCAGGCAGCCTGTCACGATCAGCGCACCGCCTACCACATACAGATTACTGCTCAGACTCTCGATCCAGTCCTTGATTCCCAAAATTGCGAACAAGGGCAGTGTACCCACGATCACCAACAGGATCATCCGCCGCGCCGGAGGCACCGGAGTAGGCGTTGTGCCATGGATCAGGTCACTGATCCCCCGGAAAAACTCCTGGATCATCTCCCAGATTTCCGGCCAATAAGCCACAAAAACCGCCGCCAACGTGCCCAAATGCAGCAGAACGTCAAAAAATCCAGGCACCTCCGCAGCGCCCTTCACACCTAAGATCTGCTCTACGATTGCCAGATGTCCGGAGCTGGAAATAGGCAAAAACTCTGCCACGCCTTGAACCAGGCCCAATAAAATGGAATGTAACAGCGACATAATATCACTTCCTTGCGAAATTTCATAAGTAAATTTATGATACCACATTGCGCGAAAAATTTCCAGAAGATTTTGGCAGTTTACATAAGTTTATCACCGCCATTTTCTCCCCAAAAAGCCGCTATTTCCATAAACAAGTAATCATAACCACCGGCCGTGCCGGTGGTTTGCACTAGCCCCCTTGGGGCATG
>ENA-UOJM01001813-UOJM01001813.1-human-gut-metagenome-genome-assembly--contig:-P116-NODE-1813-length-17410-cov-4.331720_pt1 | contig 17410 bp, 21 predicted proteins | sample MGYA00242349_ERZ723896 | MGnify/ENA metagenome assembly ERZ723896 | reverse complement strand
GCGCGGGCGAAGATCAGACTGGACGAGCCCGGCAGGCCATTGCGCAAGCAGATCTGGTGGTGGGATATTCTGCCTATATTGCGCTGATTCGCGACGCATTTCCGAATAAGGAGATGATTTCCACCGGAATGAAGCAGGAGGAGGCACGCTGCCGCGCCGCGGTAGCGGCCGCTGCCGGCGGAAAGAACGTGGCGGTGGTCTGTTCGGGAGATGCCGGGATCTACGGAATGGCGGGACTGGTGTACGAAGTGGCCCAAGAGTACCCTCCCATTGAAATCGAGGTGATTCCGGGGATCACGGCCGCGTGCGGCGGCGCGGCGGTGCTGGGAGCGCCGCTGACCCATGATTTTGCGGTAATTTCGCTCAGCGATTTGCTGACCCCCTGGCAGACGATTTCCCGGCGGTTGGAAGCTGCTGCCGAGGCGGACTTTGTTATTTGCCTCTATAACCCCCGCAGCCGCGGGCGGGCCGAGGCCCTGCGCCGGGCTTGTGATATTCTGCTGCGGCATAAACCTGCCGAAACGGTATGCGGCTTTGTCCGCAATATCGGCCGGGAGGGCGAGCAGGCGGTGACCTTGACGCTGGAGGCGCTGCGGGATAATGAAGAGGTGGATATGTTTACCACCGTTTTTGTGGGCAACCGGCAGACCATGCTGCTAAATGGCCGGATGGTGACGCCCCGGGGATATCTGCAGCGGGCACGTTCGGGAGATGCTGCGGAGAGTACGGATTGTCCCGAGCCCCCCGCCTACGAGACGAAGGCAGAAAAGGAGTGAAAGGATGACTTCTCGCGGTGCAACTCTGGTGGTATCCTTTGGAACCAGCTTCCCCGGCACGCTGGAGCGCAATATCGCAGCCATTGAACGGGAGATTGCGGCGGCGCTGCCGGATATGCCTGTCAGGCGGGCGTTTACCAGCGGCATGATTCTGCGCAAGCTGGCCCGCCGGGATGGGGTTGTGATTGATGACGTTCCCCAGGCACTGGACTGGCTTTACCGGGAAGGATACCGGCAGGTAGTGGTGCAGCCGACCCACATCATGAACGGGGATGAATTTGAAAAACTTTGCGCGCAGGCGTCCGCGTTTGACTCCATGCTCTCTTTGCGCATCGGCACGCCGCTGCTGACGGAACTGGAAGACTATTTTGCTCTGGCGGATGCCCTGATGGAGTCCCTGGAAGAGCCTGGTGAAGGAGAGGCACTGGTGCTGATGGGGCATGGCAGCGGACATTATGCCAATGCCGCATATCCGCAGCTGGAATATGTCCTGCAGGACCGGGGGCGGTCCCGCGCCTTTGTTGGAACGGTGGAAGGGTATCCGGGATTTGAAGAGGTGCTGCGCCGCCTGCGGGAACGTCCGGATCTGCATGCGGTCCATCTGCATCCGCTCATGGTGGTAGCGGGCGACCATGCCACTTGTGATATGGCTGGCCCGGAGGCGTCTTCCTGGCGGGCTCGCCTGGAAGCAGAAGGCTATGCCGTGCGCTGTACCCTTCGGGGGTTGGGAGAGTATGCCGCTGTGCGCCGGCTGTTTGCCCGCCACGCAGTGGAGGAATGGAACCAGCTGAAAAAAACACAGGCGGATTGGAACGCGGAAGAAGAGACGTGACACCTTTGGAAACAGTCGGTTCGGGACAGGCAGGGAAACCGGCTTCAACCATGTGGAAAGGAGAGACAAGCATGAAACAGCTGAAAACTGGTCCTTGTAGGGAGGAACAGAGTGGGTGGATTCGCGGCATGTCCCTGATTCCGCTGGCCCTGCCCTTGCTGGAGACATCTGCCGGAGCGATGCACATTGCCGAGGGCATGCTTCCGAAACCTTGGGCATTTGGTTGGATGGCAGTCTGTGTGCCTTTTCTTGCGGCAGGATTGAAAAGCATTCGAAAAACAGTGTCCGACTTCCCGCGGGCAAAGATCCTGCACTGAAAATTGCGTCGTTCAGCGGCTCGTGTTCCCATCCGACAGGAGTGGGCCTGTCTGCCATTTTGTTTGGCCCGGCCGCGACCTCGGTGCTGGGACTGATTGTGCTGCTGTTCCAGGCGCTGCTGCTGGCTCACGGCGGGATTACCACTCTGGGCGCCAATATGTGTTCCATGGCGATTATCGGGCCGCTGGTTTCTTGGGGGGTATATCGGCTGATGCGCTCCCGGGAGATCAGGCCTGCAGCGGCGGTATTTTGCGCTGCCGCACTGGGAGATCTTGCAACCTATGTTACCACCGCGCTGCAGTTGGGTGTGGTCTATGGAAACACCAGAGAATACCTGATGATTTTTGCAGTGACCCAAATTCCGCTGGCCATAGCGGAAGGGTGCCTGACTGTGGTAGTATTCAATGTGCTGGAGAAATATTCCGCGCCTCAGCTGCGGGAACTGAAGGTACTGGGGGGAAGGGATGCAACATGAAACTGTGGCAGAAGAATCTGATTTTGCTGGTGCTGGTGGTAGGACTGGCAGCGGGGCCTTTGTGGCTTTGCAAAGAGGCGGAATTTGGCGGAGCGGACGGCATGGCAGAGGAGATGATTCTCCAGACGCATCCGGATTATGAGCCCTGGTTTCAGCCAATTTTAGAGCCGGCCAGCGGCGAGATCGAGTCGCTGCTGTTCGCTTTGCAGGCGGCGGCAGGAGCTGGCGTACTGGGCTTTGCCCTGGGACGGCTCACTGCCCGGGCACCGGAGGAGCGCAAATAAATGGGAACGGACCGTTGTGCTTGCCGCTCCCGCCTGCGCTGGGTGGATCCGGTCCCCAAGCTGTGGCTGTCGCTGGCAGGACTGCTGGTCTGCGTGTTTGCCGACAGCGCGGCGGTGGGAGGATTCACGCTGCTGGTGTTTTCCGTGCTCAATTTGCTGCTGGGGGGACATACGCTTCGGATATTGACGCGAATCTTGGCCGTTCCCACGGGCTTTTTGGCCATTGGGTGTGGAATGATCGCCTTTCGCCCCTTGGAGCAGGCGCAGGCTTTGTGGGCACTGGGAAACTCCGGCTGGGGAATCAGCCGCCAGGGTCTGCTGCTTGCATGGATGGTTTTGTGCAAAGCCTTGGGAGCGCTGGCGGCGGTGTATTTTTTCTCCATGAACACCCTCATCACGGATTTGACGTGGGCGCTCAGGCGGCTGCGGGTTCCCGGACTGCTGGTGGAATTGATGGAGCTGATTTACCGATTTTTGTTTCTTTTACGGGAAGAGGCTGCCCGGATTCAGGTGGCACAGAAGTCCCGGTTGGGATATCAGAGTATCCCGCAGTCCCTCCGCTCGGCAGGAATGCTGGCGGGAATGGTGCTGCTGCGGGCGCTGCGAAGGGGAGACCGGGTTTATACGGCGCTGGAAAGCCGGGGCTATACCGGGCAGATTGCCACTCTGCCGGGGACCTATACCACCGGCCGTTGGTGTTATCCGGCAGCGGCGGCGATTGTAGTGAGTCAGGGGTTGATTTTGTTGGCGGAGCGGGGGAGCTGGATATGAAGGACGCACTGGAAGTACAGGATCTTTCCTATACATACGAAGATGGAACCCGGGCGTTGGATGCCATCTCCCTGCGGGCCAGGGCCGGGCAGATTACCGGAATTTTGGGGGGAAACGGCGCGGGAAAGTCTACGCTGTTTCTCAATCTCAACGGGGTGCTCACGCCCCAGAGCGGAAAGGTGCTGCTGGACGGCCGCGGGGTGCGGTACAGGCGGCAGGACCTTCCCCAGCTGCGCCGTCAGGTGGGAATTGTATTTCAGGACCCGGACGACCAGCTCTTTTGCGCCGATGTCTATCAGGATATCTCATTCGGCGCGGTGAATCTGGGCCTTCCGCCGCAGGAGGTGCGCCGGCGGGTAGAGGAGGCCATGGCCTGGACCGGGATCAGTGCGCTGCGGGAGAAACCGACCCATGCGCTGTCCTATGGGCAGAAAAAACGGGTGGCAATTGCCGGTGTGCTGGTCATGGAACCGGAAGTGATGATTCTGGACGAGCCGACAGCCGGTCTGGACCCGCAGGGAGTCAGCGACATTTTGCGCCTGCTGTATCAGCTGCGGGAACGCCTGGGGATGACCCTGCTGCTGGCGACTCACGATATGGATCTGGTTCCGCTTTGCTGCGACCAGATTTACTTGCTCAGCAGCGGGAGAATCGTCTGCGGCGGAACGCCGGAAGCGGTGTTTTCCCAGCCGGAGATTCTGCGGGAGAATCACCTGCGCCTGCCCCGGATTGCGCACCTGATGGAAATTCTGCATGACCAGGATGGCGTGGAGGTCTGCCGGTCTGCCGCCACGATTTCCGCTGCCCGGCGGGAGATTCTGCATCTGCTGCGGCAGACGGAGACCGCCGAGGCGGCAGCGGTGAAACAGGACCGGATGGTATAAGGAGGAAAACGAGATGACAAAGCAGGGAATCCTGTATGGGGTGGGAGTAGGTCCGGGCGATCCGGAGCTGCTGACCCTGAAAGCGGTCCGGCTGCTGCAGGAAGCGGACGTGATCGCGGCACCGGACAAGGGAAACGGAGAGCAGGTAGCGCTGCGGATTGTAGATCGGTGGATCCAAGGAAAGCCGCTGCTCTCCTGCCCCATGCCGATGACCCGGGAGCAGGCGGTGCTGGACCGCTGTCACGATGAGGTGGCAAACAGCATCGGAGCGCTGCTGGACCAGGGGAAAACGGTGGTATTCATTACATTGGGAGATCCGACCGTATATTCCACCTATCTGTATCTGCACCGGCGGATACTGGCCATGGGGTATCGGGCTGAGCTGGTTCCCGGCGTTCCGTCCTTCTGCGCAGCGGCAGCCCGCCTGAACGTCAGCTTGTGTGAGGGAAGTCAGCGTCTGATGATTGTTCCGGCTTCCCGCACGGAGCTGGCTGACTGCCTGGAGCAGGATGCGAATCTGGTCTTTATGAAAGCCGGGCGGGAACTGGGTACGCTGAGACAGGCCCTGGCAGAGCACGGCCTGATGAAGCGGGCTTCCATGGTGGCAGACTGCGGAATGCCGTCAGAGGCCGTCTGGGAGCATCTGGAGGATGCGCCGGAGACGTCCGGATACTTTACGATTGTAGTCGTCAGGCAGGGGGAAAACGCGACATGAATATTTGCATGGCCGGCCTGGACCATTCCCTGGCCCCCATTGCGCTGCGGGAGCGGATGAGCTTTACCAGTGCCGGAGTGGTGGAACTGAATCAGAAAATCGCCAAGTCTCCGGATTGCAGCGGGGTAGTGCTTTTGTCCACCTGCAACCGCACGGAGCTGTATCTCTCTTTGCCGGATGGCCAAAGCGCGGATCCGGGTGCATGGCTTTGTGAGGCGGCCGGTGTTTCCGGTGCGGAATTTACGGACGCATTCGTCATTCGGCGGGGAACGGACTGCGCCAGGCATCTGATGGAGGTGGCCTGTGGACTGTGCTCCCAAATTCTGGGGGAGGATCAGATCCTGACCCAGGTGAAAACGGCGGTAACCCTGGCCCGGCAGGCAGGCAGCGCCGATGGCGTGCTGGAGACGTTGTTCCGGACGGCCGCCGCTTGCGGGAAAACGGCCAGATCCGGCGGACGAATCAGCGGTGTGCCGACCTCGGTAGCACACCGGGCTGTGGAAGTCCTGCGGGAGCAAATGGGAGAGCTGGCAGGAAAATCCGCGCTGGTGATCGGCAATGGGGAGATGGGCCGTCTGTCCGCCTCGCTGCTGCGGGAGGCCGGATGTCAGGTGACGGTGACCCTGCGCTCCTATCACCATGGACAGACCGTGGTGCCGGCGGGATGCGAGGTGGTTCCCTATGAGGCGCGCTATGAGGCGATGGAGGGCATGGATCTGCTGCTTTCGGCTACGACCAGTCCCCACTATACGGTGAATTTGGCGGCGTTTGCCGCGCTGGCCCGTCCGCCGCGGATGCTGGTGGACCTGGCCATTCCCAGGGACATCCAGCCGGAGCTGGCCCAGCAGGCCGGGGTGACCCTGCTCAATGTGGATCATCTGCGGCGGCAGGATGTGGTGGATGCAAATGCCATGAAGCGGGTTCAGGCCGCTGTGGAGGAATATCTGGAACGGTTTCTCCAGTGGAATACATACCGGGAGAGCCTGCCGGCGCAGGAAGAACTGAAACAGGCGCTGCGCCAGAGAATGCGCGCCTATCTGGAAGCTGGAATGGACGCGGAAGAGGCCATGGAGCTGACAGTGGAAAAGACAGTGGAGCTGATTGCCGGAGGTCTGAACGACACTCTGCCCGCACATGCGATTCGGGAATGTGCCGCCCGGATCCGGCAGCATACCCGGGCGTGAAGCGGCACAGGAGATGCGTGCCGGGCAGCGGATGCGGGCATGACGGCTGGTTCCGCTGCGGGAAAGCTACATAAAAATGGGTGATGATGGCAAACGGCAGCGCGGCGGCAAAGGATCTGCCCGAGCCGTCTGTAAGCGGCAATCCGCTGGATTGCGGAGGATTGGGAGGAGTAAACATGAAACTGCGCGTTGCCAGCCGGGAGAGCAGGTTGGCTGTCATTCAAAGTGAACTGGTCATGGAAGGGCTCTCTCGCCTTCATCCGGAGCTGGAACTGGAACTGGTGACCATGAAGACCACCGGAGACCGGATTCTGGATCGGACTCTGGACAAAATCGGGGGAAAGGGGCTCTTCGTCCGGGAGCTGGATGCCGCACTGCGAGAAGGCCGGGCCGATTTGAGTGTACATAGCTGCAAGGATCTGCCCATGGAGGAGGCACCGGATCTTCCGCTGCTGGCGTTTTCCGTGCGGGAAGATCCGCGGGATGTGCTGGTGCTTCCCCAGGGGGTGCAGGAGCTGGACCCCGCCAAGCCAGTGGGCTGCGCCAGCCCGCGGCGGGCGCTTCAGTTTCAGGCGCTGTACCCCGGAGTCCGGGTGGAACCGGTGCGGGGAAATCTCCAGACGCGCCTGCGCAAGCTGGATGAAGGACAGTTTTCCGCCTTGATTCTGGCGGCAGCAGGGCTGCGGCGGCTGGGACTGGAGGAGCGAATCTTTCGGATCTTTTCGCCGGAGGAGATGCTGCCCGCCGCCGGTCAGGGAATCCTGGCGGTACAAGGCCGGGCGGATCTGGATCCGGCCTGCCTGGCAGGCTGGGGGAACCCGGACAGCCGGGACTGCGCCTTGGCGGAACGGGCCTTCGTCCGAATGCTGGGAGGAGGCTGTTCCTCTCCGGTGGCAGCATACGCCACCACGGCCGGAGAGACGTTGACACTGCATGGACTCTATGTGACGCCGGAGGACCAGATGGTGCGGGGAACCGTTTGCGGTCCGCGCACCCAGGGGCCGGATTTGGCAGCAGGATTGGCCCGAAGATTAAAGGAGGAGCTGGCATGAGCGGAAAAGTGACGCTGGTGGGAGCGGGACCGGGGGATCCGGGCCTGCTGACGCTCAAGGGCAGGACGGCGCTGGAAGAGGCGGAAGTCGTGGTGTTTGACCGGCTGGTAGGCCCCGAGATCCTGTCTATGATCCCGCCGCAAGCCCGGCGGATAGATGTGGGAAAGGAGGCTTCCCACCATCCCGTTCCCCAGGAGGACATCAACCGCATCCTGCTGGAGGAGGCCTTGGCAGGTCACCGCGTTGTGCGGCTGAAAGGGGGAGACCCATTTGTTTTTGGCCGCGGCGGCGAGGAATTGGAGCTGCTGGCGCGTCATGGCGTGGAATTTGAAGAGGTCCCGGGGATTACCTCCGCCATTTCCGCACCGGCTTACGCCGGAATCCCCGTTACCCACCGGGATCTCTGCTCTTCAGTGCATATCATTACGGGCCATGCCCGGGCCGGAAAAGCGCTGGACATTGATTTTGAGGCGCTGGTCCGGACACGCGGAACGCTCGTGTTCCTTATGGGAATCAGTACCCTGCCCCGGATTGTATCCGGACTGCTGGCAGCGGGAATGGAAGGAACGACACCGGCCGCGGTGGTGGAAAACGGGACATTGCCCACGCAGCGGCGCTGTGTCGCTACCCTGGAGACCCTTTTGCAGCAGGTGGAGGCAATGCAGATCCACAGTCCGGCTGTCATTGTGGTAGGCGATGTGTGCGCTCTGTCCGCACGATTTTGCTGGATGGAGCAGAGGCCGCTGCATGGAAAGACCCTGGTGGTGACCCGGCCGCAGTCCCGGAGCGGAACCATTTCCCGGCGCCTCCGGGAGCTGGGCGCGAAGGTTTGGGAATATCCCTGCATTGAAACGGTGCCGAAAATCCCCTGTCCCGCCATGGAGCAGGCGCTGCTCCACTGTGCGGACTACGAGTGGCTGGTATTCACCAGCCCCGGCGGCGTGGCCGCCTTCCGTCATCAAATGGACGCATGGGGCTGGGATGGCCGGAAGCTGTCGGGGCTGTCCTTGGCGGCAATCGGCCCAGGCACTGCGCGGGCACTGGCGGAAATGGGGCTGCGGGCGGACTATGTCCCGCCCGTCTATGACGCCGCCCATCTGGGAGAGGGACTGCCTGCCCAGGGAAGAGTTCTGATTCTCCGGGCGGAGGAGGGCGACGCTGGCCTGACGGAGGCTCTGCAAAAACGCGCCGTTGCCTACGACGATATCGCCGTGTATCGCACGGAATACGCCTCTTCCCAGAAAGAGTCGATGCGGCGTGCGCTGGAGCAGGGAGAAGTGTCCGCCGTGTTGTTCACTTCGGCTTCTACAGTTCGGGGCTTTGCTGCCACGGTGGGAGAGCAGGTGGATGCCGGCGCGATCCATGCGCTTTGCATCGGACCGCAGACTGCGGCGCTGGCCCGTAAGTACGGTATGACGGTACAGATGGCGCGGGAGGCGACGATTGAGTCTCTGGTAGAGCTGGCCTGTTCCGGCTGCCAAATGTGAGAAAGCCTGCCCAAGCCTCGGCACTGCCGTTTGCGTAAGAGCGGCTTTTTGACCCAATCCGGCGCCAAGCGCCTGCGGTCTGCGCACCGGGAGAACAGCGTTCCGGCGAGCGGCCGGCGTCTGGCAATGCGGTGTTCACTGCCGCCCGGGCACAACAGCAAAAAAGGAGACCGGGGGACCGGTCTCCTTTTTATAAAGAACGTCTGAGAGCAGCGGCAGGCATTCCTGCCACAGGGGATGTCCGCCGGAGGGGCGGCTGGACTGCCGCTGCTGATGATTGAACTTCCGGCGCCTGCGGAAAGCATTCATCCGAAAAAGCCCCCGTCTGCGGTGAGAATTTGCCCCGTGAGGAACGAGGCCTTCTCGGAGGCCAGGAAGGCCACAGCGTGGGCAATGTCCTCCGGCGTGCCCAGACGCCCCAGGGGAGTTTCCTCCACCAGCATGGCCCGGGTTTCCGGGCTGAGCACCCGTACCATGTCGGTTTCAATGCAGCCCGGGGCGACGGCGTTGACCCGGATCCCGGAGGGGGCCAGCTCCAGCGCCAGGGAGCGGGTCATTCCCACAATTGCCGCCTTGGTGCAGGCATACGCCACCTCGCAGCTGGCGCCCCGCAGCCCCCAAATGGAAGAGATGTTGACAATGCAGCCCTGCTTGGCTGAGATCATGGCAGGCAGTACGGCCTGAATGGTATTGCGGGAGCCGGTGAGATTGACGCCCAGGATGCGGTCCCACTGTTCGTCAGTCGTATCCTGAAACAATCCCTGCAGGGAGATGCCGGCATTGTTGACCAACAGGTCCACGGGGCCCCAGGTATCCGTAATCGTGTGGATCATGTGCTCCACGGCTGTCCGGTCTGCAACGTCTGCCTGCACTGCCATGGCGCGGCAGCCCCGGGCCTGGAGCTGGCGGACAACCTCCTGGGCGGCTTCGGCGTGCTGGTAATAGTTGACGCAGACACAGCGGCCTTCCTGGCCCAGTTCCAGGGCGATGGCTCGGCCAATTCCCCGGGACGCGCCGGTGACAAGGGCAATGGATTCCATGCGTATCATTCCTTCCCGACTTTGCCGGAGTTCCCGGCAAAGCAATCTTTTTTTACAGAATACAAAAAAAGTATTGACAAATCAAGTAAAACCGTGTATCTTATATTTGTTCCGCTTCGGACGATTAGCTCAGCTGGCTAGAGCACCTGCTTGACGTGCAGGGGGTCACAGGTTCGAGTCCTGTATCGTCCACCAGAAAATCCTTGAAGCCGCAAGGCTTTGAGGATTTTTCTTTTTTCCCCACTTATAACGTGTGGGCGTAATGTGGGCGAAACCGTTCAAATTGTCCATTTTTACATTGGAGCCAGGCTCAAAAAACTGAGCCCGGCTCCCTATTTTGTTTAATCACAATTTTTGCCGCCATCTTGATGAGCAGCAGCCGCACGCTGGTATCTGTATACTCCAGGGCCTTCCAACGGTCCGGGCTGTCAATGATACCGGCGGCCGCCAGGACGTCCACCGCCTTCTCCAGCTCCTCATCCACAGCGGGCTCCTGGGGCGTCTGCGGCACCTCCGGCACCCAGGCAATGCCTAGATAGTCGGCAATGCCCCGGGCCTCCGCAACGGCTACCAGATCCCGCCAGACGTCAGATTTCAGATCCTCCACATCCTCCTTATTCGTGTGGAAAGCATGCTCGATCAGCACCGCCGGTGCCACCGTGTGCTTGAGGACGTACAGCGACGGATCATGGACGATGGGCGTAGAACGCACGGTCACGCTCAACTGGCGCACCCAGGTCAAAATGGACTGCGCCGCCTGCTCCCGCGCACCGCCGGCGCCGTAGAGATACGCGCTCCAGCCCTTGGCGCTGGACCAGCCGCTGCCGCCCGCCGCATTGGAGTGCAGCGAGACAAACAGATCCAGGCCCTGAATCCCGTTGGCGATGGCGCACCGCTGGGCCAGGGATACCGCTTTGCCGTCGGGCCGCGTCTCCACTACCCTCACACCGCAGCGGCGCAAGTGGGCGCCGATCCGCTGGGCCATGTCCAGGGCAAACTCGTGCTCATAGTAGGTGCCGTCCGGGCTCTTGTTGGCCAGGTTAGATGCGTCATGCCCCGCATCCAGGACCACGGTCTTGCCGGTGCCGTCGGTGTCCGATTCGGACACGTCCTCCTTGAGATGCACCACGATGTAAAACGGCATCACCCGGTCCGGATCACAGGTAAAGCCGGCGCCGTCGATGTTCCGGTAGCACACGCTGCCGCCGCCGTCCAGCATAATGGCCGCATCCCAGCCGGATGCCACCAGTACATCCCGCAGCTGCTCGGGGGTGTACGCCACTTCCGTGGCAATGTAGGCAAAGCGGCCCTCCTTGGCGCCAATGGCCTGCCGGGGGCGGCTGCCGCCCATGTCCGCGCCGTAGTTGAGATCGTCCACCGGCACGCTGTCCACAATCAGATGGACGCATTCGATGTGATTGGCGTAGCTGCTGGGCAGCTTGGTCATGCCATAGTCCTGGGCATCGTTGCTCCAGGCCATGCCGTAGGTGGTGTAGTCCGGGCAGCAGTAGGTGATGCCGTCGGCGCGGAGATGGCAGCAGGCCTGATAGCTGCTCAGGTAGATGGGACCGCCCAGTGCAAAGCTGCCGCCGGTCTCGGCCAGGACCTTGGCCATATCCCGCTGGGGATAGCGTTTGGTGTTGTGGTAGATCTGGATGCGCCGGATCTTATCCAGTGCAATGGTTTCCGCAAACTGCATAATCGTCTCCTTTCATCTTTCAGCAAGGGCGCGGCATGATGCCGCGCCCTTGTCTTTTATTCTTCCTCGTCCTCTTCGCTATGCCGGGGCCATGCCATGATGGCGTCGAACTGCGCCCGGTCACCGGCCTGGAATGCCTCGCGCAGCTCCTCCTCGTAGGCGCCCTCCTGGGCCCGCAGCTCCGCAATGGCTTCCTCCCGCTGGGTCTGGGTGGCCATACCCTCTACCCACTCCGCCTGGGCCTGTGCCCAATCAACGCCGGAATCAAAGCCCTCCAGGGGCTCCGTGCCGGTAAGGCAGCCGGTCCTGAACAGGTCAAAGCCCATCTCCACGCCGGAGGGATTGCCCCGGCGCTGGTCCTCCTGGCTCAGCACCCACATGTCATACGCATACTTCTTCAGATTCATGATGTACTCCTTTCAGTCGTCCGTGTTTGTAGTGTTGGTATGTTCGCCGTCGTCCCCGACGGATACGGCCTCATTCTGCTCCTCATGATCGCCAACCAGCTTGTCCCCGGCGGTGTCAATGGCTGCCTGGCTGATCTCCAGGATCTTGGTGAGCCACCCAGGCACAGGGGCGCCCAGGTTGACCGCGTGCTCCAGGAGGCTGCCCAGCTCCCCGATGACGTACCACACGATCACCAGCGGCCCCAGCAGCACGGAGTAGGTAAAGGGCAGCGAGATCCCGGGAATATTGGCAATGATCGTGGCGATGAGCCAGTCAGCCACCAGGGCGATGGCCACCACCAGGATCATGCCACCCTTGTGCCAGGCCCCCTCCCGCATTTTGGCGCTGGACCAGCGGCCGTCCTTGGCAGCTGCCGCGCTGCCGATCAGCCAGTCGGAGAGCATCAGCAGCACCCAAGCCACCACCAGCCAGCCAAACCAGCCCCACCCCGCCGTCAATGCGGCCACACCGGCCGCCCCGGCCGCCGTGCGCCCCAGCCAGGGCATATCATCCATTGTTTTGTCCTTTCCCAGCGGTTGATGCCGCCGCTCTATCAGTTCTGACTTTGTGCGCCCAAAGCTGCCGCCTGGAGCATCGCCAACTGTGTCTCGATATAAGTGCGCTGTGCCATGGACACGGTAATGCGTTCCTCATAGACCGCCGGAGCCTCCGCCGTGGCGGGCGTTACCTCCACCGGCTCCTTGCCCAAAGCGGCCCGGACAGTGTACGCCTTGTGAATGTTCTCGGTTCCGCTGTCCTCCTGGATGGTAATCGTCTCACAGTTGGCCGCCGAAAACACCGTGTCCAGGGCCTCCATGCTCTCCGATGCCGGGAAGATAAAATTCAGGGTATCCCGGCTTTGCCCCTGTACATACCGGGGACCGCCGGTAATTGCACTGGGCGTCAGCTCCGTTCCATCAGTCAGTTTGATCTTCATGTTGAAATCCTCCTGCAAAATTACCACGGATTTTGAACTCTCTGATCCGTGTAGTAGATTACCTCATCGTTGACAACCATTTTTGCAAGTAAAAAGATGACCGCACTGGGCAGCTCTCTTTGAAACTTTGTATCAAAACTCAGGTAAATCGGAGAGTCTGTGTTGAGTGTCGCATTCAACACCAATAAGTCTCCGTCCTCCGTAACGTTATTGCTTCCAGTGCCGGACGAATCTCCCATTCTGATGTGGGCATATTTGATATAGCTTCCAATGCTGCGATCCAGGCCATACAACGCCACCTCGCTGTATCGCGGATACCACCTGCCCGCATAGATGGAAAATCCAATTTGGAAGGTCGTCCCCGCAGAGAAAATATCGTACCCCTGTACTCCGTTTTTGCTGGGGTTAAAATCCATTCTTCCCGCTACAGACAAGGCTTTTGCCAAGTCTTGGTTGTATACCCCGGACTGGGTCTGCCCGGTTCGATGAAACAAATACGGTGTTGGCATTGGGGTTTGCGTGTACCAGTTGTACTCGTTTGCGCTGCTGGCGGTCCATCCGGAACTGAACCAATAATAATCCGGTGTCCCGGAGAAAAAGGGCCTGGCTACACCGCTCACCCCGACATAGCCCTTTTTTATCTTCCGGGCCACTCCGCCCACCCCGATATGCTGCTTCTTCACCTGGCGTGCGACTCCGCCGATGCCGATATACTGCTTTTTCGCCACGGTTTCACCTCACTCATATACCAGATAGATCGTGTCATCCGACAACCCTGCTCCTGCCCCAATGTCGGCAGTTCCTTTACTGAACTTATACATTCCATTTGCTACAAGCTGCGCCATCAAACTATAAATATTCATGTACCCATTCCCTGACCAGCCGGGACCAGTAATCGCAAAATTATAGGAAGTATCCGGCAAGCTGCTAATCTGGGTTGGGAATAGAGATTGCGCAAGCTGTGCAAGCGTAGGTACGCCGGTTCCACCGCGTGCCACAGGCAGTGTACCGGAGTTGATATTCGCAGCATCATGGTTATGCCCGCTAGGCGGGAACGTCCCGGGTTTTCCGGATACCTCGCTCCAAGACGGAACCCAGGTATCCGCTCTGGCTCCCACCTGCGCCGCCGTCACCCCGTGGGGATTGCTCTTATTTCCGGTGTGGGTGTCCAGATTTTTCTGCACAGCCGCCGCGCTGCCGGCTGTATCGTAATTCATCTCCGGCAGCTGCTCCACCGGGATCTTTCCGTCCGCCCCCAGTTCCGCCTTCTTGGCCACCGCCTCGTCAACCTTCTCCCAGTTTTCATTGAGCGTCGCCACCTCTGCCCAGTCGGATTCCTCCGGCAGATTCAGCCCGAGATTTGCTGTCTGATTCATGTCCACGCCACTCCCTTCACTTGATCCCAGGTCCTGTTCCGCAGCTCTGCCCAGGTATGCTGCGCCGTCACGCCCCAGGTGTTGTAAACAATCACATAGTCCCACCGGAGATGAGCCGGCATGATTTCCCGCAAAGCTGCGGTCAGATCCTCCATATTGGGCGGCATTCCCACGCTTCCCACGAATTTGATTTCCAGGCGGAACTGGAGCGGGAATTCCGTCAGCTCCACCTCTCCGTTGGAAAAACTCTCCGCCACAGATTCAATCAGCGCCACCGTGGTGACACCTGCTCCCCGGAGCTTGGAGCGGATCCGGCTGCGGCGATATGCGATCTCCTTGGACTGCTCCACACTCAGCCCCAGGGTCTTTTCCCAGTATTGCAGTCCCCAGGTCGCGGTCTCCACCGCCAGCTGATCCAACAGCCCGTCCCGGGCTGTCCAAAGCTCCAGCACCTCCGGTTCCAGCGCGGTCTGCAAATCGACAAACTCGGCAGATCCGGCGTAGAAATCCGGATAGCGGGAGATCAACGCTCTCAAGATACCGTCACCTCCGTTAATACCGGGACCTCATCCGGCGCCATTGAAATATTTTCCGTGCCGCCGCCGACCAGCAGCGTGGTATGATCCACCACGCCGGGGATCATCAGCAAGATGGCGCTGATCCGGTTATAGCTGACGGTGTAGGTTTCCGTCTCCAGCGTATCCAGCTGCCCGTCCAGATTCTGCCCGAATACGGACCCCACCACGGTCCCGAAATACTCCTTGACCGCATTCTCAAACGCTGTCTGCACAGCCTCTCGGGTCGTTGAGCCGTCAATCGTCACTTCCGCCGTCACGGCCAGCTCCTTGGCCCGGGCGGCCGTCACGGTGACGTCGGCGCCCACAGGACGCTGCTGCTCAATATACGCAGCGCATTGCTCCACCGTCTCCGGCGCCGCAGGCTCCATATTGGGGTCCGTCAAAATGACCTTGACGGTACCCGGGCCATCCCATTTGGCAATGACCCGGGAAGCGCCTACGCCCGCCACGCTGTTGGCCCACTGCTGATAGTGATAGGGATTGCCGGAGGTAGCCGTCCGGCGCATCCGGTCCAGATATCGGGCGAGCAGGGATGCGTCGTTCTCCGGATCCGTACCGCCGGCTGCGGCTTCATTGGCATAGCCGGAGATCCCGGAGTAGTTTTTCAGCGTCTGAGTAATCTCCCCGGCGCCGATGTTGTAAAGGTCTCCCACCTGTGCGGCGTCCAGCATTCCGGTAGCCGTTCCATCCGCGATCACGGCCGTCTCCCGCAGGAGGAAAGCCAGCCCTGCCGCCGTATAGAAGGGGGTTCCGGACGGGACCTGCGCCCCGTCGGTGCCGGTGAAGGTGATGGCACAGCTGGCCTTCGTGCCGGGCTTCCGGACGATGCCCACCACCGCCGCCTGCTTGTCAATATACGTCCCGGAAGTCTCATCCAGATAAAATGCCGGCACCAGTGCATCCATGCTGTGATAGACCTCGGCAATCTCCGCCGCTGCGGCCGAGATCACATCATTGGTATAGCTGCCCTCCCGGGTCTGCAGGTTGGTGGTGAGCCGAGCCAGAATGCGGCTCTTGATTGCTTCTACCGTCAGATCTTCATACATTTACCGCTACCTCCGCTTCTCCGTAAATCGTAGACACCCGGCAGGCGATCTCCAGCCTGGTTCCCTGAAAGCTGACCTGCGCCTGCAGGACCTCCCGGATGTATGGATTGGGCGCCAGGGCCTCCCGCACATACCGGACCGCCTCGCTTTCCTTGACCTGGGCAGTGAAGGCCTTTCCGATGAGGCTCTCCGCCTCGCAGCCGTAGTCCCAGGTGTAAATATCATGGTGGAACCGGGCGGTTTTCAGGGCCTTCCAGATCCATACCCGCACGGCGTCCACGCCGGTGACTTCCACCGGACGGCCGCCGGCATAGACGGGTACGCCCCGGGCAAAGTCCCAGGCCACCTCCCGGCACAGGGGAAGCTGCGCCTGTACAGGTGTCTCCGCCTCCGGCTGGATGATGGGGAATAGATTCGTCATGTTGCCCGCACCACCTTGTCAATGAGATAAAATGTCTGGTCATCCTCCGTCAGCAAAAGAACTTGGTCTCCCGCCTGCAGCGCCGGCTCCTCCAGCGTCTGGACCAGCTGGGTGAGCCGTACAGTCCCCGGATCGACGGACACCCCGTGCGATCCGCTGTTGGCGGTAAAGCCTCCGGCTCCGCCGGTGAGCTTGATGTTCTCCGTATGTCCCGCAAGCAGACGGCAGCTGATATAAAACCGCTCCGCCTCCTGCTCCGTGCCGGCTACCTCCACCGAAAGCGGAGAGACCGCTGTTACCGTCCCCAGCCGCAGCCGGAGACGCCCAGCCCGCGCTCCCTCGCCTCCGGCTTTGCGCATGGTTTCATAAATACGATCGTATCCATCCAATGTGGTTCCTCCCGTGTCCGATTCGGACACATCATTCCGTCGGCACGCTGCCCGCTTCCTGCTTGTCCATCAGGTTGCGGAAATCCAAGGTAACCGTCGTTTGATAAATTCCGTTCACCGTGGTGTGGCTGTCCGAGAGGATCCAGAACAGGCCGTCTGTGCCGGTGACCGGCTCATGGACCACCACGGCGTTTCCTGTGATGAGCTTTGTACTCCCCAGGCATTTTGCGGTGATGGTGGTCTTGATGCCGTTCTCCTCCAGGATCTGCCGGGCGGATTGGGCCGGATCCTCCTTGTCGCTGGCACGGATGGCCTGCTGCATGAGACCGTATAGCTCCCGCAGTCCCTGGGTGCTGTCATAGGTGGCGATATGGCGGTACTCCTCGTCGTAGACCGCCACGCTCGTCACCAGGTTTTCAATGGACTCACTGCTCTCACAGGAGAGCAGATTGCTGCCCGGGATCAGCCGCAGCGTCTCCGGTCCCCGGGCCTTTTCCACCACCTCCAGCGCGTCGGAGCGAAAGCGGATCTGGTACTGCTTCCCGGTCTGCTCCGAGGCCAGGGTGTACATGGTCTGGATCACCTGATACAGGGTAGCCGGCAGGAAGTTCCGGGACAGCGCCACGCCGGTGGCCGCCAGTGTTCCGGTGGGGATACCGAATTCCGCGCACAGCTGCGCCGTCACCGCCTCCGGCGTCT
>ENA-UOJM01001805-UOJM01001805.1-human-gut-metagenome-genome-assembly--contig:-P116-NODE-1805-length-17457-cov-7.756292_pt1 | contig 17457 bp, 10 predicted proteins | sample MGYA00242349_ERZ723896 | MGnify/ENA metagenome assembly ERZ723896 | reverse complement strand
TTGGAAAGCTACCTTGCCTAACACGCATTGAGTTTGAGGGCAGACACGGAGTTTCGAATCTACACCACCATGCGGACTAAATCAAATGATTTTTGCCCGCGTGTCAAGCACGACACACCTGTTACTCTTCCGCTTACTCTTCCGCCGTGTTGTTGGCAGCGACGGCAGCGGCGGCAATCTGAGCCAGTTTGGCTTTGACGTCGGCGCTGGAACCAGCCGGTTCGGGAGCGGGAGCGGTGCCGCGACCGTGCTTGTTGGTTTTGACGAACGGGTCGCCACCGCGAAGCGCGTAGGGATCGTCGTAGTCGGCCGAAACGGTCGGCTGATCATGCAGGATGAAACCACGGCCCTTGCAGGTCGGGCATTCCTCGGAGAACGCCTCGACCAGACCCTGGCCGATGCGCTTGCGGGTCATCTGCACCAAACCGAGCGAGGTGACTTCGGCCACCTGATGCTTGGTGCGGTCGCGTGCCAAGCATTCGACCAAGCGGCGCAGCACCAGATCGCGGTTGGCGGGCATGACCATATCCACATAGTCGATCATCACCATGCCACCGATATCGCGCAGGCGCAGCTGGCGGGCGATCTCTTCAGACGCCTCCAGGTTGCAACGCGTCACCGTTTCTTCCAAGGACTTGCCCTTGCCGATAAAGCGGCCGGTGTTCACGTCAATGGTGGTCATGGCTTCGGTGCGATCGATGACAATCGAGCCGCCGGACGGCAGGTAGACCTGACGCTCCATGCCCTTACGCAGCTGGGAGTCGATGGACCACTTGTCGAACACGTCCTTGCCTTCATGCTCGGCCGGGTCCCACTTCTCCAGCTTGTCCTTCAAGTCGGGGGCCATGGTGTCAAGGTATTCCTCGATACGGTCGTAGACCTTGTCACCTTCCACGATGAGCTTGCTGAAGTCGTCGTTGAAGATGTCGCGCACCACGCGGATGGCCACGTCGGGCTCGCCCTGCAGGAGCTTCGGGCGCTTGCCGTGCCAGAATTCCTCGCGCTTGGCGTTGATGCGCTCCCACTGGCGGACCAGTGATTCGAGATCCTTGACGATGGCGTCTTCGGATGCGCCCTCGGCTGCGGTACGGATGATCACGCCCATGTCTTTCGGGGCGATCTTGGAGACGATGTTCTTCAGACGGCTGCGTTCGCGCTCCGAAAGCTTGCGGCTCACGCCGGTCATGCCGCCGGATGGCACGAGCACCAGGAAGCGGCCGGCGAGCGTGACCTGAGAGGTCAGGCGGGCACCCTTGTGGCCGATCGGGTCCTTAGTGACCTGCACGAGCACCGGGTCGCCGGACTTGAACGCCAGCTCGATGCGGCGCGGCTGGCCTTCGAGACGAGCGGCATCCCAGTTGACCTCGCCGGCGTAGAGCACGCCGTTGCGGGCCTGGCCGATGTCCACAAATGCGGCCTCCATGCTGGGCAGCACGTTCTGCACGCGGCCAAGGTAGATGTTGCCGACGGTCTGTACTTCCTGAATGTCGGAGACGTAATGCTCGACCAGAACATTGTCTTCCACCACGGAAATCTGGGTGTGATGTTCCTTCTCACGCACCACCATCAGGCGGTCCACGTTCTCGCGGCGTGCGAGGAAGTCCTGTTCCATGAGCTGGCTCTGGCGGCTGCGCTCACGGCGGTTGTCACGGCGGCGCTGCTTCTTGGCCTCGAGACGAGTGGAGCCCTCCACATCAGTGATCTCGTCGATGTACTGCTGCTTGCGGGAGCGTCGGACCAGCGGCTGTTCGCTGTTCTGACTCTGGTCGTCGGTGCCCTCGCCGTTCTTGCCGCCACGACGGCGACGGCGACGGCGAGTAACGGTCTGCTCCTCATCGTCCTCATCGCGATCACGGTCATGATCATCGCGATCGTCACGACGGCGGGAACGCGTATCTTCGGCATCGTTCTCGGCGGTATCGTGCTCGCCGTTGGCACCGGTTTCGCCGCGTGAGCCGCGACGGCGGCGACGGCGCGAACGGGTGCGGATGGCGTCGGACTCTTCGTCGCCCTCCTCTTCGGCAATCGGCGAGTAGGCGATATCGTCCAGCTCGAGGTCTTCCTCAATCTGCTCGACTTCGGCGGCTGCACGGCGCTCCTGGGCGTTCAGGCGGCGGGAGCGACGGGAACGGCGAGAGTCGGAGGTGTCGTCGGCGTCGAAATCGTCGTGATCGGCGTTGGTATCGCCGGACGCGGCGTCACGGGAAGCGTCACGGTCGGCGGAGGCGCGGCCGCGATCGTCGCGGCGACGGCTGCGCGGCTGGGCATCGTCATCGTCGTGGCTGCGCGAGCGGCGGGAGCGACGAGACGGGCGTTCGTCGGCGTCAACATCGTCATCACGAGTGTCAGCGGTATCGTGCGCATCCACGGCGGCGGGCAGCACCGGTTCCTGGAACAGCAGGGACGTCATCGGCTTGCCACGGCGCACGGTCTCGTGGCCAGAGGGCAGGGATTCGACCGCGTCGAACAGGCGCTCATCCGGGGTGTCCTCGTGCGTATCCGCAACTGCACGGCGAGAACGACGGCGAACCGGACGGTCCTCGTCATCATCATCCATATCCATAGACGCACGGCGAGAGCGGGAGCGAACCGGCCGATCCTCGTAGTCATCATCGTCGGACTGGCGGGAGCGAGAGCGGCGGCGAACCGGGCGGTCCTCGTCGTAATCGTCATCGTCCACAACCGAACGGCGGCGGGAACGTGGGGCGTCATCGTCATCGAAATCATCGGCACTGACAGTGCGGCGCGAACGATGAGGACGATCATCCTCGCTATCCGAGTCGGCCACTGCGGAAGCGGCGCGGCGCGAACGGCGGCGGGTTGGACGTTCGGCGGAATCCTGGGAATCGCTGGATTCATCGGAATCGCTGGAATCGGCTGACTTGGAATCGGCCGCAGTGCCGGCATCGGGAAGCGCGGGGGCTTCGAACAGCGGGGCGCGTTCCTGCACTTGCAGTTCCAGAGAAGCGCCGGCAGCACCGGTGCCGCGGACCACGCGGCGGCCGCCACGACGACGGCGAACAGGTTCGGCGGGCTGGGAGGCGGCGGCAGGCGCAGCGTTCACGGCTGCAGCCGAATCGGCATTGGATACGGTTGAATTATCGGTTCCGTCGTTGACGAAACCTTCACGGTTGTCAGTGGGCACAATGCTCCTCGCGGCGCGCTGCATCACGACGCCTATTTCCAGGCCTATACGCTTGTCTCACACCACGCTCTCACCGTGGCCGCACGAAAACGCGCCGCGTAAAGGCAACTTCGTCTCAAGTCTGTCCTGCGGGTGGCGGACACCGGCGCTTGCGTTGTCTCATTCTCAAGAGCCGCAAGGGGATCGACGCCATCTCGCACGCTGATGGTTATGCAGAACCACCATCCTTTAGTATGCCACATATTTTGTGCGGGCGTGGCCCGGCGAGGCTGACGTTCTCTCGGCTCCCCTCCCCCGCGGTGACAGCTCCCCTCAGGGAGGGGAGCTAGAGAGGTGTCAGACCAGCCAGTCGGTAAGGATTGCGGCCATGGCGGTCAGGTCGGATTCAGGCACCTGCTCGTCGTGCTTGTGAGCCAGCAGCGGATCGCCGGCACCGAGGTTGACGGCCGGGATACCGAGCTGAGAGAAGCGTGCCACGTCGGTCCAGCCGAGCTTGGCCAGCGGGTCGCGGCCAGTGCGCTCCTTAACCAGTCGGACCAGATCCTGGGCGAGCGGGGCGTTCAGGCCCGGGCGCGCGGAGGGGCTTTCGTCCTTCATTTCGATGCCGTAGCCCTCGAACACGCCGCCGGTAGCCACATGCTCGCCATTGCCGAGTTCGGCACCGGCGTCCGCGCCCATCATCAGAGCCTTGGCCTCGGCCAACGACTTGTCCGGGGCGAAGCGGTAGTTGACGTGTACGCGGCATTCATCCGGAATGACGTTCGTGCCTTTGCCGCCGGAGATCAGCGTGGCGTTGAGGCCCTCGCGATAATCGAGCCCGTCCACGTTCACGGTGGCCGGCTCGTAGGCGTTGAGTCGGTTCAGAATGTCGGCCGCCTTGTGGATGGCGTTCTCCCCCATCCATGCACGGGCGGAGTGCGCGGCCACGCCGTGGGTTACGACGTCGAAGCGAATCGTACCGTTGCAACCGCCCTCGATGCCGCTGTTGGTGGGCTCGCCGATGATGGCGAAATCGCCGGTGATCCAATCGGGATGGGCCTCGACGACTTTGCGTAGGCCATTCTTTTCGGCGACGACTTCCTCATGGTCGTAGAAGACGTAGGTGAGGTCGACTTTCGGGGTGGTTTCCGGCGTGCGGCCGTCGAGCGTGGCGGCGAGGTAGAGCATCACCGCGTCGGAGGCCTTCATATCGGTGGCACCGCGGCCCCACAGCACGCGGTCTTCGGGATGAGCGTGGGCGATTTCTTCGCGAATCAGCGAATCGCCGGGCTCCAGCCACTTTGGTGGGAAATTGTCGATGACCGGCACAGTATCGAGGTGCCCGGCCAAGATCACACGGCTCGGCTTGCCGAAGTCGGTGCTGGCCACCACTGTGTCGCCGTGACGGCGGACGGTCAGGTGCTCTTGCTCGTTAAGGAAGGCCTCGACCTCGTCGGTGAGGGGGCCCTCGTGGTCGGACACGGAGAAGTTCTCCATGATCTGGGTGAGCAGGCTGTTCAGCTGCTCGGCAGTGGATGCGGTGCGGTTCAATTCAAGCGTCATGTGAACAGCGTACCGCGTGGGCGGCGGGCCCAGCACACTCACTACATGAGATTTTGCGGCCGAATACATTTTTATGTGCCACACTGGGGTGGCGAAAGGGAGGATTATGCCAGGTCTAATCAGCGCCATGCAAGGCTTCTGCGTTATCGGCATCGTAATCGCGGTGGGATATGTTGCCGCACGAATGCGAATCGGCGGGCCGTCCGCTCAGATGGTGCTCAACCGGTTCTCCTTCTTCGTATCGAGCCCGTGCCTGATGTTCGCGATTCTCTCCAAGGAGCCGATTTTCGACATCTTCCACCCCTCGATTATCGTGGCGTTCTTCTCCGCCGTGCTGGTAGGCGTGGTGTTTTTGGTGCTCAACCGTATGTTCTTCCACCTGAATGCCCCGGACGCCACCATCGGTGCCCTGAATTCGCTGTACCTCAATTCCAATAACATCGGCCTGCCAATCGCCACCTACATTCTGGGCAATCCGGCTCTTGTGGCACCGATTCTGGTCATGCAGCAGGCCATCTTCACACCGGTGGGCCTGACAGTGCTGGACGTGACCACCAAGGGCAAGGTCTCCATCAAGGAAATCGCCAAGCAGCCACTGCATCAGCCGCTGCTTATCGGCTCGCTGCTGGGCATTGTGGTCTCTGCGATTTCCGCTAAAAGCGGCTGGTTCCCAGTGCCGAAATTCATTTTCGACCCGATCGACATGATCGGCGATTCGGCTGTGCCAATGATCCTGATGGCGTTCGGCATGTCCCTGCACGGCACCAAGCCGCTACAGCAGAAGGGCGATCGCCCGGCCATCTTCACGGTCGCGGTCCTCAAGAACATCATCATGCCAATTATCGCGTTCCTGCTCGCCTACTTCGTGATGGGCTTCCGCGGCTCCGAGCTGTACGCCTGCGTGGTACTCGCCGCTCTGCCCACCGGCCAGAACGTATACAACTACGCGGCCCGCTACAACGTGGGTCTCACCTTCGCGCGCGACGGCATTCTGATGAGCACCATGACCAGCCCGGTGTTTATCGCGATCATCGCGGCGCTGCTGTCGTGATGGGTGCGCAGAGAAGCGTTCTCAATAGTATCCGTGCGCGCAAATGCACAGATATCGCACAAACGAACATTTGCTCATCCGCATATTTGCGGTGATTTCAGCGTTTCTACGTTCGATTTGCGTATACGAAAGTACGCACAGTTGTTATTGAGAACGATTCGCTGCGCAGCTCGGCTCAGTCATCAGCCCGATAATCGGTCAGATTCAAGCTGGCCGCCACATGATTGGACGCGAACGCGCCGATGGAAACCAGCGCATAGCACAACACAAGCCCGCCGAAGAAGCTGGCCAGCGTGGCCGGTTCGGTCATCGAAGCGGCGAACAGAGGGGCCATAAGCAGCATGGAACAGCCGCCGGCCACGATCACCACGATGTTGAGCGGGGTGAGTACCTCGATGAATCGCGCACGGTTCAAGGTCTTGACATCAGTGCCCTCCAACACCAGCATGCGATATTCGCCGGCCTGATCGTACACGCTGCCGGCCTGCATCACACCGGAGCTGACCGCGGCAAGCACAGCGGCGAACACGAGCGTCAGAATGCCGCCGGTGCCGATGTCGCGAATGAACACGGTGAACGGGTCGTTGGCGTCATCGACCACGGCGGCCGATCCGAAGAATCCGCAGATCGACGTGATGCCGGCGATAAACACGGCCAACGCAATGCCGGACACATTGCGCCAGGCGCGCTTAGGGTTGTCGAGAATACGGCGCATGGCAATCATCGTGGCCGCATCCTTGGGGCGCTTGGCCTTGGCCTTGGCGCGAGCGGTGATCACCCACGTGCCGATAAGATTCACCAGCGCGAAGCACAGCAGCATGAAACCGATGATCACGCCGTACATCACCGCCTGGCCGGCCTGAGCCAGCATGGCCGGGTTCTTGAAGACGATCATGGCCACCACCACGACTACCACGAACAGCACCATACGGGTGCCTGAGGGCAATGCGGTGGCGGTGCGCGAGGTGACACCCAATGGGGTGATTGCCACGCGGCGCAAGGTGACCAGCGACGATATCAGCGCCAAGATGGCCACGCCCGCCAAGGTGATTACCAGCGCCAGCGGGCCGACCCATAGCTGTTCGAAGGTGAACCGCTGCTCCTGGAAGGGAATCAGCATGACTGCCGGCATCAGGGCGCAATAGCCGGCAATGCCGATAAGCGCGCCGATCAGCGCCTGTCCGGCGGCGTCAAGCGCGGTGAGACGCACCACCTGACCGGTGGTCGCGCCGGCCAGGCGCAGGGCGGCGAGACGGACGTCGCGGCGGGATGCGGCCAGTCGTGCGGCGGAACCGGCGAGCGCCACGAACGGCACGACGAGCAGCATGCAGGCGAATACCGCCAACGCCACATAGGCGGTGGAGAATTGGGCCAGGCTCGTCGGGTCGCTGATCTGCCGTTTCCACGCGGCCACCGTATCGGGCCGGCAGGCACCGAAGTCGAACGCGCAGGCGACGGTATGATCGGCCGAAGCCCGCCAGATGAAACCGTGTACGCCGCCGAGCACGGTGAGGAAGATGGTGGTGGCTGCGGCGAAGGCGATGATTGCCAGCATCGAGGTGTGGCCGGCGCTGCCGCGCAAGCCGGGGCGGTGAAACAGCCGCCAGAGGGCGAACGTGCTCATCGCGCGCCTCCTGCGGTGGTTTCGCTCCCGCCGGCTGGAGCTGCCGAGCGTAGCGAGGCTGAGGGTGGTTCAGCGCCCTCGGGCCACCCCCAGTCAGCCTGCGGCTGACAGCCCCCGCCAGCGGGGGCGGAGTTGGGGTTGGCGTCTGTCTGGTGCAGACGGCCGTCCTGCATCATTACGGTACGGCCGCAGAACGAAGCGACGTTGGGGTCGTGGGTGACGACGACCACGGCGGAACCGTTGTCCCGCGCGGCGGCCATGAGAATGCCCATGACCTCGCGGCCGGTGGCTTGGTCGAGCGCGCCGGTCGGCTCGTCGGCGAAGACCACGGCAGGTTTGACGGCGAGTGCACGGGCGATGGCGATGCGCTGCATCTGTCCGCCGCTCATCTCCCCCGGCCGGTGCGTGGCGAGCGCGCGCAATCCCATGCGTTCCAGCCACAGGATCGCCGTGTCGGTGGCGGTGCGGTAGGGCATGCCGTCAAGCATCATCGGCAGGGCGATGTTTTCGACCGCCGGCAGTTCGGGCAGCAGCTGGCCGGACTGGAAGACGAAGCCGAAGTCGTTGCGGCGCAGTTTGGTGCGCTCGGCGTCGCTCATGCGGCTCAGGTCGGCACCACGGAAGATGACGGTGCCGGCGGTCGGCTTAATGATGCCGGCGAGCGCGTGCAGCAAAGTGGATTTGCCGGAGCCGGACGGGCCCATCACGGCTACCGTCTCGCCCTCCCGGAGCGTGAAGTTCACGTGGTTCAGGGCGAGCGTGTGCATGGTCGGCATGGCGAAGCCGGGCTGGGCTGGCTGGGATGGCTGGCCGGCCTGAATGGCACCCGGTCCGGCCGCAGCGGGATTCGCCGACGCATAACCGGCTCCCGTGCCGGCTGGCATCACGCCGGTGACGCCGTGCCCTGCCTGTGCGCGGGCCATGCTGGCGGTGTAGTCCATGACCAGGTCGTGCGCCTCGATGACCGGGGCCCACTGCTGGGTGTGCGATGCCGGCTGCTGGAACTGTTGGGGTTGCTGAGACTGCTGAGGCTGAGCCGCCGGTCCCGGCGCCGGCTGAGGCTGCTGCAATTGCGATGCTGCTGTATTCATACTCCCGAGCGTACGGAGCGAACGCCCAGCCGACCATCGGGCTGCGGTATGAACCTTTCTGGATTACCGGCCCGCTCCTCATCCGCAAGGATTAGAGATACGCAAATGATTAATGACCGGCAACCACTATTCGGTGCCGGTCATTATGAGCATTGCATTCAGGCGCTACGCGCATTATTGCGCGGTAGCCAGCTCGTCCAGGCGGGCGGCGAAGCGGGGCCAGTCGGTCTTCATAGCGGTGAGGAGCTTGCGGTTGGGCACGTCGTCAATCGGGACCCAGCAGATTTCCATGCTTTCGTCGTCGTTTGCCTTGGGCTCGACGGTGTGGCCGGGCTTTTCGAAGGCAAACACGGTGGTGTAGGCCCACGGGCCGTGGTCCTCGCGGTAGGAGCCGACTACCTCGATGTCTTCGGGAGTGATGTTGGCTTCCTCATAGCTTTCGCGCAGCGCGCCCTCGATGGGCGATTCGCCGTCCGCGGTGGCACCGCCGGGAATACCCCACGTGCCGCCTTCGGCGCTCCACGCGGCGCGATGTTGCATGACCACGTGGGTCACCTTGCCACTCACCGGGTCGCGACGAGCCAGCAGAATACCGGAAGCACCGTTGGTGCCCCAATGCTTGCGGCCGCAGGCGCAGTCCACCCAGCCATCGCCGGGCTGGTGTACGTTTTCGACCGGCGGCAGAATGCCAGCGTGCTGGTTGCCCGAGGCCTTGCTTTCCGGCTCCAGTTCGCCACGGCCGACATTCCACAGGTCGGTCCACGTGATGCCCAGTTCGCCGGCCAGATGCCGGGCCAGCGGCAGGCTGAGGCCGATGATACCGTGCGGATCGCCCTCGATGCTGTCGATGAACGCGCCGCCGAAGCCTTCCAGCGTGAACGATCCGGCGACTTCCAGCGGCTCGCCGGTGACGATGTACCGTTCGATGTCGTCATCGGTGAATTCGCCGAAATGGACTTTGGCATGGCTTGCGCCGCGCACAGTACGTCCGGTCGCGAAATCGATCAGGCAGTGGCCGGTCCAGAGTTCACCGGTCGCGCCGCTCATGCGCTTCAGTCGTTCGCGGGCCACGGCTTCGCTGTGCGGCTTGCCGTAGCATTCGCCGTCCAGGAGGAACATCGAATCACAGCCGAGAATCAGCGGGCCGACCGTCGCCTCGGTCAGTCCCGGCTGTCCGGCAATAGCGGTGGCGATGGGTTCGGTGATGGTCGGCATGTCGATGCCGGAGAAGTCGCGCGTGGTGGCGACTTCCGCCTTGGAATAGTCGATGGGCTGGCCAGCGGCGGCTTTGCGCAGGTCTTCGACGACGGCTTCGCGTTCCGAATCCTTGATTTCCTTGGCCTTGAGCGGGTAGGCAATCACGCGATCGCCGGTTGCAGCGGCGGCAGTATCGGCCACATCACGATACGCACGATGAACGGCCTCGGCCTTGGCCGCGGCCAGAATCATCACGCGCTGCTTGATGCTCAAATCGTCGACGGTGACGCCTTCTTCACGGGCGGCCGCTTCCAGCGCAGCAGGCTCATCCACATGCGAGACGCGAATTGTGGGGCAGATACCCGCCGAATACAGCACGTCACGGCGAGGCTTGGACTTGGAAGCAAGAATTAGTGGAATGGGCATGACTTAAGTCCTTATGCTCCCGCTGGCGGGAGCTGTCGAACGAAGTGAGACTGAGGGTGGTCTCTGCCGGTATGGCGGACCACCCTCAGACCGCCTGCGGCGGCCAGCTCCCGCCAGCGGGAGCCTTCTCCTCGACTTAGCGACGCTCGATTTCGACGCCGGCGGTGTTGATGGGCAGGTGAAGCACACGCCAATGGCCGGAAGCAAGCTGCTCCGATGCGATCTGGTCGATGGCTTCGCGGGCGTTGCCGTAATGCAGCACGAGCACGCAGGGGCCGGCACCGGAGACTGCGGCGGCATAGCCCTTGGAGCGGAAGAGCGCAATGAGCTCGGTGGACGGCGGCATCAGGGCACCGCGATACGGCTGGTGCAGTTTGTCCTGCGTGGCGGTGAACAGCAGCGCGTTGGACTGGGCCTGAGCGGCCGCAAGCTCGTCGGCGAACGCCGATTCACGGGTTCCGCCAGAGCAAGCGCACGTATCGGCATCCTGAGCCGGGGCAGCGGCGACGCCGGACTTGCCCTGCTGGGCGGCCTGAGCCAGCACCACGGGATTCATCGCAGCGGGCAGCAGCCCCACGCGAGACACGTTGTAGACGGCGTCCTTGTATGGCAGTTCCCTAGGCAGCGCCTGACGGGCCTTCTCAGTGGACAGCTCATAGTCGGGCACGAACACGGCGGCGGTGATGGACGGGTCCACCGGGTAGTTGACGGCGTGGAATCCGCCGTGCAGCGGTTCACCACCAGGAACGGCGACCGAGCCGACGCCTTCTGCGGTTTCGAAGTCCCAAGAGACGGTCAGGCCACCGAACACAGCCGGGGCCACATTGTCCGGGTGTCCTTCAATCTGGGCGGCCATATCGAAGACGGCCGGACGGTTGAGGTCACCGGTCTGGGCGAAGGCCGCGGCGGCGGCGATGCCGGCCACAATGGCCTCGGCGGAAGAGCCCATGCCACGAGCCTGAGGGATGTTGTTGGTCGCTTCCAGCGTGAAGCCGAGTCGGCCGAGGCCGAACGTGGCACAGGCACGGCGGAAGGTGGAGACCACGAGGTGGGTTTCGTCGCATGGGAGGGCGTCGGCACCCTCGCCGTGGATGATCACGTGGGCAATGCCGTCGTTCGGGTCGTCGTTGAGCGTGAAAGTGAGCTCGTCATGGTAGTCGAGCGCCAGACCCACGGTATCGAAGCCGGAGCCGAGGTTGGCGGACGTGGCGGGCACGCGCACGTGAACGCTATTGCAGATTGGATTCATGGTTGTTCCTTAAAAAGGAGCTCCCTCATCAGAGGGAGCTTGGGTATTCAGCTTTCACCGTTCGACCGCCTCATCAGAGGGAGCTTAGGTCTTGTCAGTCCAGCACGCGCAGGATGGACGGGTCACCGGTGACGAAGTCGAGCGCCTGCACGGCCTTGACGGTGTTGCGCAGGGTTTCCTCGTCGGTCAGGTGGGTCACGACGCGCAACTGCTGAATCTCGCCGTCGTAGCCGGGATCGGTCATGGTGGGCTTCAGGTCCTGGTTCACACCGTTGATGGAGACACCGTTCTTGGCGAACTCAGCGGCGATGGCGGCCAGCACGCCCGGCTTGTCGTGAATCAGGAAGCGCACGGCGAATGCAGCCTTGGAGGCGGTAATCGGAGCCTTCGGCAGATTCTTGTACAGCGGGATGGACGGGCCGGTGCAGCCAGCAGCAATGTGGCGGGCTTCGGTCACCACGTCGCCCACGACGGCGGAGGCGGTCGGAGCGCCGCCGGCGCCACGGCCGTAGAACATGAGGTCGTCGGCGGCCTCGGCCTTGACGAACACGGCGTTGAAGGAGCCGTGCACGGAGGCCAGCGGGTGGTTCTCGTCGATCAGGGCCGGGTAGACGCGGGCGGAGACGCCGGCCTCGCCGTTCTCGACCACGGCGAGCAGCTTGATGACCTTGTGTTCGGCGGTGGCTGCGGCGATGTCGTCGGCGGTGATCTTGGTGATGCCCTCAACGGACACATCGTCGATGGTCACGGAGGTGTGGAAGCCGAGGGTGGCCATGATGGCGGCCTTGTTGGCAGCATCGTAGCCTTCGATGTCGCCGGTCGGGTCGGCTTCGGCGTAGCCCTTGGCCTGGGCGTCCTTGAGCACGTCGTCAAACTGGAGACCCTTGGTGGTCATCTCGTCGAGGATGTAGTTGGTGGTGCCGTTGACGATGCCGAGCATGCTGGTCACCTTGTCGCCGACCAAGGACTCGCGCAGCGGGCGCAGGAACGGAATCGCGCCACCCACAGCGGCCTCGAAGTAGATGTCGACGCCCTTGGCCTCGGCGGCGGAGTAGATCTCCGGGCCGTACTTGGCCAGCAGCGCCTTGTTGGCGGTGACCACGGAAGCACCGGATTCGATGGCGGCAAGCACGAACTTGCGGGCCACGGTGGTGCCGCCGATGAGCTCGATGACGATGTCCGAGTTGGTGGCCACGCTCAAAGTATCGGTGGTGACGATGGACTGGTCGATCCACGGGAACTTCTCAGTTTCCTTCGGGTCGAGGCAGGCGACGCCGGTCAGTTCGACCGGGCGGCCGATACGAGCGGACAGTTCGTCCTTCTGCTCGACAATCAGGCGGGCGGTCTGGGAGCCGACGGTGCCGGCACCAAGCAGGCCTACGCGAATCGGGGTTTCGTTGTTGCGAGCCAATTCAGGGTCCTTCCAAAAAGTTTTCTATATCCCACCGCTATTTTACGGATTATTTCCGACAGCAGACCGAAAGTACTCATCAAAGCTGACGGTCCTTTTCGTATTATGACGGATTTGGCCGCACATTACAGACTGTCAGGCGCTCGCCTCTGCACGTGGATCACTCGCTGACGTCGAGGTTGAGTAGGTCGTCTACGGTCTGGCGGCGGAGCATGACGTGCGCACCGGACTCGCTGACAGCAACCACCGCCGGAATCAGCGCTTGGTTGTAGTTGCTGGCCATGGTGCGGCCGTATGCGCCGGTAACCGGCACGGCGAGAATGTCACCGCGCTTCAAATCGGCGGGCAACTGCACCTCGTGAACCACAATGTCGCCGGATTCGCAGTGCATGCCACACACACGGGCAAGCATCGTTTCAGCGGAACCGGTGCGATTCGCCAGACGCGCGGTGTAGTCGGCACCGTAGAGTGCCGGGCGAATGTTGTCGGACATGCCGCCATCCACAGACACATACACGCGCTCGGCAATCGGGTTGCCGTCACTGTCTTTGGCATCGGACAAGTGCACGTGCTTGATGGTGCCCACGCGGTACAGGGTTACGCCGGCGGGTGCCACGATGTAACGGCCCGGCTCGAAGCTGATGGCTGGCGCGGGCATGCCGAGCGCACGGTTGGTGCTGTTGACCGCATCCGCCAAGCGAGTGAGTTCCACGTCAATGTCCATTGAATCTTCGCCATCGGTGTAGGCCACGGAGTAGCCGCCGCCGAGGTCGATTTCGGGCAGGATGTAGGCGTCGGTGGCCCACAGGGTCTTGCGCAGCAGCATCATGCGCTTGGCCGCGTGAATGAAAGCCTCCGCATCGTGGATGTTGGAGCCGATGTGCGAGTGGGCTCCGACCAGTTCGAGTACGTCCTGGTTGGCGAGGATGGTCTTGAGCACGGCGATGGACGGACCGTCCGCAATGGCTTCCATCGCGGCGGCCAGCGCCTTGTCTGTGTCGGAGACTTCCTCGTGGCTCAGGTCGTACGGGTACTTGACGTCGTAGTGCAGCTCGCGCTCTGATTTCTCGGTCTTTTCCGCGCCATTTTCCGGGGAATGCGTCGCAGAGATACGCGCGTTGGTAGCGGCAGGCGTCACGTCTTTGAGGTCGTTCAGCACGTCGAGCACGGCGGCGTCGGCCCCGGCGGCCAGCAGCGGCACGCCGAACTTCTGGTCCTCGTGAGCAGTGGAGATGTACTCGTGGCCGCCGGCGTGGACACCGACGGTGACGCGCAGCATCACACGGGCGCGTTTGCCGAGCTTGCGGGCGATGGCAGCAACGCGCTCCGGCTCGTCGGGCTCGTCGATCACGATTTTGGCGAAGCCCTGTTCGATGGCCAGCGCGATTTCCTCATCGGACTTGTTGTTGCCGTGCAGCACCAGACGACGTCCGGGAACGCCAGCGGCGAGGGCGATTTTCATCTCGCCCATCGTGCAAGTGTCCACAAACACGCCGGTCTCGGTGACCAATCGCACGACTTCTTTGGACAAGAACGCCTTGCCGGCAAAGCTCACGTGCGTAGTGGAGGTGTTGAATGCTTCGGCGGCAGCGCGCACGAAGTGCCTGGCACGTGCGACTACTTCATCAGTGTCGATGAGATAGAGCGGCGAGCCGAACTCGTCAAGCAGCGATTCGGCGGTACGACCGTGGAATGTAATGGCACCGTCGGCATTCACAGCCGCAGCGGCCGGCCAAATTGGAGAAATGGGCATAATCACATCTTTTCGGGGGCGGTGACGCCGAGGAGGTCGAGGCCGTTGGCGATGACCTGCTGGACGGCGTCATTGAGCTTCAGGCGGGCGGCGGCACGGGCCGGCTCCGGGTTCTTGGCGATCTCCAAGGCCTTGCGAGCTTCGTCGTCGCCACGGGTTTCCGGATCGGTCAGGGCCATCGGCACCACGCGCTCCACGTTGTACCACTTGTGATAGGTGGCGGCCAGTTCTTCGAGGTAACGGGCCACCTTGTGCGGCTGGCGGTCGTCGGCCGCAGTGGCGATCACGCTCGGGAACTGGGCGAGGGCGGCAAGTACCTCGCCGTCGGCCTCGGTGTCGAGCAGGGCCAGGTCGGCACCCTCGTAGCTGATGCCGGCGGCGGCTGCGTTGCGGTCCACGTTCTTGGAGCGGGCGTGCGCGTACTGCACGTAGTACACCGGGTTGTCGTTGGTGTGCGAGGCGAGCAGGGCCAGGTCGATGTCGAAGTTCTGGTTGTAGTCGGAGCGGGCCAGCGAGTAGCGGGCGGCGTCCACGCCGACCACGGAGACCAGGTCGTCGATGGTCACGACGTTGCCGGCGCGCTTGGACATGCGCACGGGCTTGCCGTCCTTCATCACGTTGACCAGCTGGCCGATGAGAATCTGCATGTTCTTGCCGGGCTCGTCGCCGAAGGCCGCGCACATGGCCATCATGCGGCCGATGTAGCCGTGGTGGTCGGCGCCAAGCATGTAGATGGCCACGTCGGCCGAGTTTTCGGCGCGATGGCGCTTGTCCCAGTAGTAGGCGATGTCGGCGGCGAAGTAGGCGAACTCACCATTGGACTTGATGATCACACGGTCCTTGTCGTCGCCGTGCTTGGTGGATTCAAACCAAGTGGCGCCGTCCTTGTCGAAGATGTCGCCGCGGGACTTGAGCTCTTCGATGGCGGCGTCGACCTTGCCGTCGGCGTACAGGCTGTTTTCATGGAACCAGACGTCGAAGTTCACGCGGAAGTCCTTCATGGACTTCTGAATCTCGTCGAACATCATCGGTACGGCGCGCTTGCGGAATTCCTCGCGCACTTCGGTATCGGCCTCGCCGAGCGGTTCGCCGTCGTCGTTGAGGCCTTGATCCTGGTGGGCCAGTGCGGTCAGGTCCACGCCGTCGGACTCGGCTTCGGCCTGAACACGGGCGGCGATCTCGTTGATGTAGGCACCCTTGTAGCCGTCGCACGGGGTTTCGGTCTGGTAACCGGCCTCGCCGAGGTTGTTGGCCTCAGCCCAAGCGGCGACCAGCGACTTGGCGAAGCGGTTGATCTGCTCGCCGTGGTCGTTGAAATAATATTCGCGCACCACCTTGGCACCGTTGGCCTCGAGCACGCGGGCCATGGCGTCGCCGACGGCAGCCCAACGAGTGCCGCCGATGTGAATCGGACCGGTGGGGTTGGCGGAGACGAACTCGAGATTCAGGGTCTGGCCGCCCAGATGGGCGTTGCGGCCGTATTCGTTGACCTTGTTGAGATGCTTGTCGGTGTCGGTCATGGCACCGGCGGCGAGTACGGTGTCCACCACGGCGGCGGCCGAGGCGGAGTCGAGCGTGATGTTGATGAAGCCGGGGCCTGCCACCTCGACCTTGGCGATACCGTCGGCTTCGGCGAGCGCGGCGGCGAACGGCTCGGCCAGATCGCGCGGCTTCATGCCGGCCTTCTTGGCCAGCTGCATGGCGATGTTGGAGGCCCAGTCGCCATGCGCGCGGTCCTTCGGGCGCATCACGGCGAGCTTGTCGACGGGCGGAATCAGCTCGTCGGTCAACGCGCCGGCCTGGCCGGCGGCGACGAGGTTGTGGGCAATGCTGGAAATCAGTTCACTTAAGGCTTCAGGGCTCATTCTTCTAAGGATACTGAGAACGGCGACACTTGCGCCCTGGTATGCCTATATGCTGCCCCTGCTGGCGGGGGCAAGCACACAGCCGAAAGATACCAAGCGAAAAAGGGTAGGCGACAATCGCCGGAATCGTTGGAGGCTCGCCGAAACCGCTATACATACCGTCGGTCGGTATCTATAGTGATCTGCAACATCAAGCACAGTAGGGAGGCCACCATGGCACGTAACGCTCACCCCGAGGTGACGCGCACCCGCATCCTCGACGCCGCACAACGGCTGTTCATGGCCCAGGGCTATGAGCACACCTCCATCCAGAACATCGTGGACGAGCTCGGCGACCTCTCCAAAGGCGCGATCTACCATCACTTCAAATCCAAGGAAGCCATCCTCGAAGAGCTCACCAACCGAGACAACAATATGCAGGACGACTTCAACGAATCCGTCATGAATCGCACTGACCTTACCGCCCTCGAAAAGTTCCGCGTGCTATGGCGGCATTCGATGACCAAGCAAGACCACGTGCAGATCATGCGAGCCGCCATGCCGATGCTGAGCGATCCGGTTTCGTTCGCCGCGAATATGCAGGTATGGAGCAAGCATCTGCCCGAACGCTTCCTGCCGCTGATCGAGGCGGGCGTCAAGGATGGCTCCATCCCCACCGAGTATCCGCGCGAGGCCGCAGAGCTGCTTTCGTTGCTGCCGAATTATTGGCTGATGCCGTATTTCTACCCGGTGACCCTGCCCGAAATGGAGCATCGCATCCGCTGCTTGGCCACCATGCTCGACGCGATCGGCGTGCCGATTTTCGATGACGAGCTCATCACGGTCGCCGCGAAGGGCATGATGACGTTCGCAGGGGAGCCGGAGAAAGGCTCAGAATGAATAGCACAGTGAAACCCGAGAATGACATCGCCGGCACCGCCACCCAACGCCCGCTGCTGTCCCGCGGCTTCGTGCTGCTGGTCGCCGGACAAGGCATCTCGCTGTTCGGCAATGTGATGCTGCGATTCGCGATGTCGATGTGGGTGCTGGACGAAACCGGCTCAGCCACCATCTTCGCCTCGGTGCTGGCCATCTCCATCGTGCCGACCATCCTGCTCTCCCCG
>ENA-UOJM01001799-UOJM01001799.1-human-gut-metagenome-genome-assembly--contig:-P116-NODE-1799-length-17511-cov-6.995933_pt1 | contig 17511 bp, 13 predicted proteins | sample MGYA00242349_ERZ723896 | MGnify/ENA metagenome assembly ERZ723896 | reverse complement strand
TCGTGCATCGCCCGAAATACGACGACTGGAGCTGGCCGAAAGGCAAGGTCGACCCAAACGAATCACACCGGCATGCCGCCGTGCGCGAGATCGGCGAGGAATCGGGCCTGCCCGTGGAGCTCGGTCCCTATCTGGGCGACATCGAGTACCCGCTGTCCGAAGAGGGCCGCAAACAGCGCCATACCAAGGATCGGTCGGCGGACACCAAGCACATCCAGTTCTGGATGGCCACGCCAATCAGCGCCATCGACAATCTGCGGCGCACCCATGCGTTTGGCCCGGTGCATCGGGCGGACATCGGCGAAATCGACGAAGTCCTGTGGTTGACGCCGGCTGAGGCCCGCAAGAAACTCAGCCATTCCACCGATAAGGACATCCTTGCGCTATTCGTTGACCGGGTGCAGGAGGGCGCGCTTGACGCCGTGCCGGTGATTATCGTGCGCCACGGCAAGGCAGAAGCGCGCAAACTGTGGAAGGGCTCGGACGAGAACCGTCCGATCACGCCGCGCGGCGCGGCTGCGGCATACGCGCTGAACCGCGAGCTGGCGTGTTTCAATCCGAACCGACTGGCCACGTCGCCTTGGGTGCGCTGCCAGGAGACGTTGGAGATGTTCGCGTGGCAGACCGGACGAGACATGGTTCATCTCGATCCGCTCACCGAAGATGCATACGCCGCTGCGCCGGACACCGCATGGGAGTGTCTACTCAGCGAAATCGAGTTCGCACTTGAGCGCCGTCAGCCCATAGCGATATGCATGCACCGGCCGGTGATTGGTGGTATGTTCGAACACCTGCGCAGCATGTGCGTTGCGCCGTCTCTGAGCAAACGCCTAATCGCCAAGACACCGTTCATGCCGACCGGCACGGCGGCGGCGCTGTTCGTCACTCCGACGCCTCATGGTCCCAAAATCATCGATATTCAGAAGGTTCAACCGCTTGTCTACTAGACCCGCATTCCCTGATTCATCCAACTCCTCGGCCGCTGCCGCCGCAGCTCATGCCGCGCACAATGGTGCCGCCGGCAGTCTGGGCCCAGGCTTCGGCTCGCTGCGTGCGGCCGGAGCGGCATTCGGACCTGCTCGCATGGGTTCTTCACGTCCTTCGCGCCCGGCTCAGCTCGACCCGGCTGTGGCCGATGGATTGGCCGGCGGCATGGACCCGCAAGCGTTGAGCGAGATGAGCCATCTGTCCGCTGCCGCATTGCTGGATCGTGTGCGCCATAGCGAAGACCCGACGGTTGTCGAGCGCGTGCTCACGTTGGTGGAGACGGTCGGCGTGGATGAAATCGCCGAATTGTGGAGTGACGCCGAACCGGATTCGCTGCCTGGTGTGCTGTGGCGACTGTATATGTTGCGTACGTGGATGCGATCGAATCGCGACTCAATCGCGCATCTGTGGCGCTTGGCGGAGCCGGTGGCCACTACCGCCTCCGCCATCGCCGGCGTGGATCAGGCTCCCAGTGAAGATGACATCGTGCGATTGGCCGATTCGATTCTCTCCGGTGCTTTTGTGGGCGATTTTGCCGTGGCGCTTGAGCGTGCGGCGGCGTTTACCGATGTGGTGGCGTTGGGCTTGCGCGTGGAGGCGCGGCGCATGGTGACCCGGGCCGAGGCCAACGGCGGCTTCTCCTCGGATGCCGATGAGAAGGCCGTGCGCACCAAAGCCGCCCGCCTTATGCACACCGCCGGCAGCCTCATGGCCACCGCCAAGGATTTCCAACACGGTGCCAACCTCTGGCGTCGCGGACGGTTGGAGTAACCCCGCTCCAGGCTCCCTCTGATGAGGGAGCTGTCACGGGCGATGCCCATGACTGAGGGAGAAACCCACCGACCGCACCCCAACAATCAGCTACCGGCCAACGCCACCCCTTCCCCGGCGCGGCGAGACCCATCGCAAGCTATACTAAGTATCCGCGTCGGACCGTGCTTAAGCCCCGGGCTCCATTTTTTGCCGCCGCGAGCGGCCCTTGCGCCGACAGGCGCTTTCGCGGTTCGGCGCTTCTTTTCTTTTACCAGATTCACGCCCCGAGCGTTGCGATGGGCACGACCAGTATGCCGTCATTGCGGCGATAGGCCTTCCCACCTCGGCCGGTAAGGAACATCATGAATTCGGGGTCTCGGACCTGAGCCATGGGATTGCCGCAGATTTTGTTGCGGAAGGATTTGAGCTTATCCGCATTGTCATCGTTCACCTTAAGGTCACTGAGTTTTATTTCGATGGCACCCCACCTGCCGTCAGACAACTCGATAATGACATCAACTTCAAGCCCCTTGTCATCGCGGTAATACGCAATGCGATTCCCGGCACCCGGCATAGCCGACAGATATACATTCAAATCACGAATGCACAGCGTTTCAAACAGATCGCCGAGCGTCTGTGTATCGCGCATCAGAGTATTCGGCGCGGCACCTAAAACCGCAGCAGGCAACGAAGGATCCACGAAATATCGCTTGGGCTTGGTTCGCACACGACTCTTTGCGCGGAGTGGCGGTTCCCAACCCTCCAAATCCGTCAGAAGGTACAAGTCCTTGAACATTTCCAAATAGCTCTTCACCGTCTGCGTATCCGGCTCACGCCGCTCATCGCCATATGCCATATCCGCAGCCAGCGTCGCATATTTTGGTGCCTGCGAGATGTTCACGGCAAGAGCTCGCATCAAAGCTCGTGCAGTTTCAGGATTCTTCTTCATCTTCGGCACGCTGATATCCAGCACACTTGCGATATATTCGCCCGGGATTTCCAAGGCGAATTCATCGTCTAGCTCAAGATTCGCGGGCCATCCGCCACGGCAACACCATCTGGCGATGTCTTCGATACTCGTATTGCATTCGGCAGGCTCGAATTTCCCCTCGAACAAATCGGATAGGCTGACCGCGCCCGTGGATTCTCCGGATTCAGCCAAGCTCATGGGCCACATGCGCAGACGAGCAATGCGACCAGTGCCGCTGTGATGAATGGCGTCACGATCCTTTGGAATAGCCGAACCTGTAAGAATCAGCTGCCCCTTGCGGTTCGCATTGTCATCTATATGGCGACGAGCGGCATCCCAAATTTGCGGTACATCTTGCCATTCGTCCACCAGATGGGGCTCCTCCCCCATCAGCACCAATGCAGGATCGGTTTGGGCGGCCGCGAAAACTGCCACATCATCCAGACGATCAACGCTTCGAGACCGGGAGAGCGCGGTCCATGTCTTGCCGCACCATTTCGGCCCAACGATTTCCACTGCACCGAACGCCTTGAGCAGTTTACTTAATCTGCTATCTACCACGCGTGAACGATAATCAGGCCTGATCAAGGTACCATCGCGACCACTCAAATCGTTCATATTGCAGCCTTTCCCAGTTCTATCGTTCTAACAATATAGATTTTACACCAGTTTCATTCCCGATTTTACACCTATCTCATTCCCGGTTTTACACCAGTTTCATTCCCTGTTTTACACCGTGTTGTTTTTTACGCTTTACCCTCTCAGAGGTATCAGAGGCAGATCTCGGCACGGACAGGGCATTGTCCTGCTGCAACTGGCCTATCGCAGCAAAAAGTCGAATCACCCACAAATCCAATCCGATAAGCAAGCCGCGCCATTACCAATTCGGCAGGTCGGCAAACTTGGACTAGGCTGGGAATCATGGAACTCCATGTTTTGAATCATCCGCTGGTCGAGCACAAGCTCACCGTGCTGCGCGACAAGAACACCCCCTCCTCCACCTTCCGCGAGCTCGTCTCCGAACTCGTGATGCTTGAGGCCTACGAGGCCACCCGCAACCTGTCCGTGGTGGCCGCGCCGATCGAGACGCCGGTCGCCCCGATGACCGGCAAGAAGCTCGCCTCCCCGCGCCCGATCATCGTGCCGGTGCTGCGCGCTGGCTTGGGCATGCTCGACGGCATGACCCGCCTGATTCCGACTGCTGAAGTCGGCTTCCTGGGCATGAAGCGCGACGAGGAGCACCCCACCCAGCAGGTGACGTACGCGAACCGTCTGCCCGAGGACCTGTCCGGCCGCCAGTGCTTCCTCATCGACCCGATGCTCGCCACCGGCGGAACGCTGGTCGCCGCCACGCACTACCTGGCCGAGCGCGGCGCCAAGGACGTGACCGCGATCAACATCATCGCGGCCCCCGAAGGCATCAAGTACGTCGAGGAGCACATCGACCCGTCCATCGACTTCAAGGTCGTGGTGTGCGCGGTCGACGAACGTCTTAACGACAAGTGCTACATCGTGCCGGGACTCGGCGACGCCGGTGACCGTCTCTATGGCGTAATTGACTGATTTCCCTGGCTCCCCTCCCCAAGGGGAGCCAACATAACGGAACATCTATGCAAATCGACATTATTGCGCCGGGGCGCGTGAAGGAGCGTTACCTTCGCGACGCCATTGACGAGTATTCCAAGCGACTTTCGCGTTACTGCAAGCTCAACATCATTGAAGTGGCAGATGAGAAAACGCCTGACCATGCCTCCGAAGGCGTTGACCGACAGATCAAGGCCAGAGAAGGCGAACGCATCGCCAAGCATCTGAAGGACGGCGCGTTTGTTATTGCCCTTGCCATCAATGGCAAGCAGCTGTCCAGTGAAGAATTGGCCGCCAAAATCAACGACCTTGGATTGCGTGGCACCAGCCATATTCAGCTGGTCATCGGCGGTTCAATCGGCCTTGACGACGCGATTCTGCGTCGTGCTGATTTTCTGCTGAGTTTCTCGAAGATGACGTTCCCGCATCAGCTTATGCGCGTGATTCTGCTGGAGCAGATCTATCGCGCTTATAAAATCAACGCTGGCGAGCCGTATCACAAGTAAAACGCCATACCTCATGGGGCGGGAAATCCCCCATGGGGCGGTAATTGCCCCATGAGGCGGCAAAATCCTCATGGGGCGGTATGCCAAAATGGCTTAATTCCGCGGTTTCACATATTCTTCAAACCGCCCCATGGGCAAGTTACCGCCCGATGAGCCTGTAACCACCCCATGGGCGCATCAATAACGCCCTCAACCTCACACTGCGTCGGGGACGAACGCTTCGAAGATGTGGCGGTCGAAGTAGGGGGCGCACTGGGCGAGTTCATCGCTGCTGCGCACGGTCCATGAAACCGGCATCGCACCCATCGAACGAGCGAGCTTGACTTGCGGCGAAGCGCCACCGGTCCAGTCATAAGCCACGAAATCAGGACGAGACAGCCAGTCGAACGCCAGTAAGCCGGCGGCCCATTCAGCCGCACCATTCTTGCTCAGCTTCGCCGGCCAGCTCAGCTGACCGCGGCACACCTCAGGGTGATGCTCCTTGTACCAATTCACCGCGCCCGGGTGGAAGGATTCGATCACGTACGGGCCGTCATACGCCTCAAGCAAGGCGTGGCCCTTTTCCATGAGCTCTTCGCTACGCTCATCCCAAGCCCTGTTGTTGCTGAACTTGTATTCCACAATCAGCGGAGCCCGGCCGGCCACCACGTCCAGCACATCGGAGAACAGCGGCACATGCTGGTAGTACCCCTTCGGCGCGGCGGACGGCGTGACCACCAGCGGCGGGTTCGCGTCGGCACCCGGCAACGGTTCGGCCTTCAAATCGCCTGACTCGCCGTTCGGGAAGAGCGGAATACGGGCGAGTTCGTCGTAAGTCAGGTCTTCGATGCGGCGCGGATCGCCGGCCACGCGCAACAAATCGGCGTCATGGACCACGACCACTTGGCCGTCGAGCGTAAGCTGCACGTCGAGTTCGATGCCATAGCCAGCCTCGCAGGCGGCGGCGAACGCGGCCAGCGAGTTTTCGGGAGCAATCGGACCGGTCATATCCGCACTGCCGTAGCCGGCCTTGACAGCCATGCGACGGGCAAGCGACACATAATCATCGTTTTCGGCGATGGATCGCTCAGTGGTATCGGCTTGGGCGCTAACCGGATTATCCCCACCATAATCAGCGATATCGGTATAGCCGACCAAACCAGAACCCGCATCATGCAAGCCACGATGGGCATACCATACCTCCGGAATGGAGGGCACGAAATTACGACGCTTGTCATTGAACGTGCGCGGGGCCACGGCCCACACGGCAGCACCGGCGGCGGCCACGCCTGCCAGCGCCACGTTTCTCCAGAGCTTCGACGACATTGGAATCCTTCCTGTTGGGCTGCCTCTAGCCTAACGCTTCTGCCAGCCATTGTGGAGTGGTTGGATCATCCGGTTTCAGCGCGCGGTCCAGGTGGTTGGCGCGCAGTGGCTCCCAGCTGAAATCTGCCAGCAAATCGGCGGGTTTGCAAGGAATTGGAGTGGGTTGCAGACGCAGCAGCCAGGCGCAGTATCCGATGATTTGCTCGGGGGTTACGTTGCGGGCGCGCAAGGCTCCCATATCCAGCGAACGTTCGCGCTTGGCTAAACGCCGGCCGGCCGCATTGTCGATAAGCGGCAGGTGCGCATACTCGGGGTGCTCGGCGAGAGGCTTTTCCGTGTTGCCGCATTCCGGCTCAAAGCCGCCAGCCAACAGACACTGGCGAATCCACATTTGCAGCGCGGTGGAGCGCAGCAGATCACGGCCGCGCACGATATCATCAACACCCATATCGAGGTCATCCACGACCACGACCAGTTGATAGCCGAACAGTCCATCGGCTCGGCGAATCACGGAATCGCCTACCTCGCGGGCCAAATCGTAGTGCTGTGGACTATAGACACGGTCGTTAAAGCATGCGACACCATCAACGATTCCGGCATCGCCCTGCTGTTCCGGCGGCACGGCTCCCGACAGCGCAGCGGAATCGTCAGGCACTGTACGTTGCTTTTCTCCCGCTGCCGATTCCGGCATGGCGATACGGATGGAATGCTGGTCGCCGCGAACCAAACGGGCACGGACCTCGTCGGGATGGTCGTGCAGCAGGCGGCGGCACGTGCCGGGGTACACCATGAAGCCGTCGCCCTCGTTGGGGGCCGAGGCGGCGCGAATGTCGGCACGCGAGCAGAAACAGGGGTACAGCACACCTTGCGAGCGCAGGCATTCGAGAGCGTATTCGTATCGTTCAGTGCGCTGGGATTGGAACATCGGTTCGCCATCCCAGTCGAGGCCGAGCCAATGCAGGTCATCCATCATGAGCTGGTCCGCACCGGCGACCACACGCGGCTTGTCCACGTCCTCGATACGCATCAGCATGCGGTCGCCACGCGAGCGGGCCGAAAGCCATGCACCCAACATGGCGTACACGTTGCCGATATGCATGCGCCCCGACGGCGTCGGCGCGAATCGTCCAGTCACTGGCCCTCCTCGTATGAAGTTCAGCACCATGGTAGCGAAAAGGCTCTCCTCCTCAGAGGAGAGCCAATATAGTGAAGCTCGCCAGCCCGAACTCCCCTCAGTCAGCTTCGCTGACAGCTTTGCTCAGAGAGGGGAGCCAGTGATTGTCACTTGTCTTCGGTGACGTTGTCCACGCTCACGTCCGGATTGTCGGAGACAATCTGGTCGCTCGCCCAAGCGGAGAGCTCCAGATGTTCGCCGCCGGTCTGGTCGACGAGCACGGTGTCACCGTCGTGGACCTTGCCGGCCAGCAGCATACGGGCCAGCTGGTCGCCCACTTCGGTCTGTACCAGGCGGCGCAGCGGACGAGCGCCATAAGCCGGGTCGTAACCGGTGTTGGCCAGCCATTCGCGAGCCGAGTCGGTGACGTCCAGCGTGATGCGGCGATCGGTCAGACGCTGGGACACGCCAGCCACCTGGATATCCACGATGCCGCCAAGCTCCTCGCGCGTAAGCGGGTGGAACATGACGATGTCGTCCAGACGGTTCAGGAACTCCGGCTTGAAGTTCATGTGGACAGCGTCCATCACGGCCTTTTTCTTGGCGTCGGCGTCCATGTCCTCGTTCACGAGGAACTGCGAGCCGAGGTTAGAGGTCATAATCAGGATCGTGTTCTTGAAGTCCACGGTCCTTCCCTGGCCATCGGTCAGGCGACCATCGTCAAGTACCTGCAGCAGCACGTCGAAGATCTCCGGGTTGGCCTTCTCGACCTCGTCGAACAGCACCACGGAATACGGGCGACGGCGCACGGCCTCGGTCAGCTGGCCGCCCTGCTCGTAGCCCACGTAGCCCGGCGCCGCGCCAATCAGGCGCGAGACCGAAGCCTTCTCCATGTATTCGGACATGTCGATGCGGACCATGGCCTTCTCGTCGTCGAACAGGAAGTCGGCGAGCGCCTTGGCCAGTTCGGTCTTGCCCACACCGGTGGGGCCGAGGAACAGGAACGATCCGGTCGGACGGTTCGGGTCGGAGATGCCGGCACGCGAACGGCGCACCGCGTCGGACACGGCGGCGATGGCTTCCTTCTGGCCGATCACACGCTTGCCGAGGTAGTCCTCCATGTGCAGCAGCTTCTCGTTTTCGCCCTGCATCAGGCGGCCGACGGGAATGCCGGTCCAGTCGGAGACGATCTCAGCCACCGAGTCGGCGTCCACACGGTCCGGGACCATCGGCTCATCGGCCGGGTTGGCCGCGCTGGCATCAGCAGATTCAGCATCCGCGCTCTCCGCGGCGGCAAGCTCCTTCTGAATGGACGGAATCTCGCCGTACAGAATCTTCGAGGCCTCCGCCAAGTTGCCTTCACGGGTATACTTATCCGCCTGCACGCGCAGGTCGTCGAGCTTGGCACGCAGGTCGCCGACCTTGTTGTGGCCAGCCTGTTCCGCATCCCAACGCGCCTTGAGACCGCTGAGCTTCTCACGGGTGTCCGCAAGTTCGGCTTGCAGCTTGCCCAGACGCTCCTTGGACGCAGGATCCTCGGCCTTCTTGAGCTGCATTTCCTCCATTTCAAGACGGGTCACCTTGCGCTGCAGCTCATCGATCTCCTCAGGCGAGGAGTCGAGCTCCATACGCAGGTGAGCGGCCGCCTCATCGACCAGATCGATGGCCTTGTCCGGCAGCTGACGACCCGAAATGTAACGGTTCGAGAGGGTCGCGGCGGCAACCAGCGCGTCGTCGCCGATCGTTACCTTATGGTGCGCCTCGTAACGCTGCTTCAGACCACGCAGAATGGCGATGGTGTCTTCCACGCTCGGCTCACCCACGAACACCTGCTGGAAACGACGCTCCAGCGCCGGATCCTTCTCGATGTTCTCGCGGTACTCGTCCAGCGTGGTCGCGCCGATCAGGCGCAGCTCGCCACGGGCCAGCATGGGCTTCAACATATTGCCGGCATCCATCGAGCCTTCGGCCGCACCCGCGCCGACGATGGTGTGGATCTCATCGATGAAGGTGATGATCTGACCATCCGCATTCTTGATTTCGTTCAGGACGCTCTTCAGGCGCTCCTCGAACTCGCCACGGTACTTCGAACCGGCCACCATGGAGCCCAAGTCAAGGGAGATGAGCTTCTTGCCTTGCAGGGTGGTGGGCACGTCGCCCGCCACGATACGCTGGGCCAGGCCTTCCACGACGGCGGTCTTGCCGACGCCGGGCTCGCCGATCAGCACCGGGTTGTTCTTGGTACGACGGGAGAGGATCTGAATCACGCGGCGGATTTCCTGGTCACGTCCGATGACCGGGTCCAGCTTGCCTTCCTTGGCGGCGGCCGTCAGGTCGGTGGAGTACTTCTCTAGGGCCTTGTACGAGCCTTCCGCGTCCGGGCTGGTGACCTTCGCGCCACCACGCACGCCGGGTACGGCCTTGCGCAGGGAGGCTGCGGTGACGCCGTTCTTCTCCAAGATTTCGGCCGACTGGTTCGGCTTGCTGGCCGCGATGCCGATAAGCAGATGTTCGGTGGAGACGTATTCGTCGCCCATCTGCTGCATTTCCTTCTCAGCCTGGGCGATGGCGGCGGTCAGCTGGCGGCTGGCCTGTGGCTGCGAGGTGCTGGATCCGGATGCGCTCGGCAGCGCGACCAAAGCGTTGCGCACCGCCGCGCCGATGGCCTGCGGGTCCCCGCCCGCGGCCTCGATCAGAGAGCGCGCCACGCCGTTTTCCTGGCGCAGCAGCGCATCCATGACGTGCAGGGTCTCAACCTGCGCGTTTCCTGCGGCGGACGCACTCTGAATCGCGTCGCCGACGGCTTCTTGGGCCATAGTGGTGAACTTCTGTTCCATATCGTATTCCTCCATATCATGCGGTCTGCGCAGTGCGGCTCGCGGGCTTCGAAAGCCCTGCGAGCGTTGCGACAGACCGCAGCTTGTCGTTGTCTGATATGGTCAACCGACCTGGAACCCATTCTATTCCCAAAACTTGAGTGCATATGACTCAAGTTTTGGATTTTGGTGGGGAGGGTGACTAGTAGCCCCCTCTGATGAGGAAGCTTGGGCAGCCGCTACTTCAGTGCGCCGACGGCGGATTCGGCGGCGGCGAGGACTTCGCCGGAGAGAATCGCCTCGGCCACGCCCTCAATCTGCGGGGTGGTCCAGGTATCGCGTACGTCGGGGCCGATTTCGTTGGCGTACTGGCGCACCACGCGGTATACGGCGGCGCCCGCCGCACCCGGACGGTACGGCTTGCGGAAGTCGAAGGAGCGGCAGGAGCACAGCAGTTCCACGGCCAGCACGCGCGCAAAGGCCGGAATCGACCGGCGCAGCTTGCGGGCGGCGGCCCAACCCATCGACACGTGATCTTCCTGCATGGCGGAGCTTGGAATCGAATCGACCGAGGCAGGCACGGCGTTACGCTTCATTTCGGAGACGATGCCGGCAGCGGTGTATTGGGCGATCATGAAACCGGAGTCCACGCCCGGGTCACCAGCCAGGAACGCCGGCAGGCCGCGGTTGCGCGCCACGTCAAGGAAGCGGTCGGTACGACGCTCGGAGATAGAGGCTACGTCGGCGGTCGGAATCGCCAGGAAATCGAGCACATAGGCCAGCGGCGCGCCATGGAAGTTGCCGTTGGACTCCACACGGCCGTCCAGCGTGACGCACGGGTTATCGATGGCGGAGGCGAGTTCCACGCCCGCCACGGAGGCCGCGTATTCCACGGTGTCGCGGGCGGCACCGTGCACCTGCGGGGTGCAGCGCAGCGAGTAGGCGTCCTGCACACGCACGGTGGAGCCCGGGCGGCCGGCCTCAATCAGACCAGAGTCCTTGAGCATGCGGGCGATGTTCGCAGCGGAATCGCCTTGGCCGCGATGCGGGCGCAGCGCCTGCAAGTCGGCGGCGAATACGCGGTCGTTGCCGAGCATGCCTTCCACGCTCATCGCGGCGGCGACATCCGCGGTCTTGAGCAGCAGGCGCAGATCGGTGATGGCCATACACAACATGCCGAGCATGCCGTCGGTGCCGTTGACCAGCGCCAGTCCTTCCTTCTCTTTCAAATCGACGGGCGTGATGCCGGCCGCACGCAGCGCTTCGCCGCCGCCGATCTTGAGGCCGTCAGCGTTGCGGGCCTCGCCTTCACCCATCGCCACCAAAGCACAGGCTGCGAGCGGCGCCAAATCACCGGAGCATCCGAGCGAACCGTATTCGTAGACCACCGGGGTGATGCCGGCGTTCAGCATATCGGCGTAGACCTGCGCGGTTTCCGGGCGCACACCGGTGCGTCCGGTGCACAGGGTGCTCAGGCGCAGCACCAGCAGGCCGCGCACCACCTCACGCTCCACTTCCGGTCCGGCACCGGCGGCATGCGAGCGAATCAGACTTTTCTGCAGCTGCGCACGCTGTTCCTTGGGGATGGAGGTGGAGGCGAGCGCGCCGAATCCGGTGGAGATACCGTAATGCGGCACGGTGTCGTCGGCCAAATGATCGATAACCGCGCGACTCAGCGCCATCTCATGCTTCGATTCGTCCGAAATCGCCACTTTGGCACCGCCGCGCGCTACGGCGATAACGTCCTCGATGCTCAGCGCTCCAACACCTACGGTGACCGTCTGCTCTGCCATACTCATACCTTTCTATATATGTGCCGCATTCCGCATATACGACATATGCGGCACATGCTTCGCCGGGGATCCGCGACTGCCCGCATTCGCTCACCGCACCTGCCCATCAACAGCAGGCGACGCAAACGCGACCAATCGCTCCCCGAGTAATCAAACCTTGGCCATTTCACCTCAGTCGGATGCCCGCCATAAGCCACTTCGTCCATCTTGTGTCTGAAATCTCAGACATGTAAGGTGATGGAAATATGAGCCATGCCTCGCAGCAATACGCCTTCACCGAGCCACGTACCGTCAAGCGGGCGCAGGTGAAGCCATCAGAACGGGAACATCAGACATCATCATCCGCGCCACGTGTCTCGCTGGCTCCGGCGGCCGACCGTACGCTCGACATCCTCGAGTTCATCGCGAGCAATGGTCAGACGCAAGCCGCCACGCTCGCTCGCGAACTCGGCATTCCGCGCTCCACGGTGTACCAATTGTTGGAGATTTTGGAGCGTCACGGACTGGTCACCCGCCTTGCCGAGCAGCGCGCGTACGGCATCGGACTCAAGACTTTCGAGCTGGGATCGGCCTATTCTCGCCAACATCGTGTATCGCAGGTCGCGCATCCGGTGTTGGCGCGTCTTGTTGACGAGACCGGCGAAAACGGACATCTGGCCGTGCTGCACGGCAACGAAATCATTTATGTGATTGAGGAGCGCGCCGCGCATCGCCCGCCGCTAGTGTCAGGCGTGGGCGTGCGCCTACCCAGTCACCTGACCGCCACCGGGCGGGCCATTCTGTCCGCACTCCCCCGCAATCAGGTCCGCGCGCTATATCCCAATCGTCAGGCGTTCACCGACCGCACCGGCATCGGCCCCAAATCGCCCAAGGAGCTGGAGGCAACGCTCGCCGAAACCCAACGCACCGGTTTTGCCGAGGAACACGGAGACGTGACGCCCGGCTTTGATTCATACGCCGTCGCTGTGCGCGACTACAACGACTTTCCCATCGCCGGGCTGGCTCTCACTTTCGTGAGCGGATCGCTGCGCCCCGAACAGGAGCGGTCGCTTAAGACCAAGCTGCGGCTTGCCGGCACGGAACTGTCCCGGCGTCTCGGCGCGGTCGGCAGTTTGACATGAGGATTCGCGAGATCATCGTGCTGGGCTCCTTCGCCCCGATCACGATTTTCTCAACTAAGTTCACCGATTCGCTGACCGGCAACGCCAAACTCGCCGGCTTCTCGCTGACAGTGACGGCCATCATCAGCCTGGTGGTGATGACCGCCCTGCACGCACTTCTGCCGGGAGCGTAAGGCGCGTTCTTGGTTCCCTCAGTCAGCTTCTCCGCCTGGACGGTTCCCCTCAGAGAGGGGAGCCAGAACGAGTCACGCCCGAACGATTACGTTGCGCAGATCACCGATGCCTTCGACGTGCACGATGGTCTCGTCGCCTGGGTCGAGGTGGCCGGAGGCGTTCGGGGTGCCGGTCATGATGACGTCGCCAGGCAGCAGCGTGGAGAACGACGAAATGGCGGCAATCTGCTCGGGGATGCCGTGAATCAGGTTCGCGGTGGTGCCAGACGCCATCGGCACATCCTCGCCGTTCAGCGTGAAGGAAATCTTGGCGTCCTTCCAGTCGAGGTCGTCACGCATCACGATCCACGGGCCAAGCGGACAGGAGGTATCGAAGCCCTTGGCGCGCGTCCACGTGGGGTCGATGCCCTGCAGATCGCGCAACGTCACATCATTGACGCAGGTGAAGCCGAGCACGTAATCCATCGCGTTCTCGACGGTCACGTTCTTGGCGATACGGCCCATCACCACGGCCACTTCCGGCTCGAAGTTCATGTCCTTGGAGCAGGCCGGGTACACAATCGGGTCGTCGGGGCCGATTACCGAGGTGGACGGCTTGGTGAAGATCACCATGTCTTCCGGCGCGTGGGCGATTTCGGAGTGGCCGGCCTCGTGCATGAACTGGGCGTGGGCCTCATAGTTCTTGGCCAGACCGTAAACCTTGGAGGGGATGACCGGGGAGAGCAGACGGATGCCATCGCCGTCGACCGGGTAACGAGTGCCGGTGGGCTTGACCTGGTCGCCGGCCAGCGGATGGCCGTCCAGTTCGATGAGGTAGTCCTTGCCGTCCGTTTCGTCCTTCTGCACGAAGGCGTAGCGCGGCGAATCATTCAAAGAAAAACGTGCGAGTCTCATGCCTGTAAGCCTACTCCTTGGCGGTTCCTTCCGCAGAAGCATCCGTCCAAGGAGCAAGCAGACCGGCCTTCAATCGACCAAAACGCACGTTCGCTGGGATTGCTACTTTTCGGTCCAGGTTTTGTCATACAGCGACTGGCCGCTTTGCGTGTGCATGATGACGCGCAATGATGCCTTGCCGCTGGAGGTCTTGCACATCGAGCCCAGCAGATTCGCGGTGGATTGATAGGTGCTGTCCATAGCATCCAGTGAGGAAGCGGCGGTATCGCCTAGCGAGGCATAGCTGTCGTCGAGCACGTACTCGTACACCAAGGTGTCACCGTCGACACGGTAGTTGAAGGTGATGCCGGTGTCTGCAAACGTATCCGCTTCGGATTCAATGGAGTCCTTGAATTCCAAAGAGTCGACGAAATCCTGAATCGAATCGTACAGCCCATAATCGCCGTCGGTTAGATCGTCATGGGTTTCGCCCAACGTGTCGTCCAGCGCATCGTCAAGATTATCTTGAGCTTTGCTCTTATCGCTGCTATCACCGTTGCCCGAAGAGGACTGACTATAGAAGGAATCGGTTTTCACCTCATCTATAGCCTTGCTGGCATACGAGGCACCGCCGACGATCAGCGCGATGACCAGTATTACCTGTATCACCATGCCCGCCGCACTGATGATGATGCCGGCGATGGCCAAGCCCTTGCCCTTGCCGCCCTGTTTCTTAATCTGGTTGAGGCCCACGATGCTCAGGATCAGACCGGGGAGTGAGACAAGGAACGAGCAGATAAAACCGGCAATAGCCAGGCCGTTGTACTTCTGGTTCGCTTCAGGCGGCACACTGCCGTAAGAACCAGACCATCCCGGCTGGCCGTTCGGTTGGCCGCCTTGCATATACGGGTTATAGGGCGTTTGCGGAGGCACGGCCCCGCCGCCCGGATATACCGGAGCACTGACGCTGCCGTAGACCGGAGGAACCGATCCGCCTGCCGGAGCCGCCCCCGGATAGGGCGAATTGGGTGCTGCCGGTGCGGGCGCGGGCGCAGCGGCAGGAGTCACTGGTGGCAAAGCCTGCGTAGGCGGTACCGGCTGATTGACCGGCGCAAAAGGCTGGGTGGGCTGCTCGGCAGGTGTAAACGCCTGCGTAGGCTGTTCAACAGGAGTGAACGCTTGAGTGGGCTGCTCGCCCGCTGCGATTGCTTGGGTTGGAGCATTGTTGGCGGCGGTTCCCGTTTCCGCCGTCATCGCATTTAACGGCTCAGTCGGATTGGCGTCAGCTTGCTGCCACGGCACCTGGCCGTTCGGATTGACATTCGGATCAGTCATGACATGCACTCCTTCAACTGCATCGCACCCCACTTGCGAGATGCGCCCCTCGTCTTACGCGCCACATTGTGCGTTACAGACAACTGTACTCCTCGTGGCGAGCCTTAAGTACCCCAGGAAATTTGGCTTCCAAAAACACAAAAGCCTGAAACCGGCTATTGCCTCAGCAATATTCAGTCGGTTTCAGGCTCAATCGTTAATCCTCTGGCGAAACGACGATCTACTTCTTCAGCAGCGGTGCGACCTGCTCCTCGTAGGCGGTCAGGGCGGTGTCGATCACCTGGTGCATGTCATAGTACTTGTAGGTGCCCAAGCGGCCGCCGAACACGGTGTTCGGCTCGGCCGCGGCCTTGGCCTCGTACCGCGCGTACAGGGCCTTGTCCGCGTCCGTGTTCACCGGGTAGTACGGTTCGTCGCCGCGCTCGGCGAAACGGCTGTACTCCTCCCACACCACGGTCTTGTCCGGGTTCTGGGAGTCATGACGTTCCGGGTTGAAGTTCTTGAACTCGATGGCGCGGGTGTAGGGTACGTCCGCGTCGGAGAAGTTCATCACCGGGCAGCCGAAGTGGTCGCCTTCGTCGTAGCGTACTTCCTTGAAGTCCACCGTGCGCCACTTGAGGTCGCCCAGCTCATAGTCGAAGTAACGGTCCACCGGGCCCGTGTACACCACCGGCACGCCGGCGGCCTTGAGCGCGGTCTTGTTGTACGGCTGGGACTCGTCGAAGAAGTCGACGCCAAGCTCCACAGTGATGCGCGGGTCGTCGATCATGCGCTCCATCCACTTGGTGTAGCCGTCCGTGGGCAGGCCCTCCCACGTGTCCTTGAAGTAGCGGTTGTCGTAGTTGAAGCGCACGGGCAGGCGCTTGATGATGGCGGCCGGCAGCTCGGACGGGTCGGTCTGCCACTGCTTGCCGGTGTAGTTCTTGATGAACGCCTCATACAGGGGGCGGCCGATGAGCTGGATGCCCTTGTCGTTCAGGTTGGCCGGATCGGTGCCGGCCAGCTCGCCCGCCTGCTGTTCAATCAGGGCCTTGGCTTCGGCCGGCGTGTAATGCGCGTGGAAGAACTGGTTGATGGTGCCGAGGTTGATGGGCAGCGGGTAGACCTCGCCGTCATGCGTGGCGTACACGCGGTGCACGTAGTTCGTGAAGCTCGTGAAACGGTTCACGTAATCCCACACGCGCTTGTTGGAGGTGTGGAACAGGTGGGCGCCGTACTTGTGGATCTCCGCACCCGTCTCCGGATCGAAATACGAGTACGCGTTGCCGCCGATATGGTCGCGCACGTCGATGATGTGCACACGGGCACCCGTATGCTCCACCGCCTGCTGCGCCACCGTCAGGCCGAACAGGCCCGCGCCAACGATAACGAGATCGGGATACTCAACAGAATCTGCCATGCTCAGGCAATCCTTCCGGTAATAAGCGTTCAAGCGCAAGGTTCGATTCGTCATTATCCTACCGATGAGACGAGCCATACCAAAATTACGAGCTCAAACTCAATGCTGGATTGTCACATATTTCATTCCACACAGATTTATGGCTCTTCAACGAACTCATCAACGATTTGATCCTCCGTCTCGCCGAGGAACACCTCTATGCCCCATACTGGTCACAACAGATACTCGATGAGCTGAGGAGAGACCTCCAATTACGCATAGGAGAAGAGCGTTCGGCGCAACGTATCAATGCGATGACTGCCGCATTCCCAAAGGCTCTAGTCACTGGTTACGAAAGCCTCATCAAAAATATGACATGCGACGAGAAAGACCGGCACGTACTTGCAGCAGCAGATTATTTACCCGCACAAACCTTGGTCACCTTCAACACGAAAGATTTTCCTGAAACTTCGACACAGCCTCTTCGCATCGAAGTAAAGAGACCCGATGATTTCTTCCTCGATGTATTGGATCTCGATTCAGGAAGAGTGGCAAGAGTTTGTCACACGGCACTGCTGAGCTATAAATGATATCCACAAACGCCTGAAGACTACGCAGACATGCTCTGGAAAAGCGGTGTACCCGAATTTGCGAATCGCCTCTACCCCATTCTCGATGCCTTGAGTCTGAATTGACTTCCACAGGTGTCTTCATCGTCAATAATCAAACATCCTCGAGCAAAAGTACCCGCCGATGTCTATTTAGAAGTGCAACACCCTTGTTGGTCCTGTAATTCTAACAGT
>ENA-UOJM01001791-UOJM01001791.1-human-gut-metagenome-genome-assembly--contig:-P116-NODE-1791-length-17605-cov-5.965071_pt1 | contig 17605 bp, 9 predicted proteins | sample MGYA00242349_ERZ723896 | MGnify/ENA metagenome assembly ERZ723896 | reverse complement strand
TTCTTCTGGACTGTAATCTTCCCTTTTTGTCCTGAAAAATATCAAAGTTTTTCGGGCGCTCTGTTTCAAAATCAACTCCCCATTCTTTTAATTTGGAAAGCAACTCTTCTTTTTCGACCGCCATTATTTCAGCATTTATATATTGCTGAGTTTTTTGATTAGCCAAAATAGGTCTATGCATCTTAAAATTAATAACAACACTGCCAGAAGGATATCTTATGGAAAAAAGTTCACAATTACTGTTTTGTCTCGGTTGATGCTTGTGCTTCGTAAGAAATAATCCCTCATCATAACAATACTCTCCTATATTTTTTCGTACTTGTCTGAATTTAAAATCATTCCAACCATACTTTTTTTCTTTAAACCATAACTTAATCAAAATCCCCGTTTTATCCAATACTAATTCTCGTCCTATATTTCGCCAAATACGATAAATATCTAATATGAATAATATTGTAACTATTATCAAAGGACTGCTTAATAATTCTATTTCCCATTTAGGCACCGATGATGGATATAACAAAACAAAACTAATCCCTGCTATTATCCCCACACTACCAATAACATGTGACGTCGTATCAGCCTTTATTTCCTGTATCCATTCCTTATCTGATTTTATAACTATTATTTCGCTATTTTCTTTTTGTTCCATTACCTGACCTTTCACAGAAAGAGCAAATAACTCTTTGCTCTTTCGATACTTATATTGCTTTTATCTTTCTCTCAATTGATTCATCTTAAATATAAAATACCTTAACGCTCTCTCTTTTTGCTTCTTTCCACTATTTTTATTTATTGATTTTGACTTTCTTTGATTCTGCGTATGATTTTTCTTCGTATTTGTTTTTTGATGTGAAAATGATGCCACTATACCTGTTGTAGTCAAACTATTTCCCATTCCAAAAATGCCTGTTGATATTTTATTCACTACTATAGGTATATCTGACTTCACTCCTATTAATGAACTAACACTTACAGCCGTACATACTATCGTCATTCCACCTTTCCATAATGCTGTTTTCAAATTATCTCCACAAAATAAACTATAAAAAGTAGTTCCCACTCCTGATATAAGAATACTAGCTACTGTTGCATAAAAATTATTTTTTATGCAACCACCAACGAAACCAGCTGCGGCAGCAATTACCAAGTCTCCAATTCCAAACTCCTGTCCCGTTGCCTTTGCCGCAATATAACATGTCGCCACGTTTGTTACCATTCCGAGTACACCAAGCCCCACTTGAGCTACTGTAATCACAAACATCCCAGCATCATCCCGATACATCACTGGATTATCATCACAGTAAGCATACAGATTCTTCTCCGTCAGCTGCTCTGGATCCTTCGTCAGTACACTCGCATCATCTGCATTCAGGAATCTTCTCACCTTCGGGTCGTAGTATCTTGTCTGCAGATAATACAGTCCCGTCTCCTGATCGTAATAGTAGCCTCTGTATCGCAGCGGATTGATCTGGGAAAGACCGAATCCTGATGCATCTGATGACACCAGAACTTCTCCCCATGCATCATATCTATATACTACAACCTGGCTTCCTTTACTGTCAACAATCCCGATGATGTCTCCCTGAAGATTGGTCTGGTAGAAATACATTTTTTCCTGATACTCAAAGGCAAACGGTGTCCCTTTCTCATCATACAGGAAGTCCATTCTCTCTCCGCCTTCTTCTTTCTGGGCTATGATCTTATCCCCATCCAGATAGAAGCGGGTTACCTTGTCTCCAACGGTCTTCTGGATTCTTCTTCCGTCATTGTCATAGACGTACTGGCTGAGTGTTCCGCTCTTCTTCAGAGTCTTTAACTGCCGTCCCTTTTCCCAGGTCAGGCTCATTCCCATATAGGAAAGCGGATTTCCCATCGCATCATAGGTTATAGCCTTTCCATTGAAAGAGGTCAACTGATCTTTCCAGTCTGAGTTGTAGGTATAGGTATCCGTGCCTCTCAGCTCTTCCACTCCATTTACCTGATCATATTTCTTGTTTTCCAGAAGATTTCCTCCCAGATCATACGTATAGGTATAAGTGGTTCCTCTGACTGCATCTTCTTCCCGGATCACCTGATTCATTCCATTGTAAGTATAAAGCATATGATCCGTTACCTTTCCTGTATCCAGTGCTTTTGTACAGATTTCCAGAATGTTGCCTCGTCCGTCATATGTGTAAGCAGTCTCTTTTCCATTTTCCGTGATCGTTCCTACCAGTGCTGTTGTGGTTCCTTCTTTTATTCCCTGCACATAAGTATATGTGATCTCCTTCTTTTTGCCGGACGGATAGATCTGTGTTTTCTTCTTGCATCGTCCCAGCAGGTCATATGCATACTCTATACAGGTCTTTCCGTCTATCTGCATGCCATATCCAAGTCCCGGTTTCTGCTGTTTTGCCACGTCTCCGTAGAGATATCTGGTCTGATGTCCGGTTCCGTCCACACGGTACTGCTTCTGTGCCACCCGGTTCTTGTCATCATAGGTGACTTTCACCTTCAATCCATCAGTGGATCTGCTTTCCAGAAGTCTTCCGATCAGGTCATACTGATAGCGGGTTTCCAGCTGTGTCCGCTCATCTTTGTGGACTGCAATATTTCCATAATGATCATACACATTGGTGAAAAGCTTTTCTTCTGTACCGTCTTTATGGATCAGATACTGCCCGGTCAGGCGTTCTTCCGCATCGTAGACATTGCGGAGCGTTTCTCCTGTTGCAAAAGTCAGCCGGTCTTCCAGCCCGTTTTTATTTCGGTAGGTCACTTCCTTCAGGATCTTTCCATTCAAGGTAACACCGGTCTGGTTTCCATATGCATCATAAGCATAACCATAAGTGACGCCATTTCGTGTGATCGTTTTGATCTTATCCTGTTCGTAGGTGTACTGAAGCACATAATCTTTTCCATCTGCATTCTTCTTTACACGGATCAGCTGATCTGTATTTTTGTCATAATCATAGGTGGTCGTATATCCTTCCGCATCCGTAACCGAAGTCAGCAAACGATTCTTTTCATCATAGGCATAGGTATTGCTGTATCCTCTTCCATCCGTGATCTTTTTGACCTGTCTTCCATCGGAAGTATATTCCATCGAAGATTCCATGCGGTCACTGTAGCTTTCCAGGATCCACCATTTATGGGTCGGTGTGCCGGAATGGTCAGAAAATACCAGTTCTGTTCCCGCTGTATAGGTCTGACCTTTTACCGTCAGTTCTTTTTCTCCTGCTTTACAGATTACAAGATATCCGGTTCCTTTTCCTTCTTCGATCTCCGTAAAACCAAACAGCTGGTTTGCCGCACCTGCTGAATATTTCTGGAGGATCAGGGTGTCTGCGGAAGTGGCTCTTGCCAGAACCATTCCAGGTGCGTGAAGCGGCTCCATCGTATAATACTTCTCTTCTCTCTTTTTGAGTCGGAACATCTGATTCGTTTTACAGTTCTTATAATACTGATTTACCCGGTTGCCTTCCACTGTTCCATAATTATGGACATCTATATACTGACCGGAATGGCGCACTCGTACACTTACTACCAGCCCGTCTGCCGGAACATCTGAGACGGTTCCTTCATCTGCCGGTTCAAAGTACCAGCACTGTCCCGGATTATCATCTGCCAATGTACAGCTTGTCACCGGAGTTCTGGACTCGGAACTCTTTTTCTCATTGGTCATACCTTTTTTGTCTGATGTGAATTTTTCACTGATCTGGTAACTTCCGTCACTCTTTGGCTGAAGCTTCCATCTCTGCGCATCGGTTCCATTGTCTGTGAAAATCTGGATTGTGGTTCCATCTGCTGTATTTGCATTTTTCACATCCAGACACATTGCCGGGGCATTCTGCGGCTGTAGTTTAAAGTATCCGTCATCGCAGGCAGTCACTTTCCACTGCTGTGCCTTGGTTCCATTGAACGGGAACAGTTGAATGACTGTTCCGGAATCGGTTCCACCATTCTGTACGTCCAGATAGTTTCCGGATATTTTTTCACGGATATAATAGATTCTCTCGGAAGTAACTGCCCCCAGATGTCTGCCGCCTTCTACACGCATATGGACCGGCTGCCCTTCGTCTGCCACCTTTTCGAGATACCAGCTCTGACCTCCATGGCTGTCGGATGCCGTTATATTTTTCAGTGCTTCTCCGGATGCCGTACTCTTCTTTTCGTTTGCAATGCATTTCTGTGTCCCCGTCAGTTTATTCAGGATTTTCCAGGTGCCGTCACTGTTCTTCTGCATCCTCCATTTCTGGGCATCGGTTCCATTATCGGTAAAGATCTGGATTGCAGCTCCGTCTGCTGTCGATGCATCTTTCAGATCTAACCGCATGTCCGGCGCATTCTGCGGTTCCAGATTCCAGTATCCTTCTTCTGCCTTGGTAATTCTCCATCTCTGAGATACCGTACCGTTAAAGGCAAACAGCTGAACGGTTGTCCAGGAGGATGTCCTTCCATCCCGCACATCCATATAGTTGCCGGAGCTCTTTTCCCGAAGGTAATACAGCTCTCCTTCTGTGATCTCTGTTACCGGGACTCTCTTTGTATTGTATTCAAAAGAATATCTGACACCTTCTGAATTGGCAGCCAGTTTGAGATGATTTTTGTCATCATAACCGTACTCAAAAGATGTCCCGTCTATTTCTCCAAGCCGGGTGAGATTTCCTCGTTTGTTGTAACTGAAGCCGGATTTCTCTGCTGCATCCTTTGCGCCCGACAGGTTGCCTTCTCCATCATATACATAGCTTTCCCCGTCATCGCGTATCAGCTGCACGCCATCATAGTACACCTTATTCATCTGGTTATCGTAATACAGATATACCTGGATCTCTTTATAAGCCTCCTCGGTACGGAATACGCCGCTGACAAACTGCCAGTCAAGAATGTTCGGATTGCAGTTAAAATGATGCCATTTTTCTTTTCCGGATGTGCCGGTTACTTTTACTGACAATGAGAACTTCTTTCCCGGAATACCGCATCCTTTTACCCAGCTGCTCACACTGTAGACTTCATCTTTTTTCCCACTGACATGGACCGTCTGGCTGCAATATAAGCTCTTGTCCCATCGTCCGGAGATCGTTGCGCACCTTCCTTTTCCCGTCACACCGGCAACTCTGGATCCGGTTACATCTCCTGCATAATTCCAGCAGTCCGGCTGACTTGTGCTGCCCAGTTCGAATCCCGGATTTGTGATCAGGTTCAGCTTGTTTGCAGCGTTTCCTGTTTCCAGCTGCGCTCCGCTGACATAGAGGGTTCCTGTTCCCTCAGTGATACCGGCACATACCGTAACACTTCCTGCTGCCGCTAAGGTAAACTGCAGCTGATGGCGTTCCCATCCGTTCTCCATTTCCGGATCTGTCGTTCCGGAGATTACAGAAGCTTCTTCTGTTCTGCTTCCATCCGCCATGAGGATCATTAGACCAGCCCTGCTGTTTTCGGCATTCTCTGTTTTCAGATATGCGGAAAAGGTATAAGTTCCCGTCTCAAGCGTTACATCCTGACAGATTCCTTTTTCAGATTCTGCTCCTGTTTTGGTCAGTTTTGCACTTTTAGTTCCTGCATATCCCTCCGCTTTTGCAATACTGCTTCTGGTTCCGTTCGTCAGATTTTTCTGGTACCAGTTTCCATCCCCGTAAGCACTGTCAAATAATGGATTCTTCAGCAAATGACAGACTGTCTTCTGAACCTTTCCTTCTTTGTCCAGCTTATGGTTCTTGCTTCCGGATGTGTAATAAGTATAATTGTTCGCACAGCCATCCTGATCCATAACATCGGTCGGGCGCCCCATGTTGTCGAAATGATAGGTGATTTTCCGGTTATCTCCGGTCTGTGCAATCTCTCCGTCCAGTCCCGGGGTCTCAAATACAGTAGTATTCCCATTCTCATAGGATACTTTCATCTCCTGTCCTGCTTTATTGCCGGAACCATATTCCGCGATCCGGCTAACCCTTGGTACACGGAAGTCGTTCTTATACTCATACTTAAGACCATATCCATCCGGGTTCGTCACACTGGTTAAACGGTGGCTTGCATCATATCCGAAGCTGCTTGTCCTTCCATCCGGATAAGTAATGGATGTCAGATTGCCTGCACTGTCATATGCATACTTTGTAAGGCGGCCTGCCATATCTTTTACTGCGGATACACGTACCGTATTTCCTGCTGTCTCATACTGGATCTCCAGTCTTGCTCCACTGGAATCCTCCACATAGCTGATCACCTGTTTTCCGGAAATGGTCTGATATACATATTTGATCTGATTTTCATCCAGATCTCTGACAAATCTCAGATAACCGTCTTTTCCAAAGCAGTACCGTACCCTGTCTTTTGTTTCCATGGTTCTCGCATAGCTGTCGTCATACCCGGATTCTACCGTAATCACAAGTCCAAGTCCGTCTTCATCCTTTAACTTATTGCCATCATTTGTGTCTTTATAGAAATAATGCTTTGTGCCGTCTTCATCTGTGTATACATAAGGATATTCTTTGATTCCGGTTGTGTCCAGACGCTGCACACAGCTCAGTCTCCATCCGTATCCCTGTCCGAGATTCGTTCCGGCTTCGCTGGAATTATAAACATGACTGATCTCTGCCTGCATGGCTCCGCCGGTTGTCACTGCATCCTCATGGATCCATACCTGATTGCCGGTAAAGTCATTGGTATGTCCATTTCCCGCACGTCCTGCAGACTGCTCATGGTAGCTCTGATAATCCTCCAGTCCGTTTACATTTCGATAATAAAAGACTCCGCTCGGAAACTGATCTGTTGAAATCTTTGGATAATCCGATGCATAAAATCTGGCAAACGCTGTCTTTGTAAGATCGCTTTCATTTTCATACATACCGCGCAGCATGATTCCATAATTATTTCCCGTATTGTACCACTGTCTTACCAGTCGAGTCACGTCAAACCCGATCGGCGTGATCGTAATCGTATTGCCGTTCTGTACCTGTTTCACTTCTTTATAATCCAGTACATTTCCTGATACAGATGGCTGATTGTGCCAGCGCACATCCTTTTCTGTCCAGTTATTCAGGATCTCATTTGCAACAAGCGGAAGTTTTGCGATTCCATAACTGGAATACTCATACTGCCAGAGATACATGGTCGCTGCATACAGGATAGAACCTTTTCCGATGTCCGGCAGATTTCGGAATCGGAGCAATGACCTGCAGTTTCCAAGTGCAGTTGACTTCCCTGCCACAAAAGAGCCATATGCATAAACACTACTCGGGTCAGCCGAAGAATCCGTTCCGCCTGTAAAAATGTAGGTATCCTCAATATTGGTTTTTGTTTTACTGGTTTCTGTCATCGGATCGATAATAATCGGATAACTTCTGTCATCGGCAAGCAGCCATTCTTTTTCTGCTTTGACAGTAACTTTGCATCCTCCTTCTTCTGCTTCTATAAGCAGTTCCACTTCCTGTGACACGCATCCTTTTGCATCATACATATATGGCTTGTCAAACCAGAAGATTCTCTGATTCTCACTGTAAAGTCCCAGACTGCCGTCTTCTTCCTTCTTCATTTCCATATCTGTATATCTAAGATGGAAGATCAGCTCCTGCTCTGCAGCCTGTGCCGTTTTCAGACGGATATTTTCTTTTAAGCGCTGACTCTGAAGGGTATAATGTACATTCACGCCCGGAAGAATTTCTTCATACATCCCTTCACTTGTCAGATGCTTTACCCCCATCTTCTGCTGGATCTCTTTGACTTCCGGCATATCTGCCGGAGTGTCTTCTGAAGCCGGTGGAAGGATGGTAACTTCATCCCCCGTCTCGTCACCTGAACCCTCTGTCGGCTCATCCTCCGGAATATCCTTTCTCCATGTCTCCTCGTAGAGTTCTTCTGGGCCTTTCGGGAATTCCTCTTCAGTTAATATCTGAAAACTGCTTTTTCCTGTTCTTGCCTGCCTTGCGCTTCTTGCCAATACCACATTTTCTTCCATTGTCCATGAAACTTTTTTCCCATCTTTTTCCATGCTTACAAGCGTATTCTCTCCTGTCTGCTTCGCAAAACATACCTGTAAATCAGATGCCTTATTCTGGTAGCACTCTTTTCCATCCTTTGATACTGCTTCCAGCCGGTTATCAATTTCTTCCCATCCACTTTCCGTCTCATAATGAACCGGTTCCGGATAGACCGCCGCGGCAGTTCCTTTTTCAGGCAGCATGAAATGCTTTGTATACCGGTCACGTTTTTCTGTAATTTCCTGTAATACTTTTTCTTTCATAGTCTTCTCCTTCTGATCTGTTCTGATTTGTATTTGAACAATAACATTACAGTCAGAAAACGCGCGTATCAGATATCTTTCTCTCTTTCTCTCTGTCCTGTATCTGTATCGTTCGATGTTATTGTATATCGAACGTACGTTCTTGCTGTCCCCGATTTGTCCCCTCTTTTTATACTATTTTTTTCAGCAGACACGCATAGAATTTTCTTCTGTATCCATAAAAATCTGTCTTTCCAACCGGAATACGTCCCAGCGTATCATCAAATTCCAGATACTCATAGCTTAGATCATCCGTAACACTTTTCAAAAGATACGGTGCCAGTTCTTCACTGCTTTCCCTTGCCGCTTCTTCGATCATTTTGCAGTCTGTCAGATCCTGGCTGTTCCCCCGTTTCTTTTTCTCATCGTATAAAAAACAAAATTCTTTGAGTTCTCTCTGTGTCTGTACGGAAATCCCATAATCTTTCCATGAAATATTTCTTACTCTTATTCTTTTCATCCATATTACCTCACATTCTGTGTCGATTTTATATTTTTGTCACGTTTTGTGTCCTTACTTTTGTTATACAGCCACAGAAGTCATGTGTCAATCCTTTTATTCACAAAACGTGTCATATATCATTTTACTTTTGTCACAATTCGTGCTATTATAGTCATATATGGAGGTAACAAAATGGGTGATTTTCACAATATATTTAAGAATTTAAGAATGCAGAATCATTACACACAGGGACAGATGGCAGATCTGCTCGGCATTTCCCGAAGCGCTGTCAGTATGTATGAAACAGGGAACCGCGAACCAGATCTCGAGACACTTGAAAAGATTGCAAAGTTTTTTAATGTGGACATGAATTATCTTCTCGGCTCTTCAGTTACAGTAACATCCGATAACCCAGAGCCATCATATGAAGATATTGAACAGATGATTGCCCGTGGCAGTCATGGTTTTTCTGCGGCGCAGAAGATGAAACTCATTCAGCTGTTATCTGAAATCGACTTATAGGAGGCTTTGCTTTGGATTGTAACCAGATTCGTAAAGTAGCAGCTAATGCGCTGATTACCTGCAATATCCATTCCTTTCCAATTGACTGCTTTGCTATTTTGAAGCAATATGGTTTTCGTGTTTATTCCTATCTTGAGCTCCAAAAGAAGAAGCCAGAGCTTTATAACTTATGCATTTCCTACTCTCAGGATGCATTTTGTATAAACAGTCTGAACTTAATTGCTTACAACAGCCAGAAATCAGCCAACCGAATCCGTTTTTCGCTGATGCATGAACTTGGACATCATCTTTTAAGACACAGAAATGACCTTCCTTCCAATGAAGATGAAGCCAATTATTTTGCAAGTAATATTCTGGCTCCGCGCATTGCCATGTATTATGCTCATCTGAAATCTGTAAATGAAGTCGGACAGTTCTTCAATATTTCTTCTTCAGGCGCTTATTATGCAGCACAGGATTTTTCAGAATGGTGTCAGGATGTCCGCCGGAATGGGATGCACTCCTATGATAAAGATTTATACCAGCATTTTTATAATCCTGACTATAAAGGATTTGTCTATTCCATCCGCACCTGTGCATTCTGCGGCGCACGTGTTTATAACTGCCTTGATTTTGAAGCGCACTGCTCCGGTGCGTGTAAACTGCCGGACGAACCGGTTCGCAAAAAAACGCATGCTTTTACACCACTTTCAGATGACGATAGCCGGATACTCAGGCGGCTTGAGAATAAATGGTTATATGATTTTTAATATAAAGAAAACCTGCCACTGGTAGCTTTTTTTGCATGCTAAGGTAATCAAACGGGAGAATGTAATTCACATCAAATTACATTCTCCCGTTATTAATTTCGTAATATCATTTCTGATATTCAGGCAGTATTTTTTTACTCTTAAACGTTAATTTGTGAATACTCGGTAATTCTCTTTTTTATCGTAATCTTTGCGGATCCCGTCATCCTCATACATGGTATAACTGCTGTTTTCGTATCCGATAAGCTGCAGATGTTCGGTATCAATATCCTTCACACACTCTGCCGCTTCTGCAACCGGGATACATTTACCATTTCGAATGAAGAGCGGTACTTCATTTGATGCCACATCTACATAATGGATACCTTTCGCGAGAATCTCTTCCGAAATGCTTCCATCCGGCAGGAACTTGACAAATTTCATTTCTTCCGGCAGATAAACATAACGGCCTCTTGCGTTCTGCTCGTAAACCGGAGCAATCATAATCTCGTTTCCGAGCATCAGCTGATCCTCTACTCGGATTGCTCTCTTGTCATCCGGATAAACAAACCCTAACGGCTTAAAATACATGTCATCACTCAGCGCAGCTTTCATGTACTCGCTGTACAGATACGGCACAAGACGATATCTGGTGTTAATGACAGCACGGAAATCCTCGATATTTTCAAACTGATAACATTCCTGCTCTCTTGTTCCCGTCGCCGAATGATTACGCATCAGTGGTGTAAATACACCAAGTGCGAGAAAACGTAGCAGCAATTCTCTTGTTGTATCAGCACCAAAACCTCCAAGGTCAGCACCTGTATACAGGAAACCACACATGTTCAGAGACGGCAGCATCTTCAGGTTAAGAAGGATATGTGACCACCAGGATTTATTATCTCCGGTCCAAATTCCGCCATAACGATGCATTCCGATGTAAGAAGATCTGGAAAACATCAGAAAACGTTTTTCCGGGTCAATGCGTTCAAACGCTTCTCCGGCCGCTCTTGTCATATTATAGCCAAAAAGATTATGTACTTTGTCATGGCGGATCTTTTTGCCATCCACATTGTGATAAAATCTTTTATAGTCTTCCGGATTATTTGCAATACTGAGCATCTTGTCCTGCATTTCCCAGGGATGGGTCTTGCCTTCGGTATCCTTTGCAAACTCTCCGGCAAGTTCTCTTGCCTCTGCAAGGCCTTCGGGAGAATAAAAGATCGCAGGCTCGTTCATATCATTCCAGAAACCTTCTATTCCCTGTTCGATCAGAAAACGATATTTGTCCCCGAACCATTTTCTGGCTTCCGGATTCAGCATATCCGGAAAATGGGTATCTCCCGGCCATACAGCTGCAACAAAATCACTTCCGTCTTCTCTCTTGCAGAAATAGTTGTTTTTGACACCTTCCTCGTAAATCTCATATCCCGGCTCAACCTTGACACCGGCATCAATGATCGGAATCAGGCGAATATCCTGGTCATTCATTTCCTGTACGAATTCCGGAAAATCCGGAAAATTTTCTTCACTCACTGTGAAATCTTTGAATGACTGCATATAGTCAATATCCATGTAAATCATGTCGATCGGAATATGATTCTCCCGATATCCTTTTGCGACAGTACGGAAATCTTCTTTCGTCGTATAACCCCAGCGGCTCTGTCCGAAACCAAAGGCAAACTTCGGTGGGATATAGCTGCGTCCGATTACATGGCGGAACTGTTTTACGATATCATAAGCATTCTCACCTTCAAGCACGTAGATATCCAAGTCAGCATTTTCGCAAGATACCTTAAGGGTATCCTCTCTGTCATATCCAATATCAAAGGTCAGTTTTGAGGGATAGTCGAAAAACAATCCAAACGTGCTCTTTCCGCTCACAACAATGAAGTTGTGGGCTCCGTACAGAGAACGCTTGTCCTCTGTGTGTACCGGATCATCTGTACAATTACTGATATAACAGTACCCTCTCTTGTTGATTCCACGATTGGCTTCACCCAGACCATAGACAATATCATCTTCATCCATGATATAAGTAAAAACAAATCCTTCCTCCTGACTGACTTCTCCATACGGGAGAACGCCCTTAGTTGTTTCAATCTTTTCAGTCAGTGCCTCCGTATCAAACGGAGTTCCATATCTATATTTTCTAATCATTTCTTTATCACCTAGTGTTTATAATATAGTACAAATGCTTCATATGGATTCAGAACAATTTTTCTTTCAAATTCTTTTCTTCCAAGGTTTGTGATCAGGCACTCTGCGCCTTTAAATTCTTCCGGCACTTCTACTTCTGCATTCTTATCGCTGAAGTTGCAGACAGTCAGAAGCTTTTCCTGATCCTGTTTTCTTGTGTACGCAAAAATCTGTTCATCCTCACGGTAAAGAGGTTCAAATTCACCATAAACAATAATGTCTTTTTCTTTACGCAATCGGATCAGTTTCTGATAGTAGTGGAAAACAGAATCCGGATCTTCAAGCTGCTGTGCTGCATTGATCTTCTTGTAGTTCGGATTCACTTTGATCCACGGCTCGCCCTCTGTGAATCCAGCCTGTTTACTGTCGTCCCACTGCATCGGAGTTCTCGCATTGTCACGGCTTCTCAGCATCAGACATTTCATCATGTGTTCCGGAGTCATAAGACCTGATTCCGTAAACTCTTTAAAGTAATTAATACTTTCAATATCACGGTAATCTTCCAGTTTGTCAAAGTAAATGTTTGTCATACCAAGCTCTTCACCCTGATATACATATGGCGTTCCCTGCATCATATGAATACAGGTCGCCAGCATTTTTGCGGAGGTTTCTCTGTATACCGGATTGTCATTTCCAAAACGGCTGACACTTCTCGGTTGATCATGATTACCTAAAAACAAACTGTTCCACGCCTTACCCTGAAGTTCTTCCTGCCATTTGATCATAATATTTTTGAACTCTTTGAAGTCATATTTTGCAGTCGTCCACTTTCCATAATCTCCGCATCCACTCTCCACATGCTCGAATTGGAATACCATGTTCAATTCATTTCGGTCATCACCCGCATATTTCTGTGCTTCTTCTATTGTGACTCCTGCGGTCTCACCGACTGTCATGATATCATATTTTGAAAGAACTTTTTGATTCATTTCCTGAAGGAATTCGTGGACCCTTGGACCATGTACACAATATGGTCCAAAGTCTCCATAAAGACCGTTATTCATTTCTCCGTCCGGAAATCTCTGATCTTTGGAAATCATACTGATAACATCCATTCGGAAGCCATCGATTCCTTTTTCACACCAGAATTTCATCATGTCATAAACTTCCTGGCGTACTTTTTCATTTTCCCAATTGAGATCCGGCTGTTTTTTTGAAAACAGATGCAGATAATACATCTGAGTTTGCGGATCATATTCCCATGCAGAACCGCCAAATGCTCCGCCCCAGTTATTAGGTTCTTTTCCGTTTACCGGATCTTTCCAGATATAATAATCACGATATGGATTATCTTTTGATTTACGGCTTTCAATAAACCAGTTATGTTCATCTGAAGTATGGTTGACTACGAGATCCATCAGAATCCTGATGGATCTTTTGTGTGCTTCACACAACAATTCCTCGTAATCCTCCATCGTTCCATATTCTTCATAAATTCTGCGGTAATCAGAAATATCGTAACCATTATCGTCCTGAGGTGATTCCAGCATCGGAGAAATCCACAATACATTTACCCCAAGTTCTTTAAGGTAATCCAGTTTCTGTATGATTCCTCTGATATCTCCCACACCATCACCGTTACTGTCTTTAAAACTCTTTGGATATATCTGATATACTACACTTTCTTTCCACCATTTTTTCTCCATGCCAAATCTCCTCGTTTATAATTGTTTAGTATTATTTAACCGCTCCTGTAACAACACTATTCATGATACCCCATACATCTTAGCAAAATCAAGAGGTTTCTCGCGAAACTATAAAAGACAACAAAGTTTATTTCCTGCTTTTATACAGTCTGCACAAAAACAACCAGACCATTCCACCGGCTTACCTGTATACATGCAAAGTCGAAAAAAGGATCCTGTCATTCCCTGACAGAATCCCTCTTTACCAGATAGACTGGATTTTTTATATTTAATTAGTCCAGTGTCTCTCCCTGAATTAATTTCAGCAGACGTTTCAGCGCCACATGCGCCTTTTGCGGAATATCCTGATGAACCGTTGTCAGTTTCGGTCGAACCATACTTGCGTAGACACTGTCATCATATCCTGTAACAGAAATCTGATTCGGGACCATGATGCCTTCATCAAAAAAGAAATTTATCGCTTCTATCGCATTATAATCTGAGGAAAACGCAAGTGCTTTTGCTTCTAAAAAACGTGGGAGAAGCTCTCTGTATTTTCTGAGACGCAATCTTTTTTCACCCGGAATAATTATATATCGGGAGCGGCTGCAGAATCCCCCCGATTTTTCCATCGCCTGTTTGAATCCCATCCACCGATAGTAATCACTGTCTCTCTCCGTTTCCGCAACAAACAATGCTTTCTTATATCCACAGGAATACAGGTATTCTCCGATCTGATACCCTCCCGAATAATCATCTATACCGACATTCTGGAAGGTATAAGCACCTTCCGGATAAGCATCGATCAGAATCATTTTCTTGTTTAATCTGCGCGAAAGACTGCGATACTGTTCTTCATTGTAGCCAAGGATAAGCAATCCCTCTACATTCCATTTTGAGGCAATATCCACTACATTCTGAATACTTTCACCGCCAATAAGCATAACATAATATCCATTTTCTTCCGTTTCCATCTGAATCGTTCCGATCAGTTCTCCCACAAATGGATCCTGAAGTGACTGCATACCATGGGCATAAGAAAATCCGAGTACTACACCTATAATTCTGGAACCATGACCGGAAAGCATCACGGAACCCATATGCGGAACATAGTTCTGTTCTTTAAGAATAGTCGTGATTTTATCAATCGTTTTCTGGGAAACTCTTTTGGTATTGCCATTTATAACATTAGATACCGTAGTACGGCTGACGCCTGCCATTTCTGCAATATCCTGAAGCCGAATCATAAAATCTTCCTCCTTGTCTTTACAACATCACCTTATGATATTCACATCCCATCTTTTCCAGCATTTCCATCTCCCGCTTCTGACAGCTGAATATAATTACCTGCCGCTTACTGTCTTTCAGCCAGCGAAGGGTCTGCGCAAGTCTACTGTCGTCATAATAGCCGAATACATCATCCAGGATTACCGGACATTCTTCCTCGTGGAGAATTTTTGTTGCGGCCATCCGGATTGCAAAATAAATCTGTTCCAGCGTTCCCCGGCTTACCTGATCCATGGATATCTTTTTCCCATTACTCATAAGCTGCACATGCAGATTTTCATCTACCCAGAGTCTGTTATATTTTCCATCTGTGATGGCATCCATGATTGCAGATACTTCTGTATTCATAAGATCGCTTGTCCGGCTCTGCATCTGTGTGGCAAGTCTGGTCAGTTGTTCCATAGCAAGTTCAACACCCTGCTTGTTTTTTAATCGCTCTATCTCTTCACTGTTCATCTCATCGAACTCGCCGACTCGTTCCTGCAGATTTTCATACAACACTTCTTTTTCATGATAGGTTTCCTGTACTTTTGCAAGCTTTCCTTTCTGCCTCTCATAATCTGCCTTGAGAGAAATGCCCTGTTCTTTTATCTCCTGTAATCTGGCTTTCTTTTTCTTCTTTCCATCTTTCAGACAATTCCAGACATACAGCCCTTCAGCCAGTGCCACCACGATTGCCACAAGAAAATTCCACGGCTTATGAAAAAGCAGAAAAGTCACAAAAAATGCCCCCAGCATACTCACTGCCTCCAGTGGATGAATCCTCCACCCAGCAAAATATCCTGCTGCCTCTTCCCTTTTCTTCCGCTTTTTATCTTCATTTACCCAGCTTTCCCATTCTCTGCGTTTCTCTTCACAGCTTCTTTTCAGCTGTTCCGCTTCATTTTCTAACTGATGCAGATCCCGCCAGACATAGGATGCCTCCATCTCTGCCCGCTCTTTCTTTTCGCTGATCAGCTGCCTCTTTTCACGTTCTTCTTTTTCCAGCTCTTTCTTCCGCTCTTTTAAAAGAGCAAGCGCCCCTTCGAGGTCAATCTCGCTGTTCCCGGTTGCATAATAATTTGCCGCATAATTCTTCAGCTCCGCCGCCAGTATTTCTCCGGTCTGTACCCGGAGCTGTCCTATTGAAACTGTATTTTCATAATCACTTTCTGTCATACCACCTAACAGAATTTCCAGATCCCCATGCTCAAGTGACAATTCTTCTCCATCATCTTCACAGATCAGAGAGCCACCTTTCGCATACCGATCGAAATTTCGCTCCAGCAGGAATTTTCGACCGCCACAGGTAAACCGCAGGATTCCCGCATAAAAGTTTGGATTCTCCCAAGGCTCATAGGTACGGAATGTATCTGTTGCGGCGGCACGCCCGCGCTTTCTTTCCATTCCAAAAAGCATTCCCTTCAGAAAGGTATGCAGCGTTGTTTTTCCCGATTCGTTTTCTCCGTAAATAATATTGATCCCATCCGTAAGCAGGATCTGCTTGTTCGTGAACTTACCGAAATTCTTCAGGATCAGTTCTGTTATCTTCATAATTTGCTCCCCTTTGCCTCCAGCATGGCCTGTACTCCCTCAGCCAATGCGATTGACTCCACACTGTCATCCTTTGCTTCTGCAAAACTTTCTATGTACCAGCCCAGAAGATTTCCTGTATTTTGTTTTTTCAACTTTTCATAATCATATGCCGGCTTTGTTTCATCCAGGATTTCGACAATATTTCCATAGGAATCCATCCGGTCGGTATCATAGATTATATCCGGATCCCGAAATCCCCGCAGAATGATTTTATAAATGTTCTGTATACCTCTTTCCCGTATGGCAAGGGCTATTTTTTCTTTCATTTCCCGTCCGGTCATCTCTCTTCCTGCTTCTACTTCCATATGCACATATTCTCTGGATGCAAAAGGAATAAATTCCGTCCGGGTTCTTCCATTTTTAATCTCCCCTTTGATATAACCATGCTTCCCGGTGTCATTTTTATCTGTAGGCTCCAGGGATCCTGCGTAATACATCCGGTCCTTTGCAAGCTCTGCCGGAAGATGAATGTGCCCAAGAGCAATATAATCATATCCCAGCTTCAGTAATTCGTTCTTTCGGAACGGGATATGCTTTTCATCGCCGCCATGGGCCAGAAGGATGGAAGATATTCCTCTTTTTTCCGGAAGGATTTTCTCATAAAGCGGTTCTGTGATCTCCCGTTCCTCATAGCTGAGTCCGTATATGCGGACTCCAAGCTCTTTAAATTCCATACAGGCAGGTTTCTGAGACAAAAACATGTGCACCGGTCCCTGCCATTTATAATTCCGGTAATAGGACGTACTTTTCAGGTAATCATGGTTGCCCGCCATCAGCACGACCTGTGTATGTGTCAGTCTGGAAAATAAATAATCCAGTTCCTTCAGCTCTCTTAAAAGAGGCTGTCTGTGATACAGCTCCCCTGCGATCAGAAGAAGATCTTTCTGTTCTTCTTCACAGATATTTAAAATACGCTCAAAGCTATTCAACAGTTCTTACGGTCGCTTTGGGGTGTAAGAACTTCCTG
>ENA-UOJM01001782-UOJM01001782.1-human-gut-metagenome-genome-assembly--contig:-P116-NODE-1782-length-17697-cov-25.895167_pt1 | contig 17697 bp, 23 predicted proteins | sample MGYA00242349_ERZ723896 | MGnify/ENA metagenome assembly ERZ723896 | reverse complement strand
ATCAGCCAAAGGATGAAGGAAGGATGGCGTTGAGATGACTGGTGTTTCTGTTTGTTTTGAGGCTCGTGAGCTGGATGGGAGGGAGGTTCTTGTTTTGCGTTATCGTTTAAAGAGGTTCGTGGTTGTAAGGTTTTTTACTGAAACGTATGACCCTTGTACTGGTGAGGTTTGTTCGGCTATGGATAATATGGTGGGTTTTGTTTATCGCTTGGTGAGGTTTGTTTCTGAGCATCCTGAGCGTTTTTATGGCAAGGAAATGGTGGTGATGAGATGGGCGTGAAACTTGTTCAGGTGCTCGGCGTATGTGTGTGGCATAATGTAAGTCTTGGTTAAAAAACAGACACAAGGACGGAGGAAGAAAAATGAAGAAATTGTGTCGGCAGATGTTTGAGAATTATCTTAAGGACTGTGGTCTTGACGCGCGTTATTGGGATTGTATTGAAGCCGCTGAGTTGATGGTTTGTTGGCTTGCGGCTCATGATTATGATATTTCTCGTCGTTTTGCCGATTGGCCTGTTGGGACTCGTACGCGCATTGTTTCTTCAACGGTTCTTTGTGCTAAGTGGAATGCTCCTATTGAAAAGTGAAGGTGATAGGTAATGTGGTTTTTTACTGTTACGTCTAATACGTTTACGGTGTTTGAGCTTACTCCTAAGTATGTGGGAGTGTATGGCCCGTATCCGGCGGATACGTTTAAGGAAGCGCTAGACGGCGTGCTTGATGTTGTACGTCGTGCGTTTTATGGGTCTGATGCGTATGTTGGTATTGCTCATTCCTGTTTTGACCTGCATGGGACTTTGTACGGTGTTATTGAAGTGCGTTTACCGTTCGAGGAAGAAGAAGGTGTTTGATGATGGCGAATGATGAAGTCGTGGCCGTGATTCCATCCAAGCTTAAGTCTGGTGATGTGCGGCTGGTGTATTGTCCTCATAATCGGACGTATGAACTGCGGTATGCGGTGCGGCCTCAGGACGGCGGCGGGCGTCGTTTGGTTTGGTCGGCTGTGGCGTTTGATGCGTGTGATTACGCTCAGGTGGCTCATATGCTGGTTGATGCGAGGGCGCTGGCTGATACGTCGTTGGTAGAGAGGTGTTGATTATGAAGAGCAATGATGACCGTACGAATTGGTTTGACGATGGCGTGCTGGACGATGACCGTGTGCGCCGTGTCATTCGTGGCCGTCGGCGTAACCTGCACTTGCGGGAATATAACCGTGGTGAGGGCGATTGGGAAACGTTTTGCCGCACTGTGGCACTGCTTAAGGATTTCTATAAGCCTCAGGGCGGTCAGGTGGCGTTTGCCGACGGTATCGAACATGCGGCGAACATTTGTCTAAGCATCTCGCCTCATTCGTCAATGTACGCCGCATTATCACGAACGCAGGACATTGAAATGTTGTCCGGGCTTATTTACTGTCCGGCAATGGTGGCGTGGTGTGCTGTCTGCCGCGTCAAGGGCGCAACCTGCTATGAGATGTGCAGGACTTGGGAGGGTGATGGGTTCGCTCAGACTATCATCAAAATTGCGTGTCTCCGTTTTGACAATCTGACCGACGCACGGTATACTGATGAAGACATTGCAAGAATGTCACAACAACAGCAACATTAAAAAAGGCGGCATGATTATGGCATATATTAAGCGAGCCAAGCATTATAGTATTGTGCGCGGTGTTACGCGCGGCGAAAACGGGGAACTTGTGGACGCCGAAGTGGTCGTGGATGGCGCGTGTCGCACGCCTGACATGGCAATGAAGAAAGCCCGTAAGATTAACAAGGACATGCTTCCTATGTCAGCCGAATATCATGCGCAGGTGACGCGCATGGATGAGGCAATCTATTGGGCTAATTGCGAGTTTGGGGATGATACCATTATCGACTATCCGGGGTCGGTTAACGGCAACGTGGTTGAAGATGATATCATTTCCGAGGAAAATAATTAATAACCCTATAAGGAAGGCAACACAATGGCTGACAACGAACTCACCGTAGCAAACGGCAACAATTTCGCGGCGAACGGCGCTAACGCCGTATCCCATTTCTTCAACACTGACACTATGGATGGCAAGATGGCGTTGTATAACGCCATGCAGACCGCCGACAAGGTAGATGAACACCTCAATGAACCACTGCATGTGACCAACGTGCTTGCGCAGGCCATCGAGGTCGCCAATCAGGAAACCGGTGAAATCAACTCCTCTACCCGTGTCGTTATCCACGCGGAGGAGGGTGACTTCGCCGCCGCCTCCCCCACGTTGGCACACGCTTTTGGCAACCTGTTCGCCATTTTCGGCACGCCGGACACGTGGGATCATCCGCTTGTTCTCAAGGTGGTGGAGAAGAAGAGCCGCCGTGGTTATAAGTTCTTCGACCTCGAACTGGTGTCGGAAAAGGGCCGCAAGTAAACTAATTGTCCACATCATGTGACAGCATGGTAATGTCCCTATAGGGATGTTGCCGCCAGACTCACCCCTCGTCGTTTTTTCCATCCTTGCGGCGAGGGGTGTTTCATACTCGCAAGGGGGAGACTGTGGCAAAACGTAAAAACAACCGACGCGCCAACAATCTGAAACGCAACGCCGCTATCAGGTCGGCACAGGTACGCCGAGAGCAAGCGGTCAGGGATTACAGTACCGGACATCTCCCCAAGCAAATCACCGAAACGTTTCTGGGAAAACTCAGCGCCCAACAACTCGAACAGGTTGCACGCCGTATCGGGCAGGAGTTCGGGGAACAACAGCAAGCCCTGAGGGCGCGGGACAACGAGCCGTATCAGGTTGTCCCGGATGTGCATATTACGAAACTCGATAGGGAACTGGCGGCGCGTCCGTTGATTACCGACGCGGAAATCGCCGCCGCCCCGACGAAACGTCGGAAAACATTACGACAGCAACAGCGCCGCCGTATCGAGGCACGGCGGAAAATCAAACGCGCCCAACAATTCGACGCATTGAGCATGGCCAACTACACCGTGGGCGAAATGCGTGAGATGGAACGCGCTGGAGAATCCCCGTTTGATGTGTTGGGCACTCATACGGTCGGCGGTTCGGCGCGTGACGAACTCACACGCAACCGGGAGAACGTGTTCGGGTCGGAGCGTGGCATGAGCCACGCGCGTATGATGATACGAGAGGGGGGCAGGAGTAGGCTTGAAAGGGAGATACTCGAATACGCCGGGCTTGTAGGACGCGCGCCATTACATGCAGGTACTGGAAAGATTCCCGAGAACGAGGGGGTTGCGGATTTTGATAGGGTCGAACAGCAACTCGAAGCATTCGACGCCAATGTCGCCCGAAAATTCGCGTCTTTATCGAACCGTCAAAAACGATGGTTGATAAACAGCACGAATTTTGGCACCGTGGTGCGGGAGGCTACATGGTATAATGATAAGACACATAAATGGGAGACGAAGGCGGACGCGGGTGATGTGGAGACTAGACTTGATGAATGGATGACCAGCGCGGCACGACACTAAAAGGATGGAATCATGAAAGAGCGTCGAACGGCGGCAACAGACGGCGCAACACTATTGACGGATGACGGCATGGAGCCATTGACGGTGAACACCGTCATCCGTCTCACCATGCTCGATTATCATACGCGCGTATGGTGTGCCCACGGATGGCAGGATATCAAGCCCATAGCCGCCGAACTGTTGGCACGACTCCCCTTGCAGTCGAATCCAGCCAAGGACGGTGTGTGGGGCACGTTTAACATCCGTGGACATTTTTACAGTTTCCGCGTGCGTATGGGCGGTATCACCGTGGATTTTGTGGACGTGCGCAATATCACGCGCGACGATGGTTTGAATGTTTCACGTGAAACATTCGGCGGCGCGGATGACTTGGAAACCACGTGGAATATCGCGCAGGAATGTGCTGCCCTGAATCTCAGGGGCACTACGATAGCGTCAATGGCAATGACCGACTATATCGACGGGGATTACGCCGGATTCAAACGTCATTTTCCGCCATTGGACAAAGATGTTTATCACCGTATGCGCCCCGCCTACTATGGGGCGATAGTATACAGCAAGCCGGGCGAATACCGGGATTGCCGAAGCTGGGACGTGAACAGCCTCTACCCGAGTATCATGCGCGATGCGCCCATGCCGGTAGGCTCGCCCATATGGTACGACGGGAAGTATCAACATGACAATGACTATCCGCTCCATGTCGATGTCATTGCGTTTGATGCAAGGTTGAAAACGGGGAAAACGGCGACACTCACCAATATCCTACCCGTATGGGGGTATGAGGGTGAACGTCTGGATAGTACGCTCGGCGTCGTAACTATGCCGGTCACGGATGTGGATCGGGAAACGCTGGCCGAAAACTATGACATCCATGTGTGGGAGCATATCGGCGGCTGGAAGTTCCGCAAATCACACGGACTCTACTACACATACGTGGACAAATGGTTTCACGTGAAACAAACAGAAACCGGGGAGCGCAGGCAGATGGCGAAACTGTTGCTGAATTCACTGGTGGGAAAGTTCGGGGCCTCCCTCTACCGGCCCATGTTACACCCGAAACCGTCCGTGGACGGTGGCGTGGATTTTACCGTGGATAAACCCGAGTCGGCCAACAGTCTGGCATGGTTGCCAACCGCCGCATATGTCAACGCCTACGGGAGGCGAATACTATCCCGCGCAATGAACGCGAACGCCGACCGCGTACTCTACGCCGATACCGACGGCATGATACTGGAAGGGCTGGACGCGCCCGTAGGTATAGAAACGGATGACCGGAAACTAGGTGCGTGGAAAAACGACCACACCTATGACAGGCTCCGTATCCTCGGCAATCGCAAATATTGCGGCGTGGGAACGGGCGGCGATACCGTCATGCGGCTGAGCGGCGTGCATCGAGCCGCCCCCATCCCCTATGATGAGTTTATACCCGGTTCACGTCACCTCAATGATGACGGCCATGCTTTCATGCTATAATATCCGGTAGCGGGGTGTGCGTCCCAAGTCGATTCGATGGCCCGACCGTAAGGCAAGTCGGTAAGGCGATTCGGTCGGATGTAGACGTGCGTAGCCAACGCCCAGCGACGGCGAGGGAACCCGCACAGCCTAGCAAACCGGCATGACGGCGTGATTGCCGCCATGCCACTTACTTTAAGGGGTGATTATGGACAACACCGAAAACACCGAACCGGACACCACGCCCGACATCGAACCGGACCCCGAGCCGACCGGCGACAATACACCAAGCCCGGAGCCTGAAACGCAGGACAATGGCGAACCGGAAGACGCGGGCGACGATAAAACCAGCGACATGGCCAACCGGTTGGACGCCCTGGAAGCGACCGTGGCGGAACTCTCCAAAACCATTGAGGCTATGCGCGACGCCGCCGCCGACCACGTGCTCAACGACGGCCCGGACGATAATACGACGCCGGAATCGGCTGAAATGACCGACGATGACTACAATGGTACTTACAGTACATTCGATGACCTATTCGAGGACTAATAATCAGGAAGGATAACTATCATGCCAACCACTCCAGTGGTGACACCCAAACAGCAACTGCGCCCGCTCACCGAATTCAATAACGCGCAAATCCTCAACATGATCCGCAATGAGGCGTCCCCCGAATATCAGAGGCGTATGCCCTCGGCCACCCAGATGAACATGGACAGGCAGATGGCCACCCTCATGTCCAGCACCCAGCTTAAGAACGAGTTCTATTCGGCCTTGGTGAACCGTATCGGCGGAACCTACGTGAACACGTGGCGTTGGAACAACCCGCTGAGTGTTTTCCAGCGTGCATCTCAGGCGTATGGCGACACGTGGCAGGAAATCGCCGTAGGTATGCCACTCGCACAGGTGTACGACCCGGACGCGGAATACTTGGGCGCGGACAATTTCCGCAAGTGGAAAATCGACGTGGATAGCCTCTACCACCGTCTTGACTTTACCCACTTCTACCCGGCGACCACGGAAGATAAAACACTCCAACGTGCGTTCACCTCCGAAACCGGTCTGGCCTCGCTCACCTCGCAGATTCTCACCTCCTGCTATAATGCCGCCGAGGTTGACTTGTTCGAGGCTATGTGCCACCAGTTCGTCGAGTATGCGAAGCTCGGCGGCTATTGGCGTGTCCACATGAAGCATGACCTTAACGACATGGGTTCGACGGAAACCGACGCCCGCGACATGTTGCGCCAGATTCGCGCATGGGCCGACACGCTGAAATTCGTGTCCACCCGATATAATGCGCGTCACATGCCGACGTTTGCCCGCCCCGACGAACTCGTACTGTTCTGCTCCCCCGAAGTCAAGTCTGCGCTTGACGTGCAGGGTCTGGCCACGGTGTTCCAGCGTACCGACGCGGAACCGACCATCGACCGGATTATCGTTATCCCGCAGGACAGGTTCGGCATGAATGGCGTACAGGCCATTCTCACCACTGACAAATTCCTCATTGACATCCCTGTAATCAATGAGATGACCCAGCAGATCAATCCGGTGAACATCAACTCGGTCAACCATTACCTGCACGTCCAGCACATTATCTCGGTGTCCGGTTTCGCCCCCGCCGTCATGTTCTGGACTGGAGCCGGTTCCACCGCGAACGTGGTGGCTCCCACCGGCACGACGGCCAAGACGCCGACCTTCCAGCTCAAACTCGCCATGTACGGCGGCGGCACGACCACGCCGGAAAACGTGGCGCGTGGCGGCGCGGTACAGGTCACAGCCGACACGACCATTGGCAATGATGGCACGGCCACGTTCCGTTCGGACGCGGTTGAGTACGCTATCGGAGACACCGTTAAGCCGAAGAGCGATTACACGTACATTTCGCCCACCGGCGTACTGGTGGTCGGACTCGACGAACCGAACACCACTATCCCGGTTACCGCAACCGCGCTGTATACGAATCCGGCGACGCCGGAGGTGCCGGGCACCGTGTCAGCCGCTCTGGACGTGCCGGTGGTTGGCGAGGGTGTTATCGGATTCAACCCGTCCATCATTGCATCCATTGCCGTAACCGTCCCGAGCACGACCGTTGGCCATACGGCGCAGGCGACCGCCACGGCGACCATGATTGACGGGCGAACCGCCGACGTTACCATGCAGGCCGCATGGACATCCGGCACCCCGGGCAACGCCACGGTGTCCGAGTCGGGTGTCGTGACCGGCGTCAAGTCGGGTGCATCCGATATCACCGCCACGCTGTTCGGCGTATCCGGCAAGAAGAGCGTGACCGTGACCGCATGATATAATAAAGGGGAGTGTTTCACGTGAAACACTCCCCTTATTTTTTGTGAAAGGGATAATATGCTGAGAGATATCAACCCTAACGTCGAGGCGACGTTTAACTGGGCGCAATGGACGCCAAACACGTCGTTGAAACTCTGTAACGTGCCGTGGGATAGCAGTTACCGTGACCTAGCCCGGTTCGAGTCACCGCAGAAACAACAGGAATGGTTTGCCCGACAGCCCGGTGTTGACAGGGTACATGGAGTCATGCACATGTTCGGGCAACCCGTGCGCGTCGAACTGCCATTCAACGAGGCGTCCAACTACAACTATGTCGTGGTGTATAACGATTATCCCGACTTGGAGTCGCCGCGATATTGGTATTACTTTATCAACCACGTGGATTACATCAATGCATACACTACTCAGCTCACCGTGCAGTTGGACGTTTGGCAGTCATTCCAGCATGTGCTTAGGTTCGGCTCATGTTATGTGGTGCGAGGCCATATCGGCATTGCCAACGAAAACCAGATGACCGATTATGGCCGCAGTTATCTCGCACTACCCGAAGGGCTGGACACCGGTAGCGAAATGGTGACGGTAAACCAACAGTACAAGTCTCTTATCAGCATGGACGGGAAAAATCTGAATTACGGCGTAATAGTCGTGAGCACGGTAGATTTGTCAGCGGACGCGGGCAGTCAGGAAAAACCGTCTCTCACTACTGCGGGCGGCTCTCTGTTTGAGAACATGGCCAATGGTGCTGAAATACTGTACTTTAAGGACATCCAGTCTATCCGAGTGTTTATGGGTGTTGGCTCTACTTTTTCATGGATAACACAGGGTATTGTAAACATGTATATGATACCCTCTTTAGACGATGACTTTCTTAAGCAATCTGGCTATGTCGTAGATAAGCTATTTGGGAGAACACTCCCCCCGGAATTAAATGATCGTATCTACCGTTTCCCCCAGTCGGCCACAAATGCGCCCAGCAGATATGAAGACATTATTACCATTAATGATTTTCGTGATAATTTTAATATCCCTAAACGTTATAAAAACCTTAAAAAACTCAAATGCTACCCCTATTCCACTGTCGAATGCACTTGCTTGAACGGTACAAATATCACCTATAAGCCCGAAAATATCCAAAGCGATAATCTGGTTATTAGAGAGGTGCATAATTACGCACCCAATGGCGCGCGCTTGAACTTTTACCCGGTTGGGTACAATAAGGCGGGCGCAAGCGAGATTGCTCCTCTTGATAAAAACAATGGGTTGCCCATTGATAACGGAGAAATGTTGGACGCCGCGTTTGGTATCAGCAATTTCCCTCAATTTGTGATAGTCAACAATGGTGCTCAGTTGACAATGGCAAACAGTGCCTACACTCGCGCCTATAATCAGCAGTCAGCTGACTGGACATATCAAAAAGCGCAGATGGGCATTAGTCAATCGCTTGCGGCCACGGCCATGCAAAACCAGTACAATACCCAAGCCAACAAACTCGCTATCGGCAACCGCAACGCCAATAACGCAATTCAAGCGACAGCTCTTAACACCGGACTGGACAACACGACGTATATCAACAATCAGCGAGCCGACCTCGCACAGCTGAATAACGTGGTTAACGGCGTGGTCGGGGTGGCGGGTAACGCCGCTTCAGGTAATGTCGGGGGCGCGGTATCGGCGTTAGGCGGTGCTGTCATGAATGGTGTAAACACCGAAGCGAACCGCAGTATCAACAATACCGCCGCCCAACTTTCCACTGCCAATTCACTGAGTACTAACGCGGCCACAGCAAGTCAAGCCAACACGTATGGCTCTCAGACTACAGCGCTTTCAAACCAGTTGGCCCAAAATATGGCGGATATGAACGCGGATTACGCGCAACGTTCCGCGTTTGGCGACTACCAAAACACTATCGCCGGGATTAATGCGCAAGTCCAGCAAATGCAGTTGACGCCCCCTACCACGTCCGGTGCTATCGGCGGAGACGGATTCAATCTTGCAAACGGCATTGTCGGGGTGTTGGTTCGATTCAAGACGTGCGCACCCTCAGCTCTGCGTAGCGTCGGAGAGTACATGTTACGCTACGGGTATTTTGTCCAGCGTTTCATCACGCCGCCGCAATCGCTGGAATGTATGACCAAGTTCTCATATTGGCAAATGCAAGAATGCTATGTGCGAGGTGATTTGCCCGAGCAGTATCGGCAGACCATCAAGGGCGTGTTCGAGTCTGGGACTACCGTATGGAACAGTCCTGATGATATCGGAATGACCGATTGGGCGGACAATGATCCACTGCCGGGCATCAGTTATGAGTGATATGATGGTAGTATGAGCAGGTCTAAAAGGAATCGGGTCGGGGGCGCGTTGCATCCGCGTGGCAACTACGCGAAGGCGCGCGCCGCCGGTCTTGATGCAATGTACTATCATTTGCTGGAGGAACTGGCGTTGAACCGGTTCAGTTGGCGGGGACTGCCGCCGACAGTGGATGAACGATGGTTGGAAATGTGTCTGTGTGAGTACGGTTGCGCGTTGTTTTTCGAGGACAAGCGTATCGGCAGGTTCCTCGTAACGCAGGCCGGATATCAAGGCCGGCTGAACGTGTATAATAACCCCACCTCATTCGAGCCGGTTGGAGTCAGCTATCATTACAAGCAACTCAAGGCGGGCCGGGAGTGCATCCCCATTTGGGATAATCGTATGCGCATGAGTTTCAAGGATATTCTATGGCAGTATGCGCGGCGTCTTGCCGATATTGATAAGGCGTATGATGTGAATCTGGAGAGTCTGAAACTTCCGACCATTATCACCGCCGATCCGCGTACCAAGTTGACCGTGCAGAACATGCTACAACAGCGGCAGGATGGGCAGGATTATATTGTCGGCTATGATTCGCTTGACCCCGGTAGCATGTTCCAGCCGTGGCCCAACACCACCCCGTACCTGTTGGACAAGTTCATCCAGCAGAAAACTCAAGTGACCAACGAGGTACTGGGATACTTGGGTATCCAGTCCAGTGGCACCGAGAAAAAGGAACGGCTCATCTCGGATGAGGTGGCGCAGGCCAATGAGAAAACGGACGTGTTCCGGTTGAGTTTTCTCAAGGCTCGGCAGGCGGCGGCGACCGAGATCAACCGTTTGTGGCCATCTCTTAATGTCTGGGTTGAGTATGCGGACGCGCAAAGCTCCGGTGTTCCCAACGCGCTTGATTCCAGCGCTTCGGGTACGACGGATATTGATATGCCCGCCTCGTATGACGCGGGTATCGGAGGTGTATTGTAATGACACAGGATTTCAGCGCCTATGCAATGGAAACGCCGGGAGAGTATACCGAGACCCTCGGCAATCTCATTAACATGGGCTACGACACTGACACTAAACTGCATCTCAGCGCCGACTATTACCCGATTTATGATGAAAACCATCGTGCCGAGTTGAACGGGAAAATCATCCGCCATTACGCGCTTCGGGAGATAGGACAGGAAACCGCGCAACAATTCATCTTCTATCTGGGGATGACGATGGCGGAAATCATGCCGTATTTTAATGAGCGTTATCGGACGCTAGCATTGAAATACGACCCGCTGAACACCGTGGAAATGACCAGTGAAAACACATCCAACACGGTAGCCCAGTCCAGCGGCAAAACCAGCGCGTCTCAGGATAGTTCGACCAAAAGCACATCGGACGGCACTAGTTCAAGTAGCACCAAGTCCCAGTCATATGATTCTGAGGTTCCGGCAACAGGCGTACAAGGCGACTTCGCTCGGTATGCGACTCACGCCAATCAGGCGCAAGCGGATACGGACGGCAGTAGCCATAGCACGCAAGGCACCACGTCGCAATCGCATAGCACATCCAGCACGGAATGGCAACATGACGCGACAGACGGCAAGAGTTCATCCCACACGTCGGGCCGGTCTCAGTCTGCAATGAGCCTCATTACCGAATATCGCAATGCGATTATCAACGTGGATATGGAAATCGTGCGGAGCCTCGAACCGTGTTTCATGCAGATATGGGGCTCGTATGATACTATTTTCAGTAACTGCCATAACTACGGAGAATGGGAGTAATCATGATTGCCACTAACGCGCTGATTCCACGGCAACGCCTGTTTGACGGGGTGCCCACGTCCGTTCCGTTCACGTATCGGGACGGATTGACCACGTTGCAGTTGATTGAATGCCTACGCCATAATGTCGATATCCTCCAATGCGATTTGAGCAAGTTGGAGGAGGCCACTACCGACCTCACGATATCCGTGGACAAGGCGCTTGCGGATACCGTGGCGCAAATCAACAAGGCCATGTCCGATTTGCGTGCGGAAATGCTGGCCCTGATTCATGAAATGGAACAGCAGGGTGTGGCCACATCCCCGGTATACGGCACCACGCAACCGCTCGGGGAAGCGCTTGGCGGCATGTATGATAATGCGCGCAATCACGGATTGTTCTGGGGTGATTACGATGACATGCGGTTGACCGCGCAGGAATACGACGGGCTGTCGCTTGGGGCGCGCGAGTATGACCTGAAGGCCACCGCCGTGGATAATTGCATACCCGGTGATTTTCCGGGCCGCTCGCAATTTCCCTACGGAAAGTCCATGCCCGAGAATCCGCCCGCCGACATGGCGTATATCACGCAAACAGAAGCGGATGCTCGCTATGTAGAACGCAATCCGACCGCTGACAATTTCGACAAGAAAGGATAACCATCATGACCGCAACCAACCATACCAAAAACTATAATCTCTCACAGTTCGCCGGTTCCGACCGGCCCACATGGCTCGGTGACTATAACGGCGACATGGCGAAAATCGACGCACAGCTCAAACAGAACGCGGACGATATCGCGTCGGCTACTGAGGACGGGCTTACGACGGTGGCGCACACCGCAGACCTCACCGGAAACGGTACGTCCGGTTCTCCGCTGGGAGTCGCGGTTACTATCGCCAAGAAAACCGATATCCCGGACGTGAGCGGCTTCGCCTCCAAGTCCGCGCTTGCGGGCAAGGTCGATAAAACCGCCTCACAGCCCGGCACTCTCGGTTTGACGGCGACCGAACTTGATTCCATGTACAAGGACGCGGACGGTATCGTTCGTGTCGGCAACAAGAAATAGCAAAGGAAGGTAACGATGTCTACAACAAAGCATACCGGGCATTATAATCTGCCGACGTTTGGCGACAACCCGAACGACCGGCCGTCATGGCGCGGTGACTTCACTGATGCAATGACGACAATCGATAATCAGATGTACGCCAACGCGACCAACATCACCACGGCGACGGCGGCGGCGAACAACGCGAACACAGCGGCAGGCAAGGCGAAGCAGGCGGCGGATGACGCGGCGGCGCTTGCGCAGACCAACAAGAACGATATTGCCGAATTGGATGACTATTTCAGCAAGCTCGGCGTCACGTCTCCTACGACCGCGCAGAACCTTATGAACACTATCAACGGCAAGGCGGAGGACACCGAACTTTCCTCACTACGGGGCACCGTGTCGGGCTTGATCAATAGGGTTGAAGGTAAGGCGGACGCCAGCAGTGTGTACACCAGAAATCAGGTGGACACGACGTTTACCAAGCAGGGCGGATACTCAGGCACCGCACAGCAAATCCACACTGAAGCGACAAACGCGACGGCGGCGGCGACGAACGTACAGGAGGAATTAACCAGCCTGAAAACCTCGGGACAGTCACCAATGGCATTGGTTCAGCGAATTAACGTGCTGACTAATCATTTTTCCAACGTATCATGGACGGTATATTACTCACCGCTGTCAAAATTCGTCAACATCATGGTGCTTTTCGGTTCGGTAGACGGGAAATCCAACGCTAACTGTACGTCGAACGTGAACCCCGGTTCACTCATTATCGGGACAATGCCGGAAGGATATCGACCGAACTGCTTTATAAATTCATATCCGTTCACGTATGGTAATGACTCCGGGCTATGCAATATTAGTATCACCGGAGATGGGGTCGTATCTTTCTATTGTCAGGGAACAATCAAGGCAAACACTCAGGTGAAACAGACGCTGCAACTCTCTTATTTTGTAATCTGATACCAACATAACACCCCATGAACATACCCCGTCCGGTAGTCCGGGCGGGGTATACTGTTATGTATGGCAGTTGACTTTAGGACATGGGTGAAACAGACCGAAAACCACTTTTGGGACATGGACGGCAGTTGGGGCCCGCAATGCTGGGACTTGTGGGCAAAATATTGCATGGACGAGTACGGGTGTAGTGTTCAGGATTGTATTACCCCGACAGGTTGGGCCGGTGGATTATACACACGCCATCCCGTAAGCGCAAGAGTCGGGGAGATTTTCGAGAAAAAAGACAACACATGGAACCCTATGCCCGGCGACGTCGCCATATGGCAGGTCTGCTATCCCAATTATCCGTCAACGCACGTGGCCATTGTCGTTGATGGAATACAGGGCGATTCCATCGACGTGATTACGCAAAACCCCGAGCCAAGCGTGCATAAACTACTCCCCTTGCAAAAAACGTATATCGGATATTTGCACCCGCGCAAAAAACCGGACGGCGGCGACAATGACAGCGGCTCGAACTCTACCGGCTCCAACAACTCGGGTGGCATATCCAGCAGTGGCGTATGGATACAACAACAGGGCGACAATCTTATCTACCATTACCGCGACAACGACAGTGGCGCGGGTACCATGATTTTCTACAAAGCCACGGCCCAAACATGGACGGCCAAGGGCAGTGCTAAAGCGTCCAGTGACTCGGACGGCCAGGCCACGCCATCTACAGGCGACGGCAAAAGCAGTTACGCGCTCTACTGTATCGGCACGGTGGAAAGCTCATTGCAGTGGGACGCGGTTGAATTAGCCAACATGCAGGGCATAGGGATTGCGCAATGGTCGTTTAACCGTCGGTTGGACGTGTTGAATGCAATGAAAACCGCCGACCCGACAGGCTATGAGACGTTTGCCAAAACATGCCCTGAGATAGCGGCACTCATGGGCAATGGCGGGACGTTTACACGCCCTCTTACCCCTACGGAGTCGGCGGCGTTCAAGACATGGGCGCAACGCGCCGAATCACATCAGGGGCAACGCAACCAGTTCGAAACGGATTACAACAATTATCCGCAAGTCTACTCGGACGCGAAAATGCAGATACTATGGGCGTCGGCATATCATCAAGGCCCGGCATACGCCGAAGCGCTACCGAAAGCAACCACATTGGGCGGCTTATTGGATAATCTGCTTAATGACAGTGTTTTCGGGCAATACCCGAGCCGGTATCGGACCGTGTATAATCTGCTAGTCGTATGGGACGGCGCTAGTGCCCCACCGAACTTCTAAAAGTCCGTATGTCGTGCCATAATGATACATATGGAGAAACTGTTAGCCGAGGGCGATTATTACGATTATGGGCGCGTGTTATCCTACCACGCGCCTTGGATGTTCGTCATTGGCGCGCGCGGTCTCGGAAAAACCTACGGTGCCAAAAAACTGGTCATAGGCGACTGGACTAAAAAACGCTGGCAGTTCATCTATCTACGCAGAACGGCGGAGGAGCAGAAAAACAAGGGCACATGGTTCGCGGATATCGCGGAGCAATACCCGGATTTGGAATTCCGCGTATCCGGCAATCAGGCAGAATGTCACTGGCTGGACGATAGGGACGCCACCACGGACAAACACGGCAAGACACGCCCCACATGGCATATCATGGGATACTTCATCGCCCTATCGCAGGCAGGACAAGTGAAATCGGTGGCCTACCCCAAGGTGCGCACCATAATTTTCGATGAGATATTCCCCGATAACATGCGTTACCTTGGCGGCGAGGTCACGGCGCTTGAGGAATTCTATAATACGGTTGACCGTTGGAATGATAGGACTCGCGTTATCATGTGCAGTAATGCCGTGACCCTCGCCAACCCGTATTTTTCGGCATTCAACATCAATCTGAAGCCACAGTTGGATAATCATACGCAATACCAGCGCTATTGCGACGGGTTCATCATGGTGGAACTGGCTGATTATGGCGGGTTCAGCGCCAAGGTTGCCACGTCGAAATTCGGACAGTTTTTACGCGAATATGACGAAAATTATGCGAATTATGCAATCAACAATGATTTTAGGGATAACGCCAATACCCTCATCAGTGATTTTAACAACGCCGGATATGCTTTCACGCTGAGAACCACGGAATACGGTATTTTCAACGTATACCAACAATTAAGCGATACCGACGAAGTACTATATATAATCACAAAAAAACAGCCGAAAATCACCCGTGATTTTACGTTTGATTACCGACTGGTCGATAATGATTGCATGATGCTCAAACGTTCCGACGATATGACGCAGAAAATATTGAACGCCTATCGCGTCGGGCGACTGCGTTTTGGAACACCGCAAATTAAGGCGGAGTTCAGCATGATTCTTGGCGGCTTGTTACAGCAATCAGGCATAAGAAAGTGAGGAACATACATGTCAATTCATGAGTTAATCATTATCGGCATCGTATTTCTATTGGTGCTCATTGATTACGTGACTGGCGTAGTTAATGCAATCATGCACGGCGAATTGTCCAGCGAGAAAATGCGGCAAGGGCTAGGACACAAATTCGCCTACCTTGCCGTAATCTGTGTCGCGCTGATTGTAGAATACGGTTCGGACTACATCAATCTCGGAATCGGACTACCGGTGTTCATCCCGGTTTGCGTAGGCATCTGCCTGATTGAGATTACCTCAATCATGGAGAATTGCGTAAAAATCAACCCCGAGTTAAGCGGCTCCAGTATTCTCAACATCTTCAACATCGACAGGAAGAAAAACAATGGTAAAGAAGATTAAAGCAATCGCCTATAGTATGATTGCCGCAATCGCCGCCCTGCTGTTGGCATTAGCGCCAACCGCAAACGCGGCGGACATGATAGACGTATCCAGTTGGCAAACTGGTATCAACGTCACCACCACTGGCGCGCAAATCGTAGTCGCCAAGGCCACCGAGGGTGTCGGATACGTCAACCCCGATTGTGACCGCGTGGTACAGGACGCCTTGAAGGCAGGCCAAGGTGTAGGCGTCTACCATTTCGCGCACACGGAAAACAGCGCCGTCAGTGAAGCCAATTACTTCATCGACCACACACGCGGATACATCGGCAAAGGCATCGTACCGATTCTCGACTGGGAGCCGAACGCCCCCTGGGACACCAGTTGGGCGCTCACATGGCTTAAAACCGTGGAAGCCGCATGGGGCACCAAACCGATTATCTACACAAATCAGTACACCGAAAACAGTTACGACTGGTCGGCAGTTGTCGCCGGTAACTATGGCCTGTGGATTGCCGCTTATACCCTAGGTTATACGCCAATCTACGGCTTCAACCCGCCCGCAACACAGCCCACGCTCCACTACTGGCCGTTTGCCGTCGCATGGCAATACACCAGCAACGGCTACGTCAACGGCTGGAACGGAGGAGTTGACCTAAGCGTAGTCTACGGCGACCTCAACACATGGCACGCATACGCGGGCAGCGGGCAGGTTGCACCCAATCCCACACCGCAACCCACACCGCAACCCACACCGCAACCCAGCACGCCGAACACCCCATGTGATACTAATTGCGTTATCATCCAGTCTGGACAGTACGTTTCCATGTTCTGGGCCGACTGGTGGAACGTGACCGTACCCAGCGGCAACCCGTCCATCGTATACCCCGGTGATAAAATCTGTCACAATGGCGGCGGCAACACTGCAACAGTGTCGCGCACATACGTGGTACAGGCGGGTGATACGCTATCCGGCATTGCCGCATATCTTGGGGTCAGCATGTACAACATCACCGGGTACAGCTCGGGTAACATGAACCTCATCTACCCCGGAGAAGTACTCTACTACTAACCTCTCCAGCACGAATAAGCCCCGCAAAATGCGGGGCTTATTTGTTATCAATCACCATACAAAATCATCAATTGAGACAACATAGCAACCAACACCGTCCTTAACACCACGACATATGAAATCAAAATCACAATCACCATAATCATGTTCAAGAACCCTAGTAAGAGCTGATTTAAACGTTACCACGCCATTATCAATCTCCCTACAAGCAGTAACAATTTTCTCAAAACCGTCAACATCAACCGAGTACACATGACCCGGTTCAACCTCAGTCACATAAGCATTAACCTTAAACATTCTACTCAAACAAACCTCTCACCATAAGTCCTATAAAATTCCTTAAAATCAAAATCACGACAATACTCAAACCCCTCATCCACGTCAAAAAAAGACCTCACCGGAATCCAGCGGCCACACATACCATCATACATTTGAAATTGATAATCAACCCCACAGTAACCGCAAACCGCCTCACGCCACCGGAAACCACGGTCCAACCCCGTATACGTGTCAACAACAGTAAAATAATGCCACATCTCAACCACCATCCTTCCTTGTATCCTTGGTTGAC
>ENA-UOJM01001776-UOJM01001776.1-human-gut-metagenome-genome-assembly--contig:-P116-NODE-1776-length-17752-cov-7.759733_pt1 | contig 17752 bp, 17 predicted proteins | sample MGYA00242349_ERZ723896 | MGnify/ENA metagenome assembly ERZ723896 | reverse complement strand
AATTTCCAGAACACTTTTTATAATTCTCTAGTAATGGATGGAATCTTGTAAATTCACTGATAATGTTATTGTTTACGCACCACCCTTCATAGTCTTCAAATAAATTACTATAACATTCGCCTTCAATAATCCATCCCCCATATCCATATGGACTCGAGAAATCAAAATATGTATTTTCCGACATCAAACCGCTGAAGTGAGGATCTCTTGCAATATCCCGTTTCATTACTACGTTAATTCCTCTTGTGTTTCCTTTCTCATAAAAAAAGAGAAGTGGTTCTCCATCTCCATGAATTTTAAATGCCTTAACATATCCGCTTAACCAATATACATCATAATCTTTAAATGATTTAACTATTTTATCCCATGTATCACTATCTTCTAGTGTATATGTACTTAACATTCAATAATCCCCTTTAATATTAAATCTGCCATTCTCTCAATATCTGAAGCGTTGTACCGCTGATCACACACAATACTTAATTCATGATTATATATATACAGCATTTGTTCTGTTAAAACATGATATTTAGACACTGGCCAGTGTACTGGACAATATACTTCTCGTTCTATTAAGAAATTTCTAATTGCATCTCGATTATTCAATAAAATAGGAACAAATAAAGGACACCCTCCGTCATCAAAGTCAGGTATAAATAAATATTTGGATAATTTGTCTTTTAAAATCTTTGCGTTTTGATGTCTTTTTTTTGTTACTGTATCTATATCAATGTGCTTAATCACATCAGCATCTTCTTGTTTTCCACATTGGATTTCTTTCAAATCATCTAAAAATTGTTCACTGCTACTAAATAACTGTAAGTAATCCTTTTGGTCAATTATACCGTTAATATAATTAGCTTTTTGTTCCATGGCTCTTTGACGATTATTTATATATTGTAAATCTGCATTATGAACTGCAATTCTGTCACTAAAGCCTTTTTTACTCCATGCGAATCCTCCCGTAACTATACCACACCATTTTCTAACACTTCCAAAATAGTAATCAGCATCATCTGCATATTTGGAAAATATACTATGTGTCAAATCACGAATAATAATACATGGATATGAGTCATAACGATCATGTGAAATGGTTCCAAAATAATCCATTACTAATAGTACATCTACTGTAATGTCATTTGGCCGTTGTTTCAACACACCATTTTCTAGGACTACTGGATAAAACTGTACCTCTAATCCTTCATCAATAAATGGGGTAATGATACTGTCACAGCACCATGAGGGTAGTCCTATTGTTTGGACTTTTTTCTTAAGCATTATGTCTTTGATAATATATCGAAGAGCAACCCTGCCTGAAATAAATAATCTTGCATATTCAGGCAGTAATGTATTGGCTTTTAAATTTACAGGAACATTCCAAAATTCGCTCCCTATTTCTTTTCTCATATCATTCGCCAATCTATTAAACATTCAAAGTTCGTTACATCAAATGTGGGGATACCTAGTTCTTTTTTTACCGCCATTCTTTCGGCGAATGCATTATCAATAAATATGGATGGAACCGTATTATCAATATATTTGTACTTAGGCTCATTATTAGGAACTTCAATAATCTTATTAAAAATGTTTAAACCTAATTTGATGTTCCTAGCAGTTTCGTATATATCATATGCGTGTTTAGTTATCAGGATTAATTCAATTTTTTTGTTTAAACACTGATATAAAAATCGCATTGCCTCTGTATTGTATGTTTCTCTATTGAATACTAATGTATCGTCAAAATCAATATATACTCGCTTATATTCATATTCCAAAAAATATCTATCAATATAGCTTTTATCCAATATTACTTTTTGCTTGTTCGGTAAGATATTTATATCCATACCCGAAAAATCGGCCAATGCTAATAATGGCAAATTTGCATCCAGATTTTTACTTAGATTAAAAGTACCTGCAAATCGCGTAGATATTTCTAATAGTTTATATTTCCCATTAATATCTTTTCGACACTGAATATACCAGTAACCTCTAAACTTAATTCGTGTATTAATCTGTTTTACAATATTACTTATTTCATCAGTTATATCAATGGCTACAGCTCTCGAACTAATTCCATTTAAAATACGCGCACGAATTCTTGGCTGGATAAATTTAATATCTCCATTACGATCTGTAAAACAGTCAATTGTAATCTCTTCTCCGGGCAAGTATTCGCATAGTACATACTCGACAGATTGATCAAGTTTGAATAATTCTTCATAGTTGTTTATAATAAAAGCGTTTCGTCCACCTTGTCCCTTATCATCCTTAGCAAATATCGGAAATTCGATTTCAGAGCTATTCCTTGAATAGGTCTTAGGAACAAAGCTTGTATCTTTAAGAGTTTTATAGGTTAATGATTTATACCTGCAAATTTTAGTTGTTTCATATGGTGAACAAACAATGGTTGCATTTATCCGTGACTCATTTTCCATTAGAATCATCGCATTGGTATCATGAGTCGGAATAATATAATCTATTGATCGTTCCCTAATTACCTTATTGAGCTGATCAATAAAACATGAATCATTATCATATGGTAAATCAGTAATTGCATTACTATCTATAAATATTGAATGGTTATCGTTACTGGAAGCGAGAATAGGATTATATCTAACAGTACCGCGCAATGCAAAGTATACCTCTTGTGCGTTATATGCTCCGCCGCCAAATATCAAAACGTTTTTCTTAGTGATCATTGCTTACTCACCTTCTTTATTAATAGAACTTCTTTCAACGTCTAATGGTTGATATAGAACTCCATCGTGAACAATAGAGCTCGCTGTTTCTATATTTTCCCTTTTTAATACGGTTTTAATGGTATCTGTAATGATTTTAAAATCACCTTTAAAGGATATAGTATTTACGTATTTAATATCCATTTTAAATTTTTCTTCCCAAGAAACATAATTTCGCCCATGGACTTGAGCATACCCAGTTAAACCTGGTCGGACATCATGGCGATGATGTTCCTCAGTACTATAATATGGCAAATACCTAACCAAAAGTGGTCTCGGACCAATAATACTCATATCGCCTTTGATAATATTGAAAATTTCTGGTAATTCATCAAGCGATGTTGATCTAAGAAACTTTCCATACCTGTTGAGCCTAATCTCATCTGGCAACAATACCCCGTTTTTATCCTTTCGGTTATCCATTGTGCGAAATTTAACTAACTTAAAAATCTTTTCATTTTTACCCGGGCGTTCTTGCAAAAAGAATGGATTTCCTCTCATGAAAAATATACCTAGAACAACCAAAATTATATATAACCAGCTAAACGCAATGATTGTCAGGACACCCAGGATAAAATCTAAAGGTCGTTTAAAATATTTTTCATATGGACCATGTGGTTTGTGCATCTATATTCTCCTAGCAAATTTTATTCGAAACATGCTTTAATAACTTCAATAATTTTATCTTGCTGAGCAAATGTCATTTTGTTATCACTAGGTAAACAAAGTCCTCTGTTAAAAATATTTGCACCAACATCATTAATTCCACCAGCAATGTAAGCATTGGTTGTTGCTCTTCCCGAACCACTAACTGTAATAAATTCATTCATTCTATACATAGGCTGCATATGCATTGGTTTCCAAGTAGGTCTTCCTTCAGCATTTATATTATTAATGGCTTCTAGTATTTCAGTCGGACAACTTTTGCTTGCTTCTGGTATATACAAAGCTTCACTATCGCTTCTGACTTGTTTACACATATATTGGGAATCAATGACAAATGCTGATAACCAATAATTAGGGTTACATTCATCCATGATTGGATTCATTTGAATCGGTAAACACTTAAGGCCCTCTTTATAGTGTTCATAAATTGCTTTTTTCTGGGAAATATGCTCTTCAAGATATTTGTATTGTCCTCTTATGACCCCGGCAATTACATTTGACATTCTGTAATTGTATCCAACTTCCTCATGCTGGTACCATGCAGCATTTTCTCTTGCTTGAGTGCTCCATTTTCTTGCCTTGTTAGCATCCTCTAAGCTATTTGTGAGAAGGCAGCCGCCAGATGAGCCTGTAATAATCTTATTGCCGTTATAGCTGATAGCTGCATAATCGCCAAAGGAACCACATTGCTTATCTTCCCATGTCGCGCCCATTGCTTCAGCAGCATCTTCAATCAACAGGGCACCGTGATGTTCACAGATTTCTTTAATTTTGCGGATATTGCCTGAAAAACCATATAATTCTGCGCTCACTACCAGTTTAACTTCAGGATACATTTCAAATGCTTTTTCCAATGCAACAGGATCCATGTTCCAAGAGGCGGGATCTGTGTCGATGAATACTGGGATTCCCCCTTCATACACAACTGGATTAAGTGTTGCATCAAATGTCATATCGCTGCAGAAAACACGTTTCCCCTGTACGGCACCATGCCCAATTCCTGGCTTTCCGTAGAGTTTTTCTCCTGCAAGCTTTACACAAAGATGCAGTGCTGCGGTACAGCTAGAAAGTGCCACTGCATATTTTACACCTGTCTTTTCAGCTGCGATTTTTTCTACTTCATTGATATTTGCACCTACTGTACTCATCCAGTTAGTCTCATATGCCTGCGTCATATACATCAGTTCTTCGCCATGCATGGTTGGCGAAGCCAACCATACCTTTTGCTCAAAGGGTTTAATACCTGTAGATTTATACATTGCAAACTCTCCCTTACTATTCTGCCGGGTGATAGGTAGAAACGACTTCCTTTAATACATCCCGGATGTTGTCTTTGTTCTTATATGCTGTTTCCATCAGTGTCTCAAGTTGCCCAAGAAACACTTCGATATCAAATGGAATCGGGCATCCGATATGGATCAGATCATTCTGAGTTTTTCTCAGACCTTCTTCCGCCATCAACTTTTCTTCGTATAACTTTTCTCCAGGACGGAGACCGCTGTATACGATTTTAATATCTACATCAGGCTTATGGCCAGAGAGTCGGATCAAGTTGCGAGCCAACGTATCAATTTTCACTGGCTTTCCCATGTCAAGAACGAAGATTTCTCCACCATGGGCATAAGTTCCTGCTTGTAATACTAAGCTAACAGCTTCCGGAATTGTCATAAAGTAACGGATAATGTCTGGATGTGTGACAGTTACCGGACCACCTGCAGCAATCTGTTTTTTAAAAAGTGGAATAACTGAACCGTTGCTTCCAAGGACATTACCAAAACGTACAGCAACAAACTCAGTCTTTGCATGTTTCAACGCCTCGACAACTTCCGGTTTAGTTGTCATATCGGTCATACTGTGGGTAAACAGCTGTGGAAGTTCATAGGCGCGTCCCGCCTTTACCATATGGTCAAAAGACTGAATAACCATCTCACAAAGTCTCTTGGACGCTCCCATGACGTTCGTTGGGTTAACGGCTTTGTCTGTACTGATTAAGACAAAACGTTTACAGCCATAAGCCAGCGCTGCATAAGCTGTTTTATATGTACCAATAGCATTGTTTTTAATTGCCTCACACGGGCTGTCTTCCATTAACGGCACATGCTTGTGGGCTGCCGCATGGTATACAATCTCCGGGCGATAGGTTTCGAAGATTTTAAACATCAGTCGGCTGTCCCGGACAGAACCGATCCGAACAACAAGATCAAGTTCTGGATATTTTTTCTTTAATTCTAGTTGGATGTCATATGCATTGTTTTCATATATATCAAAAATAATTAATTGTTTCGGTTCATGGGCTGCAATTTGGCGACAAAGCTCTGATCCAATAGATCCGCCTCCACCGGTGACCATAATGGCTTTTCCCTTCAAGTGCTGGAAAATTTCATCCATGTTGACTTTAATGGGATCACGTCCAAGCAGATCCTCCACAGCAACTTCTTTCATATTGCTGACAGTCACATCTCCGGTATATAACTGATACATGCCAGGGAGATTTAAGAGCTCACATCCCGTCTGGTTACAGATGTTTAAAATATCTTTCTTTGCTTCCGAAGATGCGCTTGGAATTACTACATAAATCTTCTGGATATGGTACTTGGCACATACCCGCATGATCTCGTCACGTCCACCCTCAACCGGGATTCCGTCGATGTAACGTCCCCATTTATTCGGGTTATCATCAATAAAGCAGCAAACTTTTTCTTTCACTGTTCCCGCATGCTTGATATCCCGCAGGATCATCTGTCCGGCAGCCCCGGCTCCAACAAGGAGAACATGCTTTAATGGGGCTTCGGGTTCCCTGACTTTTCCGACCAGCAGAAGGACAAAACGGTACGCAAACCGGATTCCCAATGTCATAACAAACTGGATGATCACTCCAAAGAAGTAATAGGAGATCGGCATTCTTCCCACTAACGCAGTAACTGCCAGGATCTGGGAAAGCGACGTGATCACAGTGGCTAACGTCATACGAATCAGCTCATTGTAGCTTGCGAACCTCCAGATACTCTTATAAAGCCGTAATCCCCAAAATACGAAAACACAGTACAGGGTGTACGGAATGATCGTTTTAAAATAGATATCCAGGTATTCTTTCGGGATTGCCTGAAAGCGGCAGTCAAACCGGATCCAGAGAGCAAAAAAATAAGCAGCCGCAATGACGATAAGATCATAAATCATCAAATATGCTGCCATGACTTGCCAATGTTCCGGGTGGAATTTCTTCTTAAGCATGTTTCAAAGTTCCTTTTACGATATATTTGGGAGCGAGGGGAATGTCCGGTTATCTTCGGATAATGATCCTTATCGGAAGTTATAAAAGATGTTGCCTTATGAATTTGAGATATATCATTGTGGAAAGAATGGATGTTAAAATAGAAGATACATAGACGAGAAAGTATTTATATTCAGACAGAAATGGGGGAATAGATATGTTATTTAAGTACAACATAGAACTACACTTAACCTACAACCGCATGGCTCTATACGACCGGACTCCAGATTCGGAATTCAGAGTAGAACTCGAAAAGCCATTTGTATGGGAACTCAATCAGATAGTTCAGCTAAAGGAAGAAAACAGTGAGCCTAAGACTTTTTCTGACACCTACAAGATAGAACTCAGCAGCGTCTGGAAGGAAAACATCGAAAAGGACCACATGCCGGAACCATATTTTATGATGGTGATCGAAAATATCCTCGGAGAGACCAAAGATGCAGCCTGCGAATATCTGTCGGGGACGATTGAGCGGATCTGTAAGAATCTTACCTTGGAGATCAACCATCACAACTGCAACCGCCATCACTACCAGCCCCGCGTGGAGGCGGACTGGAGTCATGCGGTGTGGAAAAAGCAGGAGTATGAGCCGTATCTGGAATATCTGGAGAATCAGGGGAATGGTCGGGAGTTCCATGTGTGGAATCATATGACGGAAGGCTTTTACATGACGAGCTGCCTGAAATTCCGGGAAGGAAAGATCGACTATAAGAACTGGACCATGCCGGAGAATGAGGCGTACGAATTTCTGATGAATGAGTATTATATCGCCCTCGGGCAGGAAGATGCGAAAAGTAAGTTCTTTCATCTGTTTTCGATCATCGAATATATTGAACACCGTTATGAACAGTATAACGGGGCAATTCCACTCTATCCGGAGAAAACACGGAAGGAGATCGGGGATATGCTTCAGGAGCTCCTGGAGGAGCGGGATGATTTTAGTTCGAAGGAACGGAAACAGCTCTGCGGCCAGGTGTCGGGAGCGCTTGCCAGGGCAGCGAATATCGGACGAGCGGACAAGCTTAAGAATATCCTGCGGTACATGAAAATTGAAAAATTAAAGATCCATGACTATGAGATTGAGGTGGACCGGGCGTTTCTTCAGAAAATGATCGCTCTTCGGAATAAGACCTTCCACGGGGAAGGAAAGGACCTGCAGGAGTATATTCAGGCAGGTCCGGAGATGTTGTATCTGTGTGAGATGATTCTTGAAACGGTGCGGAAAGGCATGTGACGGATGCGTATCACCAGTTTACGACCTGATCGATCACTTCCCGCTGTTCTCTACTGCTTCTCCTCAGATAGATCCTTGTGGTCTCGATATTTTCATGTCCAAGGAGATCGGCGAGGAGAGCGAGATCGTTAAAGCGTTCCAGAAAGCTTTTTGCGAAGCGGTGGCGGAAGGAGTGGGGATAGACGACGTTGGGGTCGATCCCGTAGAGGAGAGCGAATTTCTTAAGCTGGCTCGCGATGCCGCGGCAGGTGATCCGGTCGCCGTAGCGGTTTGTGAAGAGGAAGCCGCTGGTCCGCTGTTCAGTGTTGATCCAGTCCAGCGCTTCCTGCTGGAGAGACTTTGGGATATAGATGCGGCGGAGCTTGCCGCCTTTCGAGTAGATATCGATGTAGCCGCATCGGACATGTTCAACTTTAAACTGGACGAATTCATGGATCCTGGCACCGGTGGAGGCGAGAAAGTGGACGACGAAATACCAGTAGAGATAGCCGTCGCGTTTCAGGGAGTTTAAGAGGTAGAGGTAGTCGGCTTCACTGATCACATTTTCGAGAAATGGTTTCTGCTGTTTCTTGATAAAAGGAAGCTTCCAGTGGTCTTTTCCACAAAATTCCAGGTAGCAGTTGATGCCCCGGATCCGCAGGTTGACGGTCTGGGGACGGTAGGTCTCCAGAAGATAGAGCTTATACTGTTCCAGATTCCTCTGGGTGAGCCGGGGATAGAGGGAGAAGAAGAGTTCGCGGCTGTAGTTATAGGACTTGATGGTGTTTGGGGAGAGCTTTCGCTGGGTGAGATATGTTTCAAATAAATGTTCCATGGGACCTCCGTTCTACCGTACGATGCGGTATCATTTGTAATTGAAAAGTAACTGTAAAGATGCTGGACAGTGACGTTGGGATTACAAAAATTATAAGTAGGATCCAGAAAAATCACAATGGAGGCGATGGCAGGAGAATATGCGGCAATTCTCTGGGAATTCTCCGGGAATTTTCCGGAAACGGCGGTATCAGTCAGGATCATACTTGTATGGCTTTCTTGATTGTGTTATAATCAAACCAACTGTCTTTTCGACAGGATATGAGATTTGAGAAAGACGAAGGAATTTACATATGTGTGGAATCGTTGGATTTGCAGGACATAGACAGGCGGCTCCGGTGCTGCTTGACGGACTTGCAAAACTGGAATACCGTGGATATGACTCGGCGGGAATCGCGGTCCGGGACGGAGAGAAGGAGGTGGAGATCGTAAAGGCGAAAGGTCGCCTGCGCGTTCTTGCGGAAAAGACGAATGATGGAACCGCAATGCACGGAACATGCGGAATCGGGCATACCCGCTGGGCGACACACGGGGAACCAAGTGAGCTGAACGCGCATCCGCACTGCAGTGATGATCGGAATGTGGTTGGTGTCCATAATGGAATTATCGAGAATTATCAGGAACTCCGGGAAAAGCTGCAGCACAAGGGATATAACTTCTATTCTGATACGGATACAGAGGTTGCGATCAAGCTGATCGATTATTACTATAAGAAGTATGAGCATACGCCGGTGGACGCGATCAACCATGCGATGGTGAGGATCCGCGGTTCTTACGCGCTGGCCATCATGTTCAGGGATTATCCGGAAGAGATCTATGCGGCGAGAAAGGACAGCCCGATGATCATCGGTGTTGCGGATGGCGAGTCGTTTGTCGCGTCGGATGTTCCGGCTATTTTGAAGTATACAAGAAATGTTTATTATATCGGAAATATGGAGATGTGCCGTCTGCAGAAAGGCAGTGTGACGTTCTACAATCTGGACGGCGATGAGATCGAGAAAGATCTGGTGGAGATCCAGTGGGATGCGGAAGCTGCGGAGAAAGCGGGATTTGAGCATTTTATGATGAAGGAGATCCATGAGCAGCCGAAAGCGGTCCGTGATACAGTAAATTCGGTTGTCCGGGATGGTAAGATCGATCTTGGCGGAGTAGGAATTACGGAGGAAGAGATCCAGAAGCTGCAGCAGATCTATATTGTTGCCTGTGGTTCCGCATATCATGTTGGTGTTGCGGCCCAGTATGTGATCGAGGAGCTGGCCCAGATCCCGGTCCGCGTGGAGCTTGCGTCGGAGTTCCGTTACCGGAGAATGCTGTTTGCACCGAATTCTCTTGTGATCATCGTAAGCCAGTCCGGGGAGACGGCGGACAGCCTTGCGGCGCTCCGGGAGGCGAAGGCCCATGGGGTTAAGACGTTAGCGATCGTCAATGTAGTCGGATCCACGATCGCCCGGGAAGCGGACCATGTTTTCTACACGCTTGCGGGACCGGAGATTGCGGTTGCGACGACGAAGGCGTACAGCACACAGCTGATCGCGTCCTATATTTTATCCATCGAATTTGCCCGCGTTCGTGGGATGATCGATGAGGACAGGGCGGCGGAGCTGATCGCGGAGCTTCAGACGATTCCGGATAAGATCGAGAAGCTTCTCGAGGATAAGGAGCGGATCCAGTGGTTCGCGGCGAAGCAGATGAACGCACAGAATATGTTCTTTATCGGCCGTGGAATCGACTATGCGGTGAGCCTGGAAGGCAGTCTTAAGATGAAGGAGATCAGCTATATCCACTCTGAGGCCTATGCGGCCGGGGAGCTGAAGCATGGAACGATCAGCCTGATCGAGCCGGGAACGCTGGTGATCGGAGTTTTGACGCAGCAGGATCTCTATGAGAAGACTGTCAGCAACATGGTCGAGTGCAAGAGCCGTGGGGCGTATCTGATGGCACTCACGACGTATGGAAATTACAGCATCGAGGATTGCGCGGAGTTTGTGATCTATATCCCGAAGACGGATCCGCTGTTTGCGGCGAGTCTTGCGGTGATCCCGCTGCAGCTTATGGGATATTATGTATCTGTCGCGAAGGGACTTGATGTGGATAAGCCGAGAAATCTGGCGAAGAGTGTGACGGTGGAATAATTTTTGCGTGGAATTTTACATGTTGGAAAACAAAGATGAAGGAGAGTACCATGGAAAACAATGCAAATGAAGTTGTAGAGATCGACCTGAAGGACCTGATGTTTGCGGTTCTTCATAAGTGGAGACCGGTGCTTGCAGTCGCGGTTATTATGGCGGTTCTGCTTGGCGGTGCGAAGGGCACGATGACTTACAGGAAGCAGAATGACCCGGAGACGGCGAAGGAAGCGAGAGTAACTTACCAGAATGATCTGGAGCTCTATGAGAAGAATAAGTCTACGTATGAGCGTGAGATGGAAAACCTCCGCACAGATATTGCGAATCAGCAGGAATATCTGGATCATTCGATCTGGATCAACATGAGCCCGTACGATGTATGCGAGGCGAGAGCGGATCTGTTCGTTTCCACAGGATATCAGATCATGCCGGGAATGGAGTATCAGAACCGTGATAATACAGATACGATCCTCCAGGCATATCAGTCTCTTTTAACCAGCAGCGCAGTTCTTGAGGATGTTGCGAAGCAGGTAAAGACGGAGCCGAGATATCTGGAAGAACTTGTGGAAGTGACGATCGGGGCAAATCAGGATGGCCAGTTAAACCGTATGCTTACGATTGATGTAAAGCATACGACAAAAGAAGATGCCGAGGAAGTTCTTGGCGCGTTTCTGGCACATGTAGACGATATGCATGACCGGATCGCCACAAGTATTGGGGAACATACAGTTTCTATCGTAAATGAGAGTGTCAGCGCGCTGGTGAACCTTGATCTTGCAGAACTTCAGCGTCAGCAGACCGAGAAGCTGACAACGCTGAATGATAGTTTACAGACAAAGCAGACTGCGTATGATGAACTTGAAGAGCCGAAGGAAGTCGATTCTTCCAAGCGTGCGGCGTTAAAGAGCGCGATCAAATACGGAATTCTCGGCGGAGTTCTCGGTGGCTTCCTTGTTGTGTTTGGAATCTGTGTTGCGTTTGTGATGAGCGATAAGCTGTATTCCGCAAAGGAACTCAGATTCCGTTACAAGGTAAAAGTCCTTGGAAGACTTTCCAGGGGCGGAAAGAAAGCTGGAGCGATCGACGCATGGCTGAATCGTCTTGAGGGACGCGCATGCAACGTGAACGCTGAGACGGAGTATGGGCTGATCGCGGCGAATATTAAGAACTATGCGGATGGAATGAAGACCATTCTTGTTACCGGAGATGTGGATTCTGAAGTCCTTAGAGGGGCTGCAGAGGCACTTGAGAAAGAGCTTAGCGGAATCCGCGTGATCTCTGGAAACTGCATGCTGGAGGACGCTGAGACCGTTAAGAAGCTGCCGGAGTGCGATGGTGTCGTGTTTGTTGAGCAGTGCGGTATGTCTAAGTATAGTGCGCTGGAGCTGGAGATCGAGAGAGTGAAGGATCTTGGGAAGAGCGTTGTGGGGTGTGTGGTGTTGGAGTAGAGAACACTAATGTCCGTACGGGAACACTGGAACCAAGAGGTTGATTGTAGGTTGTAGTAGTTTTAGTTTATAGGTGAATATTGAATGAGAGAAAAAGGGAGCGATCGCTTGGAATTTTCTATGGTTGGTGGAGAGTTCGGAGAGGTGGCTTCCTTTTATTTAAATTGTAAACGCTCCATAGCGTTTACGTAATGGAACGGGATTCTGACGAATTATAATGGTATAGTGGTTCAGCTTGACTACACAGCGATATTGACGTATGCTGAATGTGGAAGACAATACCATGGTTGATATCAAAGAGTGGAAACAATAAATGGAACCTATAAAATGGTTTCGGAACTTTTGAAGGAGGAATTGGCATGAGTGGCGTAGCAACTCTTAGCAATGAGAAAAACTATACCGTGTTCCAGTTCGGAAACCATGTGATCCGGTTCATTGCTCCGTATTCGTTGGAACGATATACAGCAGTGAAAGAGTGGGACAATGGATATCTTGTTGTTATGGCAAAGTATAAGCACAACGAGAAACCGGAAGAAGAATATATTGATTTAGTTCCGATTCTCCAAAATTTGTATTTCGATGTCGATAAGTTCTTAAATCCAATCAAAAGCGTGGAGGTGGCAAATGGTTGATGTGAAGCAGGTTGCAGATGCGGCAGATATGATTGTAAATGGTTATGCGTTTACCCGTTGCGCTGAGGGATTCCGTGTTTTGAATTTGAATCGTCCTGATCGGGCCGTAGTGTTTTCAAGTGATGGTAAGGTTTTGGAGACCAGCATGGATGATATTGAGGTTCGGATCGCGAGAGACTTTCCATTTTAAATCTGGAAAGTCTTAGTTTATATATGGAGAGGATAAAATATATAATAAGTGGTAAGGCGGATCAACATGCAGGAATACTCAAGAATTCCAATCGAAAGATATTGCATGGAACATAATTCAGCAAAAAGCCGCAGGCTGCAAAAGCTGGTTGAATTGTCATATGATTTAAGTGCTGTGGGAACGGATTCAGATGCAATTTTTCTTGAAAAAGTAATAGAACAGGAAAAGGATTCAGAGCTGAAGGAAGCATTTGAAGATTTGGATGATTATTTGTTTAACTGGTAAAAAGCGTTAAAATCATAAGGGTGCATTCAAAAGAAAGTGTAGATAAGTCTATGAGCAGCGGTATGGGCAATGAAACAAAAAAGTTAGGGACTGAGATTGATGTTCTTAAGAAACGAATTGAATACCTGGAGAAAATCTTAGATCAGGCAGGTATTCCATATGATGTTGAACAAAATTCAGAACCAAAGGCTGAGGACAATAGTGTAGAGGCTGATAATCTGATGCCATACATTATCCCAGAGACGATCACACCAAAACACGCCAACTATTTCTATTCATTCTTCAAGGGCAGAACTGATGTCTATAGCAAGAGATCAGGAAAGCCGAATCCCAAAACCGGAAAGACAGGATATTACACACAATGTTGGAACTATTGGAAAAATGGTTTATGCCCAAAACGCGAGGGAAAGCAGATAAAATGTGGTAACTGTGAAAATCAGAAATATAAGAGTTTGACAGGAAATGACTTATTGATGCATTTACGTGGAGATAGGGAAGACTGCTCAGACATTTTTCCTGCTATCATTCGTCAGACCTTTGATGTCGCGATTTACGATATCTGCAGCAAGAAGAGAAGTAAAACGGAGCCAGTTTGTTTTTGCGGAATTAAGGAAACGGTAGAACGTGTTCTTGGAAAACGCTTCCTCAAAAGAGCCGGTCTGTTGCTGCATATACATACTTCTTCCGACAAAAATGTTACTGAGTTTGTAACGAAACAGAGAAACCGGAGAAACGCCTTTTTCTTTCATGCCATTACATCTGGCAAGAAGCTTGCCGACATGGTGTTTAGAAAAAAATCTCTGAACGCAGTCAATTAGGGCTTTTTCATCAGAATGGTTTTGTGGTATACTGGACATGGCATAAATCTCCTTTGTAAAGATGGTTTCTAGTCAATTCCATTATACCAAACGGAACAGGTTTATGCCTTTTTTATTGGCTGAAATATTGAATTTTCAAGGTTCAACACACCATATCGGTGTGGGAAGTTTTAGTAATCAAATAAAGGAGCCCAACTCATGATTCTCATCTACGCATACATAAACAAATTCAAAAACTACACAACCCAGGAAATCATCTTCGATCCCCGCTGGCAGATCAATTTCTCAAACAAAAAGCTGTCGATCCAATACCGTGGTCAATCATCAGCGTCTGCGGTCATCCGTGGAGACAGGAAACCTGACAACCTGCATATTCTTGTTGGAAAAACAGGGTCTGGAAAGACGAATCTGCTTCAGATGATCGGGGCGAAGCATGATGTGCGGTATCATAGGAAGTGGGAAGGAGAGGATGACTCGTATTTTCTTCTTTATAGTATCAGCGATACGGAATTTTTCCTTGAGATATGTGACATGGAGATCATGCAGTTTCCGAAGCCTGTGGAGAGGGATGATTCGACGATTCCGGAGCCGATCAGGGAGAATGCGAGGCGTGCGGGGACGCTGCGGACGGTGCGTTTTGCGCTGGAAAAAGCGTTGAAGCCGGGCGAGACGGCGGTCAGATTTTGCGCGGTAAAAGAGTATGGATACGAAAGAAATCTTTCGGAATTAAAGGTCCGTGACATGGCGATGATCATGAACTGTTATGATGCTCATGCGTTTATACGGCCGCCGTATCCGGATGATAAGGAGGATTTTACGGATTTCAGGAGTGACTGGATCGGCAGGGCAGCTTTTCCATACCAGAGGACATCGCTCTGGCAGATCTGCGGCTATATCCGGGAATATCTTACGAGTCTGGAACCGGGGAGCGGGAAGCGTCAGGTTTCGTTTGTGCTATCGACACATAATTTTGCGGATCAGTATCCGTTAAAGCTTTCTAAGGCAGTGGAGAAGGAATACTGGACGTTTTATGAGAGGATGCAGGATGAGAAACACGCAATTTATGATGCGGAGGTCAGGGAACGTGTACGGAAGAGGAAAAAGAAGAAAACGCTGACGAACAAGCAGATGTTCATTCATGATCTGTGGACGGATTATGCGAAGTATCTGAGAAAATGGGTCGAGAAGATCCGGAATTTTAATGCGGAAGAGGAGCCGGCGGAGGACCTGGATGCTTACCAGGAGTTTATGGACTATTATATAGGGAAAACGCGCAGGGAGAGCATCGATCCGACTGTGCTGCCAGATGGAGAAAAAATGTCCATTGTCAGGAGATGTACATGGCTGGCGGAGTATATAGACAGAGCCGGGGATGGGGATCCACATGGGCTGTTATGGCAGATTATGGGGGATATTAAGGACATTGCCGGTTTTCTCGAGAAGCTGGATGACCGGTATTTCACGGTGGACACATGTTCCATACCGGTGGTCGATATGGAGAGACCGGAGTATCGGGAATTGTTTGATGAGCTCTTTGAACGCATGGAGCAGTATCGTCCGGATGATGCGGGGATTTTTACGGAGTGTCTTCTTCCATACGAGTTTACGAGACTCAGCACCGGGGAATACCAGTATGCCAAGGTCCTTGGTGGGATGGAGGATTATTTGAAGCTTTCGTTTTCTGACAGGACCAACAGAGGGCTGGACAAGATCATACTGATGGACGAGCCGGAGGCATATATGCATCCGGAGCTGGCGCGGCAGTTTATTGCCCGCATGCTGGGAATCGTTGAGAAATATCAGGGACCTTCTACGATTCAGATCATACTCAGCACGCATTCGCCATTTATGCTTTCTGATGTTCTTCCGGAGGAGATCACCAGGCTGACGATCGACCGTGAGACAGGAAATGCGTTGGTAAAGAACGGATCAGATAAGGAATATTTTGGTGCAAATATTCACACGATCCTGGCGGATGGATTTTTCCTTGATTACACCATCGGGGAGTATTCCAGAAGCTTTCTGCAGAATGCTTTTTCGCGGCTGGAGAGGTATGCGGATCATGGTGACGCTGATGAGTCGTTTTTGATGTCGATGGAACAGTTGATCCAGCACATCGGGGACCGGATGATCCGCAGGGCATTTGAACTTCAGATGGAGAAGGTGAGAAATCGTGATTAAAATACCCGAGAAAGAGGGGCGGCTTTCCGCAGCTAAGGCCGCTCATATTGAAGCAGTTATAGCATTTGTGAAAAGGAAGACGGAGGGATACAGGAGAGACCTGTTTGCAAATATCAGCCGTGTCATGCTTGTTTCTGGGACCTTTGAGGACATGAGTGCCAGGGATGACTGGAGCTGGCTTTCTGATTTTATCCTGGCAGATGTGAAGACTTTGAAGCAGATGATCGGCAGGCCGGAGCTGCTGCAGTTTGATGCGTTTAAGAGAATGTATTCCGATTATTTCAGTGCCGGAAGTGATAAATATGTGGATGCGCCAACGAAATATAATGCGTACATGTTTATTGAGAACCTTGGTGTCACGATCTGTCCCTACTGTGACGAGGAGTATCTGGATGTTGTTGAGAATGGAAATGGAGGAAAACTGAGGACACTGGAGATCGACCATTTCTTTCCGAAGGGAAAATATCCGGCGCTCGCAATGTGCTTCTATAATCTTGTTCCCAGCGGGCAGAACTGCAATGGAATGAAGAGGGAAGAGCTCCTGGGAATGAATCCCTATGAAGAGGGAATCGAAGGCTGTACATGGCTCTACCCGGATCTGCCTGTGGGAGTCAACATGGAAAAGGTCCCGGCTGCTGACTGCACGATCCACTTTCATCCGAAGGCGGGAATGGAGAAGAATGTGAAGGCGCTTCATCTGGAAGAACGCTATGAGCGGCATAAAGCCACAGCGCATAAATATCTTCTTTTGCGGCAGCAGTATGACGATGCAAAGGTGGAAGAGATGGTAAAAATGGGAATGTTCCCAACGAAGGATTTTGCGTATAGGGTGCTGTATGGAGAGCCGCTGGATGAGGAGGCAGAAGAAGGGATTTTGAGGAAGTTGAGGAGGGATATTGCAGGTAGAGGGTGAGAAGAGGATGCCCGGCTGCGTGTTTGAGGGGTAAACGGTACAACGCACGTCCTTCGGTAGAATTTAAAATAAGGATAAAATATATAATAAATGAAAAGGCGGATCAACATGCAGAAATACTCAAGAATTCTAATCGAAAGATATTGTATGGAACATAATTCAGCAAAAAGCCGCAGGTTGCAAAAGCTGGTTGAAATGTCATATAATTTAAGAGCTGTGGGAGCGTCTGGAAGGAATCCCGGATGGCTGTGCGGAATGTTTTCCGTTTGAAATAATAGATGAACTGAAAAGGGAATATTTGGGAAAGGTTTGATAATTGATCTCAAATTCCGCAGATATGCGGCGCTGTATTTGGCGCGGGGCGGAGGGCAAGAGGACCGATAAAGCAGGAGTTTCCTGCCCTATCGGTCAGATTTTTGTACATTTCGACTACC
>ENA-UOJM01001775-UOJM01001775.1-human-gut-metagenome-genome-assembly--contig:-P116-NODE-1775-length-17752-cov-9.649037_pt1 | contig 17752 bp, 16 predicted proteins | sample MGYA00242349_ERZ723896 | MGnify/ENA metagenome assembly ERZ723896 | reverse complement strand
AAAAGAGTATGGATTTCCATCTGACTAAGGAACAGCTGCTCGTTCGCAAGATGTATCGCGAATTTGCAGAGAACGAAGTAAAGCCCCTGGCCGCTGAAATCGACGAGGAAGAGCGCTTCCCCATGGAAACCGTCGAGAAGATGGCAAAGCTGGGTATGATGGGTATTTACTTCCCCAAGCAGTACGGCGGCGCCGGCGGCGATGTGCTGTCCTATGCAATGTGTGTGGAGGAGCTGGCAAAGGTTTGCGGTACTACCGCTGTTATCGTTTCCGCGCATACCTCCCTGTGTGCTGCTCCCATTTTTGAGAACGGCACCGAGGAGCAGAAGATGAAGTATCTGCCCGACCTGTGCTCCGGCCGCAAGATCGGCGCATTTGGCCTGACCGAGCCCGGCGCCGGCACCGACGCACAGGGCCAGCAGACCACCGCCGTCCTGGATGAGTCCGGCGAGAACTACATCCTCAACGGCAGCAAGTGCTTCATCACCAACGGTAACGTGGCTGACACCTTCGTGATCATCGCCGTCACCGGCAAGGTCACCGACAAGCGCGGCCGCAGCCTGAAGGAGATCTCCGCTTTCATCGTGGAGAAGACCGACCCCGGCTTCACCCAGGGCAAGCATGAGAAGAAGATGGGTATCCGCGGCAGCTCTACCTGCGATCTGATTTTCGAGGATTGCGTAATCCCCAAGGATCGTATGCTGGGCAAGAAGGGCGAGGGCTTTAAGATCGCTATGAAGACGCTGGACGGCGGTCGTATCGGCATCGCCTCCCAGGCTCTGGGTCTGGGTGAAGGCGCCGTCGAGGAAGCTATCAAGTACACCAAGGAGCGCGTGCAGTTTGGTAAGCGTATCTCCCAGTTCCAGAACACCCAGTTCCAGCTGGCTGATATGCACACCCGTATGCAGGCTGCCCAGTATGTCGTGTACGCTGCTGCTATGAAGAAGCAGAATCACGAGCCCTACTCCATGGACGCTGCCATGGCGAAGCTGTTCGCCGCTGAGGCTGCTTCCGATGTGACCCGCCGCGCCGTGCAGCTGTTCGGCGGCTACGGTTACACCCGTGAGTATCCCGTGGAGCGCATGATGCGTGACGCCAAGATTACCGAGATCTACGAAGGCACCAGCGAGGTCCAGCGTATGGTCATTTCCAGCCACCTGGGCGTTAAGTAAGATAGGAGGTAAAAGGTAAAATGAAAATTCTTGTAACAGTAAAGCAGGTTCCCGATACCTCCGGTAAGGTGGCAGTGAACCCCGATGGCACCCTGGACCGTGCGTCCATGCAGACCATCATCAACCCCGATGACCTGAACGCCGTTGAGGCTGCTCTGGCTCTGAAGGACGAGCTGGGCTGCAAGGTGGTGGCCTTCACCATGGGTCCCCCTCCCGCAGAAGGCATGCTCCGTGAGCTGATGGCCATGGGCGTGGACGAGGGCGTCCTCATCACCGCCCGTGAGTTCGGCGGCTCCGATACTTACGCTACCTCCCAGATCATCGCCGCCGGCATCGACACCTACGGCGTGGACGAGGATGACATCATCCTGGCCGGCCGCCAGGCCATCGACGGCGATACCGCCCAGGTGGGTCCCCAGATCGCCGAGAAGCTGCATCTGCCCCAGATCACCTATGCCGGCGAGATCACCAAGGACGGCAATACCCTGACCGTGAAGCGTATGCTGGAGGACGGCTACATGACCGTGAAGGTCAAGACCCCCTGCATGATCACCTGCATCAAGGAGCTGAATCAGCCTCGTTACCTGTCCGTGGGCGGCGCCTTTGAGGCTTATAGCAAGCCCCTGGTCACCATGACCTACGAGACACTGAAGGATCACCCCCTTATCGATGCTACTACCATCGGCCTGAAGGGCTCCCCCACCAATATTCTGACCTCCTTCACGCCTCCTCAGAAGGGCGCCGGCATGATGCTCGAAGGCGCCGGCAAGGAGACCACCGACAAGCTGGCAGGCATCCTGGCCGCCAAGCACATCATCTAAGGAAGGAGATAAGAAAATGGCTTTTAATAGTGCTGACATCGGCGCCTTCAAAAACGTATGGGTTTTCTGTGAGCAGCGCCAGGGCAAGATGATGCCCACTACTTTTGAACTGATCTCCGAGGGGCGGAAGCTGGCTGACGAGCTGGGCGTAGAGCTCTGCGGCATCCTGCTGGGCGACAATGTGGACGCCATCGCCCCCGAGCTGGGCAACTACGGCGCGGACAAGGTGTATGTGTACAACAGCCCCCTGCTGAAGGACTACACCACCGACGCTTATACCAAGGTCATCTCCGAGGCAGTGGAGGACATTAAGCCCGAGATCCTGCTCTTCGGCGCCTCCAACATCGGCCGTGACCTGGCCCCCCGGTGCGCAGCTCGCCTGCACACGGGCCTGTGCGCTGACTGCACCCACCTGGACATTGATATGCCCATCTACAAGAGCTTCCTGAAGGAAGCTTCCACCCTGCCCGCCGAGCGCATCGAGAAGCTGGGTACCGTGAAGATCAACGGTGCTGACCACGATGTGTCCCGCGACATCAAGATGACCCGTCCCGCCTTCGGCGGCCACCTGATGGCCTCCATCTTCTGCCCCCGCTTCCGTCCCGCCATGGCCACTGTGCGCCCCGGCGTTATGAAGAAGCGCGAGTGCAAGAAGGACGTGGAGATCCTGCATCCCGCCTTCAACCTCACCGAGGCCGACATCAAGACCGAGGTAGTGGAGGTCGTGAAGGCTGCCAAGAAGCTGGTTGACCTCATTGGCGCCGACTTCATCGTGTCCGTGGGCCGCGGCATCAGCAAGGATGTCGAGGGCGGCATCAAGCTGGCCGAGGAGCTGGCTGAGGTTCTGGGCGGCGTCGTGGGTTCCTCCCGCGCCTGCGTGGACGCCGGCTGGATCACCGCTGACCACCAGGTGGGTCAGACCGGTAAGACCGTGCATCCCAAGGTTTACATCGCTCTGGGTATCTCCGGCGCTATCCAGCACAAGGCTGGTATGCAGGACAGTGAGTGCATCATCGCTGTGAACAAGAACGAGTCCGCCCCCATCTTTGAGGTGGCTGACTACGGTATCGTGGGTGACCTGTTCAAGGTCGTTCCCGAGCTGATTGAGTCCATCAAGGCCCAGAAGGCCGCTAAGTAAGGCTCTGTTTACCAATTCAAAAAGGGCTGTCCCATTTTGGGACAGCCCTTTCATCGTCTCTGTCGAATAATCTCCGTTTTTTCTGCCAAAAGGCCCCAAGTCTGCCGCGTGCATAATTCTGTCGCAAGCGGCAAAATGCCACTACTTCTCGCCTGAGAGGAATGTTTTCCCACGTACATGCCGCGGTGAAAAATGATTTGAATTTTTTGCCGCCTGCGGGCGGCAAACTCTGTGCGGCCTTTTAGCGGCGCACCCTCTATCTCTCCGTAGGGGGTACCCCGCCCCACCGCGCCACCAAGCTATCCGTAGGTGCGGGGTTCTACCCCGTCCACTGCGAAAAACTCTTTGCAATTGTGTAGGGGCGGACACCTCTGCCCATCTGTTTTTATCCAATATTCAAAATTGCGTAGGGCGGAGTGATCTTATTCCGTCGCTCCCATAACAAAAACACCCCGGGCCCTCCATGGAGGACCCGGGGTGTCATTCTCTTACAGGGACTATCTCACTTCACCAAAATTTTCTTTTTCACCAAAAATACGGTGCCGGTTATGGACAGGAGCATTACAGCACCCAGCAGCATAAGGTTTGCGCTGTCACCGGTGGCGGGATTAGGCTCCGATGTGGGAGCATTACTGCCGGCATCAGACGCAAGGGTGGGGATAGCTTCCGTCTTGGTTGCCTGACACACGGTGCAGGTGTAGGTCTTGACGCCGTCCGCTTCGGTAGTGGCGGTCTTGGTCACAACACCGTCATCCCAGCTGTGGACATCGGACTTGGGCAGGCTCTTGGTCTGAGTCGCATCGCAGAACTTGCAGGTCTGCGTGGCAATGCCTTCGTCCTTGCAGGTGGGAGCCGTGGTCGTCTCCCACTCGCCATAGGTGTGCTCGTGGGACACAACATGCTTGTAGAGCTCCAGGGTCAGGGTGTGCGCCTGCTGGGCCAGGGCGGCGCTCTGCCCGGTGGCGTATGCCTTCGCCTCGTCACCGCTCATTTCGGCCAAAGCGGCCTTCATCTCGGCGGCCTTGTCGTAGCAGAGCTGCTGCATCTTGGCTAGCTCGCTGTGGATCAGGGCATTGTCCTCCGCAGAGCACTGGTCGGACAGCGCATAGTTGGACAGGGCATCCACGGTCCAGTAGTAGCCGTTTTCCCAGCCCTCGGGAAGGACGACGTATCCACTGCCCCAGTAGCTGGAGAAAGCATAGGTGCCATAGGGATCGGCCGGGGCTGTATCGGTGGTAGTAGCTTCCTTACCACCAAACTTATAGCCATCGTACATATCGGTGGTCAGAGAGGGGAAGTAGGGGATGGCCACGGAGTACTGGCCGTGCTCCATAGCTAACCACTCGATGGTGCCGGTCTCCGGAGCATCGGCGGATTGGATCTGGAAAATGTGCCACTCCAGGTTGCCGATGTTGGCGATGTCATCCACCTTATAGTAGTCCACCATATCATGAATGCCGATCTTGCCCAGCTTGTTCTGAATGTTCGTATACAGGGAAACAACCTTGCCGTTCTTCACGTTGGAGATGGTGAAGTCCTCGGGGGCGATAGTGGAAGCGGACAGGGTATCAGAGGCCAGGAAATAGTTCAGGCCGTTTACCAGCCGGGTATTGGGGCTCCCGTTTGCATACGCGCAGTAGGATTTATAAACATCGATGGTATTCTCAGTCTCGCTGCCCTCATAGGTGCCGGCCTGCTTGGCCACCTCAATGAGGTTGGCGGGGGAGAGGACGTTGTCCGTATCATCTAGATCCACCAGGCCGATGGCGCCCATATTGGGGTTCATGGTGATCATATCGGAGCTCAGCTTCACGGCGGTATAGGTGTGGCCGGTGAAGTTCTCTACATACCAGATCTCATTCTGGTCGCCGATAAGCACACCGGAGGGCTCGCCGGCACCAACCGTTTCGAAGATGTTCAGCAGTAGCTCCACGCCTTCCTTGGCGCTGGAGGCCTCGCTGAGGAGGATGGTAGCCATATCACTTTCACAGATGCCAAGGTCCTCCATGGGATCGGCATTTACCACGGCGCCATTGGGGCTGAGAGTGACCATGGCGGAGACGGAGACACCCTTTTCATTGGAGCCGACCTCCTCCATGGGGGTGTGGGGATGGGTCTGGCCGCAATCAGGGCACACACCGGAGGTGTTGTCATCGGAGGTAGCAGTGTAGGCGTAGCTGTCATGGGTGAAGGTGTGGGTGAAGCCGTAGCAGCCCTCGTATACGCTGCCGGCGGCATATTTGCCGTGCTGGTTAACATGGGCAATCTTGTTGTAGCCGTTGCTATAGTCCTCACTTCGCGCCATGAAGGAAGAACCGTCGGCTGTCAGGTCAGAGCCCACATAGACCATGGTGCAGGCCGATGCGCTGATCACGCAGAGCAATAATGTGGCGGTCAGTGCTGCCATAAGGATCCAAAGCTTCTTCATTGTTTTCATTTTTGTTCTCCCTTCCTGTGCTGAACCTCCATGGCGCTGAGGAACGCACGGTTTTATGTGATGATTTGATTATACATAAATATTCACTATTGTCAAGTAAATAATGAATAAATATTTACAATAAATATAAATTTAGAATGTATATGCAAAATAAGAGCGTAAGAGGTATCGCCGCTTGTGAAATCCTGCCAAAGCAGAGGGGAGCGCTTCCCGGCTGGGTTGGAATGTACCTTGACGGAGGGGATCTTTTTCGGTATACTACAGAAAAACGGAGGAGGAATTCACGATGGGATTTGTCGCGATGATCGGCCTGATTTTCGGACCCCTTGTCAGCCTGCTGTTTGCGGCATGGTTTTATGTGCGCTGGCAGAACGAGGAGGACGAGAAGCTGGCGCAGAAAAATAGAAAAGTTTGCTTCCGCGCCCTTATTGCTGCGGGTATATGTCTGGTGGTGTTCGGCGTGCTGAAGCTGATATTCCCCATTGCACCGTGAAAATACAATAAAAAAGCCGCCGGGAGGCGGCTTTTTTGTGTCCGGTTGCCCCGGAAGGGGCAACTCTTTTTTTGCCTGCGTCCATAGGTGTAAGATCGAACCACATGAGCAGGGGGGCGGTGCGGCCTCTTTTGCAGGAAAAGGAGGGCTTATGGACGTATATGGGTATATCCGCGTGTCCAGTGTGGACCAGAACGAGGACAGGCAGCTGATCGCACTGCGGGGCCAGGGCGTGGCGATGCGGCACATCTATTTGGACAAGCAGTCGGGAAAGGATTTTCACCGGCCTCAGTACAAGCGGCTGGTGAAGGCATTAAAGCCGGGCGACCTGCTCTATGTGCTGAGCATTGACCGGCTGGGGCGGGACTACAGGGAGATCCAGCAGCAATGGCGGCTGTTGACCAAGGAAAAAGGGGTGGACATCTGCGTGCTGGACATGCCGCTGCTGGACACCAGGCAGGGAAAAGACCTCATGGGCACATTTATAGCCGATCTGGTGCTGCAGATCCTGTCCTTTGTGGCCCAATCAGAGCGGGAAAACATCCGCCGCCGACAGCAGGAGGGCATCGCGGCGGCCAAGGCCCGGGGGGTGAAGTTCGGCCGCCCGCCGCTGCCGCTGCCGGAGAATTTCTATGAGGTCCACCGCCGCTGGCGGAACAAGGAGCTGACCCTCCGCCAGGCGGCGGAGGCCTGCGGCATGCCGACAGGGACCTTCTATGGCAAGGCGGTGAAATTTGAAAAGGGGCTTTAAAAAAGTGTGGAAAATTTGGAAAGGTATACCTTTGCAAATCGCAAGGGTATACCTTTCATAATATAAGTATACTGGAAAATATTGATTTTACAAGGAGAAAAAGTGCGATTAAATGTAGAAAAAGAGCATTTTAAATTGTATACATTTCAATTCTGTTGAATAGAGAGGAGAGCGTATGAAGAAGCATGGTGGAGCCATAGTTTTTGTGGTGTTGCTGATGGTGGTGGGATTTTTTTTCTTTAAAGATGAATTGCATATAGACATAAAAAATCCGTTTGCGGGAAAGTCGGAGGTCCCGGATTCCGTGGTGGAGGAGATGCTGGCCGAGACGACGGATGCCATAGGCTATAGCGCGGATGAGGCTACCTATACCTGGGAGGCAAAGCATACACCCGATCGGGAGCAGCACCAGGACACAGTGGAGCTGACCCTGGTTTTTAGCGGCAAGTACGGGGCGGCTACCGTTAAAAGGACGCAGACCTATCAGTATTACAAGGAAAATGACATTTGGGATGTTTGCGAATCCGGCGATTTGGAGACCACGGATATACAATGGGACCTGAAGAAATTGCTGGATGGAAAGACATATACAGGTACATACGATGACGGAAGTGGTTACACAGTGACGCTCTCTGACCTGGATCTGAGTGCGATGACGGTTACGGCGACATACAGTTATACCTCAGGTGAGTCAGAATACAATAATAGAATCTATTATGTTACCAATTTGAAAGGACAAGAGGTGAATAAGCTGACCGGAACGGTGGAATGCCATATTAAGCAGCGCGAAGGTTTGAACAGTTTTGGAGGGTTAGATGGAGGCTTCGAAATACAGGAAATAGTGGGAAGCCTTTGGCTGGATGCAGATTATTTATACGGAGATTGGGGCGCGGATGTAGCCGTTTATCTCGATTTCAATGATCCGATAAGCTGCAGTGGCGTTGGCGCGGGGCCTACTTCAGATCTATCAGCAACCTACAGCCTCCCTAAATCAATAAGAAATTTTATGAGCTAACGGCTTGCTGCCGCAGCGACCACTGAGCAAATGATAAGAACAGTACCCCCCGGGACTGCGCAGCAGTCCCCGGGGGGTGTACTATATAGCCCACCTGTCAGCGGGGCGGCGGGGACGCCGCCCCCTACGAATTCTATCGGTAAACAGTGCGTAAGGGCGGACGCCCCAGCCTGCCTGCCACCTGCACCGTACCCCATGTAAAAAACCGTGTCATTGCGAGGGCGCAAAGCGCCCGTGGCAATCCGCATCCCCCGTTCCCCCAAAAAAACCGACCAGCCACAGGGCCGGTCGGTTTTCTATTGAAATGCAAGATCCCTCACTCAAAATCCGGATACCCGTCCTTGAGGCTCTCGTCATAAATGGCGCGCTCGCCGCCGATGAACTTGGGGCGGACCCGGGCGGCCAGGACGATGGCGCTGCCGATATGGCTCTGATCCAGCCGCACGGGGACAGCCACCTTCTTTAGGTGCATACCGATAAGGGTGCCGCCGATGTCCAGGCCCGCGTCGGCCTTGATCTCCTCCAGCGCCACGGGGTGGCGGAAGCTGTTATAGGCGGCGGTGGCGAAGGAGCTGCCGGCCTTGGGCTGGGGCTTCACGTTCACGATCTCCGCGCCCGGCACGGCCTCATGCTCCACGATCAGCGCCCGGTTCAGATGCTCGCAGCACTGGGCGGCGATGTAGATGCCCTGGGGGGCAAAGACACTGTTCAGGCCATTAAAAATGGCCTGGGCGATCTCCGGCGTGGACCAGCTGCCCACACGCTTGCCCACCACCTCACTGGTGCTGCAGCCCACCACAACGATCTGCCCCTGGTGCAGGTGCGCCTGGTCCACCAGCTGCTGGGCAGCCTTGGCCGCCTCACTCTGTACCTGCCAAAACAGATCCTTCTGCTCCAATTCATGCACGGTTCCAGCCATAGAATCTCATCCTTTCCTGTGGGGAAAAACCACTGCCCTTAGTGTATCACTGCAGGCCCAGTTTGTCCAGTGCCTTGCTGCGCTTGAGTAGGAAGAAAAGGATCAGACCGATGGCCAGGCCCATAACGGCCTGCACCAGGTTGCCGGGGATGCTGGCGGCGGCGCCGATGCCCTTGCCCAGAAGCAGGGCGGCATAGCCAAAGTAGCCAGCGACCATAATGACCTCGGCAACAATGCCGCTGACCACATAGCCGCCTGCCTTGCGGCCCATGGCCTTGGCCAGAAGCGCTGCGGCAATGGCCATGCAGCCCTTGATGACGAAGGTGCCGGGGGCGTAATGGGCATAGCCGTTGAGCAGGTCCGTGAGCATGGAGCCGATGCCGGCGGCAGCACCGCCCCACCAGGGGCCCAGCAGCCAGCCGGACAGCAGCACGCAGCAGTCACCCAAATTCACATACCCCTGCATGGGGGACGGAATTTGAATGACCATCGTGGCCACATAGGTCAGCGCCGCCATCAGCGCGGCATAGACTAATTTACGGATGCGAAGATCTTTCATACAGGTCACCTCTTGCTTTTTTGTTCTGTCTGTATTATAGTGGGAACTGGATATATTAAAATACCCATAGCGATATTATTCGATAATACCAGATGGAGGGCGACATGCTGACCTATACACTGGAAAAGCAGAAAAAGGAGAGCCTATACGAGCAGCTATATCGCTTTATCCGGGAGGATATTCTCTCCGGGCGGCTGCACTCCGGGGAGAGGCTTCCCTCAAAGCGGACTCTGGCCCAGCACCTGGAGGTGAGCACCATTACGGTGAAAAACGCCTACGAGCAGCTGCAGGCGGAGGGGTATATCCACGCACGGCAGCGCTGCGGCTACTTTGTGTCGGAGGTGGAGCGCCCGCCGGAGAGCCGGCAGACGGCGCGGCCTGCGCAGGCAGGCCGGGAAAGGGAGCAGGGGTGGTTTTTGGATTTCGCCTCCGGGACCATGGATCCGGCGTACTTCCCCTTCACCGTTTGGGCCAGGCTTATGCGCCAGACCCTCCTGGAGCAGGACAAGCAGCTGCTGCGGGCGGCGCCCTACAACGGGGCCGCGGAGCTGCGGCGGGCCATTGCGGGATATCTGCAGCAGTTTCGGGGGATGCAGGTGGATCCGGAGCAGATCATTGTGGGCGCCGGGACGGAGCTGCTGTATCATCTGCTGATCCAGCTTTTGGGCCGGGACAAGTGCTACGCTGTGGAGGATCCCGGCTACAGCAAGATTGCCGCTATTTATGAGAGCAATCAGGTGCAGGTACAGTACGTCGGCATCGACGAGGCAGGGCTTTCTGCCGCTCAGCTGCGCCGGCACTTGGCTCAGGTGGTGCATATTTCACCTACTCACCACTATCCCACCGGCACGGTGATGCCCATCGGCCGGAGGCAGGAGCTGCTGCGGTGGGCGGCGGAGCAGCCGGAGCGGTATATTCTGGAGGACGACTACGACAGCGAGTTCCGCTTTGTGGGGCGGCCCATCCCGTCCCTGTACTCCACGGACGAGAATGAGCGGGTGGTGTATCTGAATACGTTTTCCAAGACTATTGCGCCGTCCATCCGTATCAGCTATATGATCCTGCCTCCGAAGCTCCTGGAGCGGTACCGGGAGAAGCTGGGGTTTTACGCCTGCACCGTGTCGGGCTTTGAGCAGTATACCCTGGCGAAATTTTTGGAGCAGGGATATTTTGAGCGGCATTTGGGCCGGATGCGCAATCGATACCGACAGAAGCGTGACCAGGTGATAACGGCATTTTTGCAGGGGCCTTTGGCGGGGCGGGTGAAGATCACCGGCCAGGACGCAGGGCTGCATTTCCTGGCGGAGCTGCAGACAAGCCTGCCGGACGACGTCCTGCAGCACCGGGCGGCGGAAAAGGGGCTAAGGCTCGCCATGCTGTCGGACTATTATCATGATAAAAAAGGTGTTCGGCAGCACACCCTTGTGGTGAACTATTCGGGGCTGAATCTCCAGCACCTGCCCCGGGCCCTGGAATATCTGGCGGATATTATAAAGGAGGGATCGTAGTGTACGATGAATTGACCAGAAGCGACATTCAGAAAATGCAGGAGGAGATCGACTACCGCGTGCGGGAGCTGCGGCCAAAGCTTATTGAGGATGTGCAGACCGCCCGGGCCTTTGGCGACCTCAGCGAGAACTTTGAATACAAATGTGCTAAGCAGGAGAAAAACCGGAATGATAGCCGCATCCGCTATCTGCAGCGGATGATCAAGACCGCTAAGGTCATTGAGGAGCGGTCCGAAGCAGACACAGCGGGCCTATATGACACGGTGGAGATTTACATGGAAAACACCGGGAAAAGCCGAAAAATCACCCTGGTGACCACCCTGCGGCAGGACGCCCTGAAGGGGCTCATCAGCAAGGAATCCCCTGTGGGCCGGGCGGTGCTGGGCCACAGGGTCGGGGACCGGGTGCAGGTGCAGATGGAAAACGGCAGCACCTACTGGCTGCAGATTCGCAGCGTGGAAAAGGGAAGGGACGACGGATCCATTCCCATCGGCAGCTTTTGACAGGGAGGGATGCACTATGAAAAAACCTTGGGCCATTGTGTCCGGCGGGCGGTTTTCACCCTTGGCGGACATTGAAAAGTGCGGTTATATCATCGCCTGTGACCGGGGCTACGAGTACCTGCACGAGGCCGGGCTGCGGCCGGATCTGCTGGTAGGGGATTTTGACTCCTACACGGGGCCGCTGCCCAGGGATGTACCCCGGCTGGACCTGCCGGTGGAAAAGGACGATACCGACACCATGGCGGCCATTCGCCACGCAGTTACTGTCGGCTGCGGGGAAATATGGCTTTACTGCGCCATGGGAGGGCGGCTTGACCATCTGCTGGGAAACCTGCAGGCGGCAGCCTTTGCCGTAAAGCACGGGGTGTGGGTGCGGATCATCGATCGGGAGACGGAGATACGGGTCTTTACCGGTGGGTGCATCACCGTGCCGGAGCGGGAAGGATGGTCCCTTTCGGTGCTGGCCCTGTCGGACCGGTGTACCGGGGTGAGCATCCACGGGACCAAATATGAGCTGGAGAATGTCACTGTGGAGAACAGCTTTCCCATCGGTGTGAGTAACCAGTGGCAGGGGGACGCAGAGATTAGCGTAGCGACCGGCGTGCTGGCGGTGATGGAATCCAAAATGTGAAGAGAATACCGGATTTTCTATGAAAAATCCGGTATTCTTTTCATATTCCGGAAAAAAGGTGGCACAATAGGGATATCTTTATGCGAGGGGATGGAAGCTATGACATCAAAACGCTTGGGGCGGCAGACCGTGCGGCTGGGGAGCCCGGTGAGTGTCCTGTCCTACGCCAACATCGGCGGTAAACAGGAGGCCCAGGGCCCGCTGGCCGGCTACTTCGATGAGCTGAATCAGGACGCCTACTTCGGGCAGAAAAGCTGGGAGAAGGGGGAATCCGCCATGCAGCAGTTCGCCCTACGGCGGGCCATGGAGAAGGGGGGACTTATACCGGAGGACCTGGACTATGTGCTGGCAGGGGATCTGCTGAATCAGTGCATCGGCACCTCCTTTAGCCTTCGGGACTTCAAAATCCCCTTTTACGGCCTCTATGGTGCCTGTTCCACCATGGGCGAAAGCCTGTCCCTGGCGGCTCTGCTTATCGATGGCGGCTTTGCCTCCATCGTGGCCGCTATGACCAGCTCCCATTTCTGCACCGCCGAGCGGCAGTACCGGATGCCTGTGCTCTACGGCAACCAACGCACACCCACGGCCCAGTGGACCGCTACGGCCTCCGGCTGCTGCATCCTGGGCGCCCAAGGGGACGGGCCGTATATTACCCACGTCACCTGCGGGCGCATTGTTGACATGGGCATCAAGGATGCAAACAACATGGGGGCGGCCATGGCCCCGGCAGCTTACGATACCCTCTCGGCGCTCTTTCGAGAGACGGGGACGGGGCCGAAGGACTACGACCTTCTGATCACCGGGGATCTGGGGATGCTGGGCCGCGACATTGTGGTGGATCTTTTCCGGGAGGACGGCTTGGATATGGGAAAGAATTACACAGATTGCGGGCTGCTGCTCTATGACCGGGAAAGGCAGGATATGCATGCCGGGGCCTCCGGCTGCGGATGCTCGGCGGCGGTGCTGAATGGGTATCTGCTGGGAGGCATCCGAGCGGGGCGATGGAAAAAAATTGTTTTCGCTCCTACCGGGGCCTTGCTTTCGCCTACCTCGTCCTTCCAGGGAGAGAGCATCCCCGGCATCTGCCACGCAGTGGTCATTGCTGCGGGAAAGGAGAACTGACATGCAGTATTTACAGGCATTTTTATGCGGCGGCGTGCTGTGCGCCATCGGCCAGCTGCTCATCGACAAGACGCAGCTCACCCCGGCCCGGATCCTCACGGGTTATGTGGTAGCGGGGGTGCTGCTCCAGGCGGTGGGCGTGTATCAGTATGTGGTGGATTGGGGCGGAGCCGGAGCCACGGTGCCCCTGACGGGCTTCGGCTATTGTCTGGCTAAGGGGGTAGCCAAGGCTGTGGCCGAGAAGGGGATTTTGGGCGCATTTACCGGCGGACTTACCGCCACGGCAGGCGGCGTTGCGGCGGCGGTGTTTTTCGGCGTGCTCATGGCAATTATCTTCAAACCGAAGGATAAACGTTGACAAATACCCCTTGGGGGTATATAATCACTGCGTAATAAATAATACCCCCAGGAGGTATATAAAAATGGATTGTTGCTGCTGCCATCAGAAAACCAAGCACCGCTCTCCGGAGGAGCAGAGAAGCCTGATAAATCGGCTCAGCCGCATTGAGGGGCAGGTCCGGGGCCTGCGGGATATGCTGCAGAAGGATGCCTACTGCACGGATATTTTGGTGCAGGTGTCAGCGGTGAATGCGGCGCTGAACAGCTTCAGCAAGGAGCTGCTGGCCACCCATATCCGCACCTGCGTGGCCGACGGCATCCGCCGGGGGGACGACGAGGTCATTGACGAATTGGTGACCACGCTGCAGAAGCTCATGAAGTGAGGAGGGCTTGCTATGACGAAACAATTTGCCGTGACGGGTATGACCTGCGCGGCCTGCTCAGCTCATGTGGAGCGGGCAGTGGCGCAGCTGCCGGGAGTCCGGTCGGCGGCGGTGAACCTAATGCTGGGACGGCTGAACGCCAGCTATGATGAAAACCAGGTCACATCCCAGCAGATCATTGATGCAGTGATCCGGGCCGGCTACGGCGCCCGGGAGGCGGACGAGAGAGACATGACCCCGGATAAGCAGCAGGACGAGGTGGTCCGGCGCATGGGCCGCCGGCTCTTGTGGTCGGTCATATGTCTGGTGCCGCTGTTTTATATCAGCATGGGCCACATGTTGGGCCTGCCGGTACCCGGCGTGTTCCACGAAAATCACCTGACTATGGCGCTGACGGAGCTGGCACTGGTGATCCCCATTCTGATTCTGAACCGGGCCTATTTCACCGTGGGATTTTCCAGGCTGTTTCGGGTCAGCCCCAATATGGATTCTTTGGTGGCCTTGGGCGCAGCGGCGGGTCTGGTGTATAGTCTTATTGAAATGGGCTTGCTCATTGCAGGCCGGATCGAGGGCATGCCGGACCTGTATTTTGAGTCGGCGGGCATGATCCTCACCCTGGTCACCGTGGGCAAGTATTTGGAGCAGCGCTCCCGTAAGAAGACTACCGGGGCCATCTCGGCCCTGCTGCGCCTGGCGCCGGACAGCGCCCTGGTGCGCCGGGACAGCCGTGAGGTTACGGTTCCGGCGGAGGAGATCGTGATGGGAGACACCGTCATCGTCCGTCAGGGAGGTAAGATCCCTGTGGATGGTGTGGTGACTGCCGGAGCCGCCTCGGTGGATGAATCCGCCCTCACCGGAGAGAGCTTGCCGGTGGAAAAAGGGGAGGGGGCCACTGTGTCATCGGCAACGGTGGTGCTCTCCGGCTATCTGGAGCTGGAGGCTCGGCGGGTAGGCAGCGATACCACCCTTTCTCAGATCGTGCGGCTCATGGAGGAGGCGGCCTCCTCCAAGGCGCCCATCTCCCGGCTGGCGGACCGCATCAGCGCCGTGTTCGTGCCGGTGGTCATCGGTATTGCTTTGGCGGCGGCGCTGCTGTGGCACTTTGCGGGGGGCCAGGGCATCCGCTTTTGCCTGTCCATTGGTATCGCGGTGCTGGTAATTTCCTGCCCCTGTGCATTGGGCCTGGCGACACCAGTGGCCATTATGGTGGGCACGGGCAAGGCCGCTCAAAGCGGCATCCTCATTAAATCCGCCGAGAGCCTGGAAATGCTGGGCAAGGCCCAAACCGTGGTGCTGGACAAGACCGGCACTGTTACAGAGGGCAGGCCCCGGGTCACAGATAGTATCTCTATCGGTATCACTGAGGAGGAGCTGCTGCAGGTGGCTGCCTCGGTGGAAAAGCCCTCGGAGCATCCTCTGTCTGTGGCCATTGGTCAGGCCGCTGAGGAGCGGGAGCTGGCGCTATCCCCGGTAACAGATTTCACAGCTGTTCCCGGCGGCATCTGCGCCAACCTGGACGGCGCCGCCATCTATGCCGGAAATCTGGACTACATGACCCGCTGCGGCATAGACACCAGTTCGATTTCCGATACGGCCCGGACCTTGGCCCGGCAGGGGAAAACAGCTCTGTATTTCGCCCGTGAAAGCCGGCTTTTGGGTCTTATCGCCGTGGCGGATGTTGTGAAGCCTGACAGCGCCGCCGCCATAAAGACCCTCCGGGAGACGGGACGGGAGGTAGTGCTGCTCACCGGCGACAACGAGACCACTGCCCAGGCCATTGCCAGGCAGGTGGGCGTTTCCCGGGTGATTGCCCAAGTGCTGCCCACGGATAAAGCTGCATGTGTCGAAAATCTCCAAAAGGAGGGCCGCTGTACTGTCATGGTAGGTGACGGCATCAATGATGCCCCGGCCCTGGCACGAGCGGATGTGGGCTTGGCTATCGGTGCAGGCACGGATATTGCCATTGAGTCGGCGGATGTGGTACTTATGCGCAGCTCCCTGTGGGATATCGTCACCGCAACGGAGCTGTCCCGGGCCGTTATCCGCAACATACGGGAGAACCTGTTCTGGGCGTTTATCTACAATGCCATCGGCATCCCCGTGGCGGCGGGCATACTGTATCCGGCCCTGGGCCTTACCCTAAACCCCATGATCGCTGCCGCGGCCATGAGTCTCAGCTCCGTGTGTGTGGTGACCAATGCCCTGCGCCTGCGCCTGTGGAAGGGGCCGGTCTGCCCGGTAACAGAAGAAAAAACAACAAAGGAAAATCAAACTGAAAAACAGGAGGAAACCGGTATGAACAGAACTTTGACCATTGAGGGCATGATGTGTGCCCACTGTGCCGCCCATGTGGAGAGCGCGCTGAACGCCCTGCCCGGGGTCAGCACCCATGTGGACCTGGAGAAAAAGACCGCCGCCGTTACAGCGGGTCCGGAGGTCACGGACGATATGCTGCGCAAGGCTGTGAAGGACGCCGGGTACAAGGTTACGGCGATCCGATGAGCTTGAAAGTAACGATTGGGCGGATCTGATCCATATAAGCCAATAGAAAACCGGATGCCTGCAGATACAGGCATCCGGTTTTTAGTGTCAAATAATTACTTGTCCAGCTCCTCATCCAGCCGGTCCAGGCTGCAGAGCATCTCCTCAAATCCGGAGAGATCCGTTTCCCGGAGCACATCCCGGGCGGCCTGGAGCTTTTCACCGAAGCTTTGCAGCAGCTCCTCATAGCGGACGCTGTTCTCGCTGCACCAGGCACGCTGCTGGGCCACCAGCTCGTGGATGCGCTGGATGGTCTGGGCCCGGAATTCCTCTGTCCGGCGGTGGGCGCTGATCTCGATATCTGCGATGTGGTCCCGGATCTTAGCGTATTCATCTGCCTGGACCTGCAGCTCGTCGCACCGTGCCTGGGTTTGGCGCAGTGCTTCCTGCGCAGCCCGGTTTTCTTCCTCCAGGCGCTGTACCTGCTGGGTGAGCACCTCGTTTTCCCGGTGGGAATCCTCACAGCTCTTCACCTGTTGGTGCAGGACGGCAAGCTGCCGGATGAGGCCGTCGTTCTGCCGGCGCAGCTCATCGGCGGCGCTGGTCAGCTCCTCCACTTGGGCCTGATTTTCCTTGGTGATCTTCCCAATGTAGGCGACCACATCCTCTCGGTCAAAGCCGCCGAACATCCGCGTTCTGAAATTTGCGCTCATAGCATCCTCCGTTACACCCGGGGCATCTGTCGAAATGCCGCGGAAAATCGCATATCATTTTCTTCTACAATAGCACAAACTTGGCTCTATGACAAGCGAGAAATGCTCTGAAAAAAAACAAGAAGTTTTTTTCAAAAAAAGCTTGCATTTTATATTAGGACGTGGTATTATATTCAAGTCGCCAGAAGTTAAGTATGCGCCGTTAGCTCAGCTGGATAGAGCGTCTGGCTACGGACCAGAAGGCCGGGGGTTCGAATCCCTCACGGCGTGCCAAAAGTCCTCGAAATCGTCTGATTTCGAGGACTTTTGCTTTTCATAAGTTCTGTATTTAGGGTGTTGCTTTTTCCTGACCCAAACGCTGACCCCAACGGGAGCGGGTAGCGGAAAGGTCTATACCGCACGGGAGAGGATGCTCCCCATGGTTTGCGCCGCCTTGAGCTGTGCGTCGGTGGTGACGTGGGCATAGGTGTCCAGCGTGAAGCCCGCGGAGTAATGACCGAGCATCGAGGACACGGTTTTTACATCCACGCCGTTTTGCAGCGCCATGGTGGCGAAGGTGTGACGCAGGTCATGGAAGCGTATCCGTGGCAATCCCGCCCGTTTCAGCACTCTTTGCAGCATATGCAGGACGCTGTCTGGTGACATGGGGCCTCCGGTGGGCGATGGGAACACCCATTCGCTGCTACCCGTTTTTCTCCTTTGATGCATCAGAACGCTTATCGCGTCTGCCGACAGCGGCAGCGTGCGGTAGGCGTTTTTCGTTTTCA
>ENA-UOJM01001766-UOJM01001766.1-human-gut-metagenome-genome-assembly--contig:-P116-NODE-1766-length-17880-cov-4.132623_pt1 | contig 17880 bp, 22 predicted proteins | sample MGYA00242349_ERZ723896 | MGnify/ENA metagenome assembly ERZ723896 | reverse complement strand
TTACCCTGGTTCTCTTTTTCTCCTCTCCCGGTGCTCTAATCCGGGGATTTTTTCAACCTTGCCTTTGTGGGGCCGAATTTGGCTTTTGCGGGTCGTTTCCCCACCCTGGGGAGAAAACCGCCTCACAGGCCCTCACAGGCCAGAGAAACTCGGTGCTTTTCCGCAGGAAAAGACGGGTGCTGCGCACCCGAGGGTTTCTCTCAGACCAAGCCATAGGCTTGGTCTTGCACACAGGGCGAAACAGGCGGGGCCTGGGTTCGTGCTGCTGGGCGCAAAAAAGCCGCTGCCCGGTTTTGTCGGACAGCGGCCTGGTGGTTGCTTGATTCACTTATTCTCGAAAAACGTCCCGCAGCGCCCCCACATAGTAGAGGTTGCCGCAGCTCTTGCACCGCAGGTAGTGACACACAGTGAGGTGCTGCTCCGAGGCCAGGACGCCGTCCGCATCCTCCAGGGGACAGTCCCCCGCGAACAGTTCCAGAGTGCCTTGAGTCATCAAGTCCCTGGCCGTGGCCATAGCCTGGTCGTATTTCTTCCAAGGCTCCCGGGTCTTGGCTGCCAACAGCCTGTGGAATTTGGAACAGGCAGGGCATTGGTTTTCCCAAACCGTCAAGGTATTGCTGCTCTCAGCGTCCAATGGAAATCACCCCTTAGAGATATTTTAGAGATATTATAGCATGGAGTCGGTGGGGAGGAAAGGCTCCTCCTCCTGCTCGAAGAGATACTTGGCCCGCAGGTAATCCGCCTGTTCTTTGGTGATTTCCCAGCCCCATTGGTTGGCGTTGATGGAGCCGTACAGCTCATCCCACAGGCAGTCCAAGTAGGTCACTTGGTTGCGGATGCCCTCCAAGTAGTCCTGGACGGCTTTCTGAAGGTCGGCTGGCAAGTCGGTTTCCCACTCTGGGTGGGCGCCGGGTTTTGCCAGTTCAGCGGCTTCTTCCTCGGGGGTTAGTTCTCGATTTTTCCCGTCCATAGCGTTGCACATCCTTGTAAGTGATTTTAGAAATTCTGAGGTGAATCCCCGTCCGATCCTGTGTCCTCCAGGAATTCCCGGACGGTGGGCGGCACGGTCTTTTCGTACAGCCGGGCCAGAGCGTAGTCCAGTTCGGTCTCGATGGTGGTGTCTTTCTTCTTGAGAAAGTGAGAGAGGGCCTCCTGCTTCTTTTCTGGAAACTCCAGGGTGATGGTCTTGTTCATGGGGGACTCCTTTCCAAAAATAGGAAAGCCCTCGCCGTAAGAGTGAGCAAGGGCTTTCCATTTTCACATGGTCTGGTGGGGTGTTTCATCCTCGCTGGCGGGATAATTCTCCCCATCCTGGGGGAAGTGCTCAGGCGGGTCCACCGCATCCAGGACGGCGCGGGTCTGCTCCAGCGTCAGGAAATTGCCCGCCAGGGCAGTGGAGTTGTGTGTGTACTCTATCTCGAACTCCCGCTGCTTCTGGAGAATTTTCTCCAAGGGGATGGAGGGCTTTGCCTGTTCCAACTTCTCTTTCTTCTGTTTTAGCTTGTCGTAATCCATGGGGATATCTCCTATCCCGCCTAGCGGAATTGTTGGCCCCACTGCTGTCCCTCCACCATCTCCCGCCTGGTTTCCACCAGCGCTTGATCCAGAATGGCCTGGTCAAACCCAGCGGCTTGGTACCCATCTCGAACGGTGTGCAGGTAGACCGAAGATGGGTTGTTGCACGCAAATCCCGGCTGCATGACGTAAACCATGGCGGACACCGTCTTGCCGTCCAGCTCCACCGGAATTTGCACCTTGTCGTAGTAGTACGGGTACCCCTCGTACCGGTCTAACAGTGCTTCGTCCCGAACACTCACCTTCCACAACAGGGCGGGGACAGTGTGGCCCTCGCTTTTCTCAATAGTCGCGTGGGCGTTGTGCTGCCCACCCCGGAACAGCAGGCGGTAGCCAGGCAACTCTGCCTTGCCAGCCACCTTGGATTCCGGGCAGCGGTGGGCCATCTGGCCCAGGTTCAAATTGCTGCCATAGGCTAAGTAGAGTTTTGTTTTCAAAATCATTCCTCCGTTTCGTGTTACATTTGCATGGTAAAACTTTGGTCCTCGTCCTGTTCTTCATCGGGTTCCACCGGGAGATCATCGGGAATGTCTTGAGGATATTCCTCCGGCTGAGGCAGGCGTTCCAGGGCGGCTTGGCGCGTCCGTTCCCGCTGGCGCTCCGCCTGGGCGGGGTCACGCCAGGCCAGGTTGCCCTCCAAGTTTTCCAGGAGGTGCTTCCGGGCAGTGGCGAACTCATCCCCGATCATACCCAAGCGCAGCAGCCAGGTGCGAAAGGTGTAAGCCGGGTTTGTGGTCTGAGTCTTGGTGTGGCTGGCTGCTCGCTGATTTAAGGCCTGGGCGCAGATGGCAAGGCACAGCTGGATGTCCGCCTTGATCTTCCCAGCGTGCTCCACGGTGGAGTTGAACAGCCGGAACTCCACCGTGCCGTGAGAGAACACGCTGTGGAGGTTTAGAGCGTGGTACCGGGAGTCGTGATAGTGGGTATTGCTGCCGTCCTCACCGCCGTACCAGATCTTCTGGAAAGCCCGCATGGTTTGCGGTCGTTTGCGGTTGAGCTCTTGGAGGAAGCGTTCGCCCATAGGCTTGCAGTAACCCCAGCGGGACTCCCGCACCTGCAGGGCGGAGAACAGCAGATCTTCCTTGCTGTAAAAGATGTTTACCAAGTTGCGCAGGGTCCTGGCATTGAAAGCCGCCGCCTCCACATGGATATGGATGCCGCAGGAGGTGTTGGAGAAGGCTCCCTTGTGGCGGAGCTGCCGCACCAATTCCTGAATGGTGGGGATGTCCTCGTAAGTGCAGATAGGGCTGACCATTTCGGTTTTGTAGGTCGCGTCAGCGGACACGCGCTCCCCATGTTCCTTCTTCTCTGCGAGTATACTCCCGTCAAAGGTGAATTTCCACTCCCGTCCTTGGGTATCCGTGGCGGCGTAGGTCTTGTAATAGGTGCCCAGATACCGGCTCTGGCCACCCAGAAAACTTGCAGCAACCTGGGAGGCCTTCTCCCGGGTGATCCCGGTCATCTCCACCTCGATGCCGAAGGGCTCCCCAGCACGAACTCCACGCAGGGGATGGCCACGCTGTTGCCCAAGGCCCGGTACCGGGCGGAGTCGGACGCGCCGGGGAGATTCGTCCAGCCATCCGGAAAACCTTGGAGCCGTTCGCATTCCAAGGGAGTGAGGCGGCGGATGAGCTGAGGTGTTTCCCCATCTGCTACCACCAGCGGCGTGTTGTTCCCGCCGGTTCCATAGCTCTCCTGCATGGTGGGAGCCACCTCTAAGGGGCCGTCATAGCGGCAGTCCTGGCCGTGATTGTCGAACAAGAGCACCGCTGGCTGGTGGCCGTGCTCCTGGGAGCGGAGGGTGGCTGAGACATTCTCCGACCAATCCATCACCTGGCCTCCTTGGTCGGAAAGGCACAGCACAGAAGGGGCCATGTTTCCGGATGGCGAGGCTTTCAGAGTGGGGGCAATGGATTCCGAGTAAGAAATCCCCCCGGCTTTCTTGCCCGCCCCCGCCGCAAAGGACGCCACAAAAGTCTGCATCTGCATATTTTGGACGGCCATGAGCGCACCGGTGATATTTCCCGTGTCTATCACTTCGTCCCGCTGGTTGATGTGGAAGGCGGCACGAGTCCCGCCTGCACCTTCAGCGCCCACTCCAGTTTGGGAGGTAAGGGTTTTCCCCGTTTCTCCGCCCGCTGGAGGATGCCCCGGCAAGCACGCTGGCTCAAAAAGTATTTGGGGGGCGGATGTGCCTCCAAAATCTGCCACAAGGAAGACGCGCGCTCTGCGCTGGGGGACAGACCAGTATTGCGCGTCCAAGGTTCGCCAAGCCAGGGAGAATCCGTCTCCCATAACGGCCCCAGCAGGGTGCCAGCGCCCGCCCGGAGGTCGAGGCACTGCACAGGCCGGTGCGGCGATCCGCACGGTTTCCTCCAGGACGATTCGGAAGTCTTTCCCTTCCGCCGAGCTGAAGGTTCCCGGAACGTTTTCCCACACCATGAATCTTGGGCGAATAGACTCAGTTGGCTGTTCTCGATTTTGATCCACCTCCCGCATCTCACGAATGAGCCGTACCTGCTCAAAAAATAGCCCGGAGCGCTCCCCTGTAATGCCTATACGCCTGCCGGCACACGAGAGATCTTGGCAGGGGCTGCCCCCGGTGACGATGTCCACAGGGGGCACATCCGCGCCTTTCAGCCTGGTGATGTCCCCCAGCTGGGCCATCTCAGGAAACCGCAGGGAGGTCACCCGCAGGGGGAACGGCTCGATCTCGCTGGCCCATATTGGAGTGATCCCCAACCGCAGAGCGGCTAAAGGAAACCCGCCGATGCCGTCAAAGAGGCTTCCAAGAGTGATGCTCATGGGGACATCCCCATCTGAGGTGATTCGTCCTGGATCTGCTTCTGCCCCAGCAGAAAGGGGAGGAACTCCGGGTCAGGCTCCACATACCCCTGGGACACGAACACGCCTTTTGTCTCCCGCTGCCACTGGCGCGCGCAGACGGTGAGAAGCTCGTTCTGGTACTCGGAACCTGCCTTGGTCACATCCAGCAGCCGGGCGGCGCTCTCGGGCATGAGCTCCGTTTCATAGAGAAGATGTCCCAGGGCCAGGTGGTCCCAAATGTGGGTAGCCACCATGCACCGGTCAGTGTTGTCCGCCATGTGGAGGATATCCGAAACGGGGATCTCCTGGACGCCTGTTGCTTCCTGGCGGATCTTCAGCATCCCCTCCAGGGCGAACTCCTGGGTGTTATCCAGTTGGGAGAGGACAGCAGCCAGGGTGTTGAGTTCGGAAAAGGGAGTGCCGTCCACCATGTCAGTGGTAACCGGTCCTTGGTAGACCTGCAGCACCTCAGTTTCCATTTTTTCAGAGTTAGCGACCTTGGCTTGGATTTGGGCCTGGATGTACTCATTTTCGCTGGCCGGTAGGTCCAGAAAGGTGGCAGAAAGGTATCCGTTCGGCTCACCATTGGTTATCTCCACTTTAAAGACTTTGTCCAAACCTCATCTCTCCTTTCTCTCTCTGCTCCGGCTCCGTGGTAGTCATTTCCCAATTCTGCCCGTCCCACAGGTGGACATAGAGCAGGCCCCTGCCTATGGAGATCTCCTGCTGCTCGAAGCCCTCGCCCCAGCCGTCTGCAGCTTGTCCCGCCAGGTAGGTGGTGAGGCGGTTAAGTTCATCCCCCTCCAGGGATTCCAGGAGCTGGCAATCCGCCACGCCCCAAAGCTGTCCATCCTGTATCTCTACATCGAAGAAGGCAGACTTCACTTTCCAGGGCAGAGCATCGGATTCTCTGTACCAGTGCATCAGCCCTCGCTCCTGCTCCTCTGGGAGCTGGTTCTCCTGGAGGGCCTCCCGAATGTCCCCAAGGTAAGGGGCAAGCTCGCTGCCCGCCAATTCTTCTGGGTCGTCTGCCAGGTCGCCCCACTCATTGCGGGTGTAGAGATCCCCGTGGAGGGGGAAGTGCAGCTTCAGCTCCATTGGGTCGGATTGGAAAATACGGAAGTGATCATCCTCCATGTTGAGTGCCGTGCGTTTGCCGTTGTCCCAGTTCACCAGGAACCGGCCTGCACTGTCCACCTCGGTCAGCGTCCCCATGGTACCATCGGGGACAGGTTTCGGCTGGTCGTTGGATAATAAAAGGACGCGGCTCCCAGGTGGGAACTGCGTCCTCATAAAGTGAATGTATTTTTGAAAGGTCAGCATGATTCGTCCCTTCTTTCTTTTCTGCCCGTCCGCAGCAGGGGCGGGTCGCCGGGCTGCTCATCCAGCACCTCCTGCTCCAGCAAGGTGTCAAAGGATAGGGGTCTGCCCGTCACTGAACGCACGGCCCCGTGCTTGCGAAGCTGGGTTTTGATTTCCTGTTTGGTCAGTGTGTAATAGCCAAATTCCGTGAGCAGCTCCACGCCCTGGTTTGGGTGGAGCCGCAAATAGTCCCGCAGTTTTATAGTCATCATCCTCTCTAGTCTGTAACCGGCACGCCGTACCCCTTGATTTCTCCGTATCCGATAGGATAGCTGTTCTGACGCACTTGGTCGTCCGCGTTGCCCTCTATGGTGTAGACCCGGCCATTTTCTACCCGCTCCACAATTCCCACATGGTCGGCAATGCTGGAATCGCTGCCGTACCACTGGAAGAAAATAAGCATCCCCGGCTCGGGGGTGGCGCTGCCGGGGAGCCACTGCCCCCGGTTTTGAAACCATTGCACGCCTACGCCGCAGCCGGCGAACTTGGGGACGATTCCCGCGTCGATGTAGCCACACTGGTTTGCGCACCAAGAGACGAAAATGGCACACCACTCTACACGGGAGCCGAAGCCGTACCAAGACCAGTAGGGCTGGCCTCCGGTCTGTCCGATCTGGGATTGGGCGATGGCCACCATGTCGCTGGCGGTAGTGGCCAGGATCTTCTCGAAATCCTCCGGGTCAATGTTCGTGCCAAAGGCGGCGTTTACGTTGGCAACCAGTTCTTCGGTGGTCTGGTTTGGGGCGAAGCAGCCTACCAGCTTCTCGATGAAATCCGGTTCTTCCGAAAAAGACGACAGCGCCAACCAGTATAGCGCCTGGGCTTTGCGAAATTCGTCGAATCCGAAGCCCGCTGCTTTGAGGGCTTCCTGGAGCTGTGTCAGCACGCTGTTGGAGCTCTCCAAGAAGCCCAGGCTGCCCACATCCAATTCTTCCAGCACAGCGGACACTAGTTCCGGGCTGTCCCAGTCTATGTCCGCCTGGAAGATGGCCTCCACAGAGAGGATAGGCAGCAGAAAAAGGAGAAGCACCGTGAACAGCGCCACAGCGAGCTTCTCCCAGTTGCGCCGGTCGGTGAGGAGGGCCACGGCAATCTTTTTCAGGGCTGCGCCTAGAGTCGCAGACATGGGCCATCCTCCCTTCTAACGAAGAGGGGGAACCCCCGACGAGGGTTCCCCCAGGAAAAACAGTCCACTGGACTGTTTTTCTTCCCCTTCCTGCGTTTTATGACGGCAAACAAGACCTTGGGGCTTTGCCCCAAACCCCACCACCTTTGAAAAGGTGGACGAAACTTTTATGTTATACGTCATTACCGTCCACCCGCCTTTCCAAACATAGCTTCCTTAAACTCCGGGAAATGCACCTGGAGAAGATACCGCTCGTTGCCGCAGCGGTACAGGCAGGTGCCCCGTTCCGGGTAGCGGATGAGCTCAAATTCCGCTGGTTCCAGCTGGAGGGTGTCGCAAAAGGCTTTCGGCTCCAGCTGGCCGGGGTTGAACAGGAATTGGTGGGTAGGGATGGAGAACAGGGGCTTGGTCAGCTCCCGGACGCCGGGCTGCAGGAAGTCCTCTATATTCTGACTGGCCAATACCAGCAGGGAATCTTTCTTCCGGTCACGCTTCATCAGGTTGCGGATGTATTCAATGGCCGTTAGATTGGTGAGGAATAGGTACAGCTCATCCAGCGCTCCCACATAGTTGCCAGCGCCCAGCAGCGCGTTGGTCATGTAGGACAGGATGGAGAAAAGGAGCGCGTCCCGCAGGCTGCGATTCAGTTCCATGATCCCCTTCACGCCAAACACTAAGAACTTATCGTCTTTTATATTGGTATGCCCGTTGAAATACTTGCTCTCCGCGCCCTTGCACATAGAGTGGAGCCCCAGGCACACTTCCTGGATGGTTTCCTCGGAAAAGAGGTTTTTCTTCTTCGCATCGTACAAATCGTATTCTTCTTCCAGCAGGTCATAGAAATCCGACATGGTGGGGAATTTGTCTGGAGCCACCTGGGAGAAGTCCGTGTAGTCGTCCATGTCGAAGCGCCGGTAGAGCTTCTGGAGCATCAGCTCAATGGTGTCCAGCTGGGCCGTGGTGAAATCTTTGTAGGAGCGGAAGAAGTCTTTTAAGTAAGAGATGTGCCGGGAGAGCATGGTGGTTTTTTGAAAGGGACCGGGGACGGGTACAACGGGAGGCTTCGGCGCGGGGGCGAGCTTCCCCGATTCGCTTATTGGAAAACGCGATATGGGTGCAGCGTCACGCTGCTCCGGGGTTCGCTCATCGTCCTCGTTGACCGGGTCTTCGTCCCAATTCTGGGGTTGAAGCGGATTGATAACGTACTCCCCGGAGAGGTAGCATCCGCCTAAATTCTCGCACAACTCTTGGTACTCCTTCTCCGGGTCCAAAACGATGAGGGATTTCCCAGACTCGCGCAAATTGGCGAGGATGCCTTTGAGCAGATGGGACTTGCCCTGGCCGGAGTTGCCCAAAATCAGCACGTTGGAGTTGGTCTTGTCATCCGAACGGCGGTCAAAGTCCGTGAGAATGTTGGTGCCAAACTTATCCCTCCCCAGGTAGAACCCGTGGGAATCGGTCTTGCCGCTGTAATTAAAGGGGTAGAGATTGGCCACCGAGCTGGCGGGCAGCACCCGCTCGTACTGGCTGCCAAAGTGGTTGTAACCGAAAGGCACCACCGAGAGAAAACCGTCCAGCTGGCGGAGAGTCAGCCTGTCCACGCTGATCTTGCAACGGGTCAGCTCCATCATTACGTCGGATTGCAGCTCCCGCAGTTTATCCATGTCCGCGGCTTTTAGTTCGATGAACACGGCAGTGTGCAGGAGAGTCTCACCGTTGGTCCGCAGATTGGTCAACAGCTGTTTCACGTCCTTTAAATTATGCTCCGCGTCCACCATCTCTTGGATGTCATCCCCGCCGAAGCGAAGCCGGTTGCGCCGGTTGGCGTTTTGGATGATCCGGTGCTGTTCCGCATGGTCCACCAGCCGGTTGTAGATCCGTAGGGTGACATGAGTGCGGTCTGCCAGCTGTCTGAGAATTGCCTGTTCCTCGGTTGAGGGCGGGTACTCCTTGATGGCCCACACGCAGCGGTAACTGTCCCCGCAGATGTAGTGGTCGGAATAGAACTTGAGGACGCCGGGCAGGATGCGGTCGAAAAAGTCCTTGATGGCCAGCTGCTCTCGTTTTTCTTCTTTCTTTTTCTTTCTGCTCACTGGGACACCTCCCCGGCAAGGGCCGCGATAACCAGCACCCGGCTGCTCCCGCCTCCATTATTACAGGTGGACAAAGTCAGATAGCCAGGCGCCTGGTGGACGCCCTCTAAATCGGTTTCCTTAAGGATCGCCGCCCGAAAGTCAGACTCTGTGGCAGGGTCGCTCAGGTCGGTGTACTGATAGAGGGAGCACTGGGTATTGGTTTCCACCACGGCAAACACCTCGTACCGGTACTGTTTTTCGGACAGTTCGAGATAGATTTCCTTGTGGGTTTCTCGGAAGCTTGGTTCCAGGTAGGAGATGAGCGGCTTAAACATACTGCCGTCCATCATGTTGTGGCCGTAGAGAATGAGGTTCTGATTTTCTGCTTCTGCCAGGTTCCGACCATCCAGGAAGGGTGTCCCTCCGCTGGCGGATTCACCGTAGAAATCCCGGCGCAGGTAATGTTCCGGGTCATTGGGTGTATGCATGACGGGGTAGTCGATCCCTGTGTCTGGGATGGTGACCCATCCCACGCAATCCGGATTTTCCGCTGCCAGGGCTGCCAGGTCGTGGCGAGGCGGGGCGGTGGTTAAGGATACAGATTCAGCCGGCTCACTGGAATTTTCAGTGGGTGAACTATTTTCGGCCGGCGTATTGGATTCGGGCGTTGGCGTGCTCTCCAGCACAAATTCCTCCGCAAGATTTTCGTAGGTTTCTTTTTGCTCTCTGGAGTCAATAAAGTAATGCACCAGCCAGAAGCCGCTGCCTGCCACGGCGATGACCAGGGCGAAAGTGATTAAAACTAACACGGTTTTCTTCATAAGGTAGCACCTCTCAGTTTTGTGAGGTCAAAGTTTTCCGAGCCCTCCACATCGGGGATCTGGTCGCCGGTCATAGAGGCTTCGAAGTACAGGGCCAGCATCCGTTTGACCTCCGATGGGCCCATGCGCCGCGCCTCGAAGCCCTCGTCATGCAAGGCTTTTCGCGCGTCGTTGATTCTGGAGAATATTTGGCTGTCTTTTTCATTCTTAAAGCGCAGGGCCAGCACAAACTGCCGTGCTGTAGACATCTCCAGCTGGATGGAGTCCAGAAACTCCCGGTCTTGCGCTAAGGCATAGCGCACCTTGGGGTTATCCTCCTGACGGATGCGGCTCTCCATGAAGTGCTGGTTGTCGTCGAAGCGCTGGGCGGAGTCCAGACAGGCCACCTCCAGGTGGGGCAGGGTTGTGAGCACCATGAGCAGGTGCCGGATTTTGATTTCAATGTTGACGTGGGACAGCACGGAAATGTTGGTAGGCTGGATGGCGAAATAGACCAGTTCACCGCCGGTGGTCTTGAGGCCATAAGTGGTAAAGCCCTGCAAACCCAGCAGATTCTGCACTGATTTCTTCCCGCGCTTTTTCTTTTTCTGCTTGTTCAAGACTTCCTCCTTTCAGTGCTCCGCCCATCGGTACTCCTGCTGGGTGGAGATGGTGAACTTGGCGGCGAACCGGATGTAATCCAGCACGGTCAAATCCTCCATGCGAATGGAGAGGAAAGCAAAGGCACCCGTGAGCGCCAGGGGTAACAGCAGGCCCATCTGAGTCAGGGCCACCAGGGAAATAAGCAGCCCCACGCAGATGAGGGCGAAATCCCGCAGGCACCACAGCCATAAGTTGGCGGTGGCTTTCAGGTTTTGGGGGTAGATGTAAAGTTTCATAAGCACCTCGTTTTACATGGTTTGGGTGGGACCGTTCGTGTCCTGGAGGTATCCCTCCAGGGAACAGCCATGACAGGTCTGGCAGCACTCCTCCATCATAGAGAGGACCAGTAATTTCTCGCTATTAGTAGGGTTGTACTCTCGCCACTCCTCACTGTCCTCCCGGCTGATCACATACTCCATTTGAAATGCTCCGGTTCCGGGGGTATAGGAGGCGTAGAGATTTACCCAGGTATGGTCCTCATCGGCTGTGTGAAGGCCGAATTTCTCATCCACATCGAACCAGGTTTCCAGACAGGCGGTAACCGTTCCGTTCTCCAGGTCTACTTCCATATCGGGGTCGACCAAAAGGTCGCCCTTTGTGAATTCTCCATTTTTCAATCCCGATCACCTCACAGTGCTTTGGCGATATTTCGTGTCATGTTGACAGCGGTGGAAGTGGCATGGACAACGCTCATCATGTTGACCTTCACCGAGCTATCCAAGCCAAACTGCTGGGCGATGCGGGGGACTTCCCCAGCCGCCAGCATGATGCCCAGGCCCAGCAGGAGGTTGTCCTGGAAGGTGAGCAGGCCTAAAAAAAGCAAAGCCGTTTGGAGGAAGGCGGTCAGGCACAGGGCGAAGATCTGCTTGCACCATTGGGAGAAGCCGTCTGTGTAGCCCCGGGGAACGCTGAACAGGTACAGGCTGCCCACCGCCATCTGAATCAGCAGAATCCCGCCACGTTTGATGTTGGCGAAGAACACTTTCAGCACGCAGTAGGCCAGAGCGATGAGGGTCAGTAAATTCAGCAGCCCCAGGGCTGGCCCTACGGTGGGCGGGCCGAACTTTGCCGCCAGCACCTTGAGAGCCACTTCGCCCAGGTTGAAACTCTGAGAGCCAACATAATCGGCGGCAAGGTCTTTCAAAAAGACGTTTTGGAGCGAGATGCAGAAGGTGTAAAGGTGGACAGGGACAACTGTCACCAGATTGGCGGCGAAGAAGCCTTTCAGCACATTGAGCATGGTGGACTTGATATTTGCCCGGCCATTCTGGTACTCCACCGCCAGGTCAAAGGCGGCCACAATGACGCCCACACCAAACAACACCCAGCCGAAGAGGAAAAACAGGTGGACAGCGGCCTCGATCCAAGAGAGGTCGAATATTTCCGCGCCCATGTCGCCCATCTGAGTGAACACGTCCGCGATGGAGTCATAGAATGCGTTGAACAGCCACTTCACCAGATTGTCCCAAATGGCGTTGACGATGGTGTCACCAATGCCCTCGAACACCCCGCCGATAGAGGAGGCGATACTGCTAACTAAGCCCTCCAGCCAGCTGAACATAGGGAGTCACCCCTTTCCTATTTAGATTTTTTTACATGGTCATGGCAGGCCCCTGGTTCTGTTTCTGAGATTGGCCCAATTCCAGGATTCCCTGGAGAGTGTCCAGTGCCTGTTCCGCGTCCTCCTGGGTGGCTCGCTCAAAGGAGGGAAAACCGGAGGGCGTGGCAAACTGGGTGAGAAAATCACAGTCATCCTCCAGTTCCAGGTAATTTGCTTGAAAGCTTCCGCACAGTTGGCAAAGCTCTCTCAGGTCGTGAGTGTCCGGGACGGGATGCAGATGGTTTTGCAGCAAAAAGCCTTTCATGGAGCATTCCGCTGACAGAAAACTCAAGTAGCAGACGGTGTTATGCACAGGCGGAGTTTTCTCCATGAGAAAGCCGGCTGCCCTACTGTACATGTTGGCATAGCGGAACCACTCCGCCTTATTGTTTCTTGGATTCATCGTTCACCAGCCTTTCTAAGTTTCCCGCGATGTTTTGTGGTTTCGCGTAGCGAAATGGAGGTTTTTCAAACCTCCAATCAAAACTCGCTGAGACAATTCATCCGTTTCCTGAGCACCCGCGATGTTTTACGGTTCTGCGCAGCAGAATAGAAGTTCTTCGAACTTCTAAGTAAAACTCGCCGAGATGAAAACTCTGTTTTCATCTCCGTTACATTCCCACTACGCCCCAGATGTACAGGGGAGCGGTCAAAGTGAACAGCAAACAGGCGAACAAGATGGCTGGGCCGGCGAATTCGACCTGGGCATGCTTCCGATGTAGGCTAAGCGCCCGGCGCCTTACCGAATTTCTCCGACAGGTTTCCAAACGCTCGCCCCCGAACCGTACTTGCACCTCTCAGCGCATACAGCTCTCCACTTGTCAATCCAGTTTTCCAGCGTGCAGATTGCGATGGCAATCTGTACAGAGCGCCAAAGTCTTGCGGTTTCTTGCAATCATAAAGCGCTCCCAGTAGCTTTTTCCTTTCAAATCCTTGAGTTTTCGGACATGGTGGATTTCTATCTCACAGTCCGTTTTGTCGCAGAGCTCACATTGCCCTGCGGACAGCCGTTTCATCAAGCTGGTTTTAGCGGAGTGCTTCACCGTGTTGGGAATGTTGTCCACAGCCCCATTTCGCAAAACAGGCTGCCGGGTAAACCCATCGTGGTAAAACAGACGGGTCTTGTTTCTTCCTTTGCTGTCGGTGAAGCGCACGCCAAAGTTTTTGCCAATCCGCAACTTTCCAATCGCTTTTCGCATACTGGTGCGGTACTTGGTGGCAAAGGTTTTGAACATACTGTATTGCATGATGTACCCAAAAGAACCCGCAGCTGCCGAGTTATTGGCAATGCGGTAATAATTGCGGAATCCCCGGATTTCGCTGTTATACTGGTCGAGAATTTCCAGGTCATCGTTGTCCTTGAGGAAGTACCGGGCTTTCGCCTTCCAGTTTTCCTTGCCGTACACGGTGCGCTCTATGGTCATTGCCCCATAGTCCAACAGCTTTTTTCGCATGACTTTCATGGGGAGTTCCAGGCAGACCGTGCCGTTGAGATGGCGGCGCAGATGGCCCAGCTTGTTCCTCTTGGTGGCGTTGGAACGCCGGACAGAGATGTCGTACCCTAAGAACCGTGCCCGTTTTGCGGAATGGGTAATCAGCGTCTTTTCCTCTGACAATTCCAAATGGAGGACGCTTCCGGTGAACTCCTTCACTTTCCCCTTGATTTCCAAGGCATCCTCTTTGCTCCCGATCACGCCGATGAGGAAATCGTCGGCGTAACGGACGTACTGGAGCCTACGGTAATTTGGGTCGAATGGCTCAAAATAGGGGACGGTCTGGCGTTCCAATTCCATCCTGCGAAGTTCCTGGGCAATGCGTTCCCGCTCTTCCGGGTTTTGGGTTTCCCCCAGTTCTTTGCGGAGCCTGGTAGTATTCCGAGCGTAGTAATTGGCCAGGAATGTGGTCTTTCGCTTTTTGCCCCGGTCAAACTGGGCTTTCAGCTGTTCCATGTACCAATCCAACTTGTCCAGGTAGATGTTGGCAAGAATGGGACTGATGATGCCCCCTTGGGGTGTTCCGCTGTAGGTGTTGTGGAACGTCCAATCTTCCAAGTAGCCTGCCCGCAGGAATTTCCGTATTAAGCGAAGGAATTTCTGGTCATGGATGCGCTCCGCCAGGATTTCCACCATGATGTTGTGGTCGATATTGTCGAAGAAGCCTTTGATGTCTCCCTCTACAAACCACTTCACCCCGGAAAAACAGGTCTGGATTTGGCTCAGGGCCGTGTGGCAGCTTCTGCCGGGGCGGAACCCATGGGACTGGTTGGAAAACCTGCCCTCATAGATGGCCTCGAGCAGCAGCCGGACACACTCCTGCACCAGCTTGTCATCGAAGGAGGGAATGCCCAAGGGACGCAATTTCCCGTTCTTTTTGGGGATGTATGTTCTTCTGGATGGTTGCGGCTGATAACTCTCGTCTTTCAGGCTGGCAATGAGCTTATCAATACGTGACAGGCTCATTGCGTCGATGGTCTTTCCATCGCTGCCTGGGGTCATATTCCCCGGAGCGGCGTAGATGTTCTGGTAGGCAAGGAGGAATAGTTCCCTGTTGTACAGATTCCGATACACCCGTTCAAAGGTATATGACCGGTCGCTACTGTGTTTCTGGTAACTGCTCAACACGTTGATTGGATTTCTCATGGTGTCTCACACACCTTCCTTTCTCAATGTTAAGATAACAAGCTGCCGCCCTTCGCCATGTACGCAGTGTTACCGCGTTCGGACTACTATGGCGGCTCCGTTGCCATACCGAATATTCAGCGTCATCCCTCTTGGCTTTTTACACCTTGAGGTTTCTCTCCCAAACTGGGAATTACGCATAGCCGGTGTCCCGGCGTTTCGGGTTAGGCAATCCCCGTTTCGTTGTGTAAAGATAGCTTAGATGATTGTCGGACAGCGTTTCCGTCCGTTCTCCCTTTACAGGGCTGGGCCGCGCAGAAGCTCTCCTGCATATGCTCGAATAATACATTGCAGCTGCGCGGCGCGGCGATAGCTGTCTTCCGCCACGGCTCCTATATAAGCCCCTGGGACTGCGCTTCAGGCAGTATGGCTTTTGTCCTCATGTCATCCATTTCGTCTCCCCGTTACAGTCGTGGGCTGACAACTGCCCAACTTACGGGTTTACCGGTGTGCTATGTTCCCTTGCGAGGTTTCCCTCTCCGGTGAGCCGGTTGACGACGGGCTGCTGAGCTTTTGCCCGCTGGGACGCTGCTCCCAGAATCCTTACGCAACCTCTACGGGCGCACAGTCAAAGTACGAGGCCCCGACTTTAACGAAGAAAAGCACGGCCAAAATCACGTCTAAAACGGGGAACACCACGTTGTTAACGACCGTCTTGATCTGGCCTTGTGCGCTGGTCCAGGTCTGCTCCACGGCGCCCGCCACGTCCCCGGAGGTTGCGAAAGCTGGGATGCTCAAGGTAAGCAGCAGGGCGGCGGTGAGCGCGCCCGCGAGAATTTTTCTTTTTCTGTTCAAAGGGATACCTCCTTCACAGTTTCATAGTAAAGTCGTTTTCTTCGGTTTCCTCTTGGTACATTCCCACGTAATCCAGGATCGTGTTGGCGATTTGAGAGCGCTGCTCCTGCGAGATGGGGCGGTACCATTCCAGCCTGCCGTTATAGTCCCAAATGTGGGGATTGATAGGGTCCCTGCCCTCTACGGCCTGTTGCCCAATGATGTCAGAAAACCGAAACAACTGCTGGTCCACCACACCATCGGTCCGGTTGATGACTGCCAATTTGATGGCGTCATAGTGATCCGCGTAGCCCGTGGTGGTAAATTGTAGTTTCACCCTCAGCTCTTCATCCAATTTTGCCAGACAGGTCCTCCCGCAATAGTGGGCGGACCGGAGCATAGGACTGCTGCCGAAGAGATTCCGCAGCTCTTTTTCAAAGAAATTCATGGGATAGCGTCCTTTCCTGATAAAAGAGAAGGCCGCGTTCCCGCGGCCCTCCACAACTACCATTATTGTTTATTGATGTGCCGCAGCAGAGGAACAGTGATACACAATCCCAGCAAAGCGAGAATCAGCAGCCCGGACACCCATATCACGGCCCGGCTGCCGCCTGTTTGGGGAATGTCAGGCGTAGGCTCGTCCGGTTCCTCTGGAGTTTGAGGTTCGTCAGGCTCTTCCGGTTCCTCGGGAGTGTGCTCATCCTCCATGGTGATGGTCTGGATTTCAGTGGTGTCCTCCACGTTGAAGGTCACATCCTCGGCAGCTTCGTACCCATCCGGGGCGGTGACTTCCCGCAGGACGTAGCCCTCGCCCACAGGCAGTCCGGGGATGACATGGGGAATGTCGGTGGTTTCCCAGGTGTCCAGGAGGGAACCGTCCGGGGCGTACAACTCCAGCACAGCTCCGGGCAGTCCCTCGCCGGTTTCAGCGTCCACTTTGGAGAAATGCACCACGGTCTGGGAGTTAGCGATGTCCTCCAGGTCCACATCGGTCTTGTTTACTTCTACTGCGATGGATTCTTTCATAGTGACGTAGCCAGGGGCAGTTTCCAGCTCCTTGACCTGGTAATCGCCGTAGGGAGCCTCAAAGGAAAACTCCCCATTGGCGTTCGTCTCTGTGGTGGCGATAGCGTTTTCAGCGGAAAACTCGATGACTTCTGTATCAAAAAGGCCGAAGGTGACGCCCTCCAAGGGAGCCTGTTCCGCCCCGGTCTTATGGCCGGTAATTTTGCCTCGCAGCAGGGCGTTGTAGAACTCCACGGTCGTCGCCTGATCTGCGGTGACTTCCACTGTCTGGCCTGCAGGAATCTCATAGCGGGCTGTTAGGTCATTCTCCTGCTCGGTGATGGTGTATTCGTCGGGGGCGAGATCCTCGATGTAGATCGTCCCCGCACCATCGGTGGTGAATGTTTCCGAGTAGCCCTCGCTCTCCACTAAGAAAGTGAAGCCCTCCAGCACGCCGTCCTCGGAGGTCTTTTGAATGAGCAGACCGCCCCGGGGTTCGATGGTGACGGTTTGTGCCTCGTCGTTGATGTCCGCGTGGGCAGCGATTTCCACCCCATCGGAATAGAGGGTTTCAAACACCACAATGGTGGTTCCCGCCAGGGCGCTGGCGTCCAGGGTATAGGTCAGCTCCACCGTGCCCTCGGCAGCTTCAGGGGTAAACTCTACCTCAGCGGTGACCTGGGCTTGTTCCTCACCCTCGCCCACCAGTAGGGGTTCGCCGGTTTCCTTGTCCATGAGCACACCGGAAATCTTGTAGGTCTTACCAGGGGTCAGGCCGGAATAGGCCACTTCGTCCACGATGGTGATCTCGCCTGTGGGGTCTGCGGTGTGCTGGCCATCTACCGTAGCTGTGGTGCCCAGTGTAGGCTTCTCCGGCTCGGTGATTTCCACGGTCTGGTTTTCATCGTTAATATCCGCGTGTGCGGCAATCTCCACCCCATCGAAATAGAGGGTTTCAAAGACCACAATGGTGGTACCTGCCAGGGTGCTGGCGTCCAGCGTATAGGTAAGCTCCACGGTGCCATCTGCGGATTCGGAAGTGAATTCCACCTCAGCGGTGATTTCCGCGCCGTCCACCAGCAGTGGCTGATTCGTGGCCTTGTCCATGAGGACGCCAGAAATGGTGTAGGTCTTGCCAGGGGTCAGGCCGGTGTACTCCACCACGTCCACGATGGTGATTTCTCCTGTGGGGTCGGCGGTATGCTGCCCATCCACGGTGGCAGTGGTGCCAATCTTCGGGCCTTCTACGAAAGTCACTGTCTGGCCCTCATCCTCGATGTCGGTGTGGGAGGTCACTTCTTCCTCGCCAATGTACAAAGTCTCAAACACGACAACTGCTTTTCCTGTCAACGCAGAAGCGTCAAAGGTAAACAGCACGTCAATGGTCCCGCTGGCC